>Ga0079224_100002402_pt1 | contig 22694 bp, 15 predicted proteins | sample Stecom2015_FD_80414 | JGI IMG/M metagenome (GOLD analysis project Ga0079224, IMG submission 80414) | Agricultural soil microbial communities from Utah to study Nitrogen management - Steer compost 2015 | ecosystem: Environmental > Terrestrial > Soil > Agricultural land | place: USA: Utah...
GTATATGGTGTTTCAAGGTAAAGGTTCCTTGCATAAGCGGCATTATTTGAATATAAGAATTCGGTTTTAAGCGATCTTATTTCAAGCCCACTTTTATCCTGAAGGGTAAAAGCATTTATATTACCCGAAATAGAATCGATACTGTAATAAATATCCCTTGCCTCAAGATTCATATTGGTTAATTCCATATCTCCATAATCTATTCCCATAGGGGTAGGAGCGATGTTATCATCCTTGAAATTGAATGCGATATTTTTAAGTGCTACAGCATTTAAACGTGCCCTCCAGTTATTGGAAGCAGCTATTGTGGTTGTATCTTGAGAAGTATCCTGTACGGTTTGATTTTCTTTTAAGGTAAGAGAGCCTGTTAGACCATTCACCTCAAGGGAAGAAATGTCAACATATTCCTGTTCCATTTGCAGTTCATTGATCTTTCCGGCTAATTCATTCAGATCAAAATGAGTATCCAGCCCCGCATCCTCACTACGTAAATTCATGCTGATATTCTTTAAAGAAATATCACCCAATTGTAGATCAAGCGATGGGGACTCAGCAAGAGCTGTTTCAGTTGGAATGGGAGCAATAGGATTGGGATTAGAGGTTAACCCCTGTACCATTTGTAGTCTTAACCCGTCTATATTGATCTCGGGGATTTCATAAATAAGATTATCAGGATCAAAGGTCCCGATCCTGGTATCCAGGTGGGTCAAGTTTGCCCTTATATCGCTTTTTGTAATCTCATCATTCCAGGAAAACCTTACGCGATCAAGGTCTACCGTGCCTATTGAAATATCCATGGCAGCTGTGGTATCCTGCGGTTGGTCTGTGGCAAAAGCGTCAACTATATAATCAAAATTAAAGACTGAATCCCGGTTGCGTGATATATTGGCTGTGGCCCCCTCCAGCTCTATTGAACTTATCTCAATGGTATTGCTAAGGAGTTTATAGAAATTGATATTTACTGCAAGTCTTTCACCGGCCGCAAGGGTGTCCCGATTTTGATCTTCAAAATAAAAACCGGTTAAAATGATCTTTTTGGGAAAACCTATTTCCAGGTTATCGATCCTGACAGGGGTCTCGATCTTTCCTTCGAGAAAAGCAACCGCCTCATCCTTTATCCAGTTTTGAACAGCAGGGATTTGGATAAGAAGTAGCAGAAGTAGCAAAAGTGTAATAATGCCCCCCAATATCCATAAGAGAATTTTTAAGAATTTTCGTAAAAACTTTTTCAAGTAACCCCTGTTTAGTGCATAAAGATAGGGACATACACAGGGAAAGTTTGTTAAAATTAAGCGAAACCTATTTGCTTAAAAATAAAAAGAGGTTAACGGAAAGTCTCCGTTAACCTCTTTAAAATAATTCTTGGTTTACTTCTTTTGATTATTTTCAGGAACGGGGAATCCACGGTCTCTCATTAATGCATCAATTGTAGCATCACGTCCTCTGAACTGCCTATACGCCTCAGCCGGGTCCATGGCATTTCTTGGAGCAAACAGGAATTTGACAAGCTTAGCAGCAACATCTTTATCATAGAATCCTCCCGGAGCTTCTGCAAATGCTTCTGAAGCATCTGAAGTGAGCACATCTGCCCACAGGTAACCGTAGTATCCCGTTGCATAGCCTTCACCTGAAAATACATGGCCAAAGTGAGGAGACCGGTGACGCATCACGATCTCATCTGGCATGTTAAGCGCCGCAAGGGTTTCTTTTTCAAATGTTTTAGGATCTATATTTTCAGGATCTGTAGTATGGTATTTCATATCCATCAGCGCAGATGCGAGAAATTCTGTAGTTGCAAATCCCTGATTGAAGGTAGATGCTTTCTTGATCTTCTCAACAAGTTCAGCCGGTATTGGCTCCCCGGTTTCATGATGCAATAGAAATTGATTGATCACCTCGTCTGTAGACAACCATCTTTCAAGTAACTGTGACTGAAATTCAGTATAATCACGCACTCCGCTGTTCAAAGTTGGATATTTTACATTTGACGCCAGGAAATGTAAGGCATGGCCAAACTCGTGAAAAAAGGTAGTTGCATCATCCCAGGAGATCAAAGCCGATTCTCCGGGAGCAGGTTTTACAAAGTTTGAGTTATTTGATGATAACACTGTCTTTTTACCATCAAAAGTGGTATGGCTGCGGTAAGTCGTAGCCCATGCTCCCGATCTTTTTCCCTGACGGGCATATGGATCAAGATACCATAGACCAATGTGCTCTCCGGTTGTCCTATCTGTAACATCCCAAACTTTTACATCTTCATGAAAAACCGGCACGCTTCCTTCTGGTACTGGTTTAAATGCAAAATTAAAAATCTCACCCGCTGTAAAAAAAAGCGCCTGGGTAAGGTTGTTGAGTTCCAGGTATTGTTTTACCTCATCACTATCAAGGTCATATTTGTCCTTTCTCACCTTTTCAGCATAATACCTGTAATCCCATGGCTTGATCTTAATGTTATTTCCTTCAGCCTCTGCAATGGCCTGCATATCGGCAACTTCTTCCTCAACCCTTGCAAGGGCTGCTGGCCAAACGGCTTCCATCAATTCCATCGCATTTTCGGGGTTTTTAGCCATGCGGTCCTGCAGTCTCCATTCGGCATAATTATTATACCCCATCAATTTTACACGCTCATTTCTTAATTTCAGGATTTGGGCAATTACTTCATTATTATCAAACTCGTCGTTATTATCTCCTCTTGAATAGTAGTTATTCCATACTTTTTCCCGCAGGTCCCGTTCATCTGAATAAGTAAGGAAAGGATCCATTGAGGACCTTGTATTAGTGATCGCATACTTCCCTTTTTGACCCCTGTCTTCTGCGGCTTTAGCCGAGGCTTTTACAAAAGATTCCGGTAAACCGCTTAACTGATCTTTGGTAAGGTATACCACATAATTCTCCTCATCGGCCAATACGTTATTTGAAAATTTGGTGTACAATTTTGAAAGCTCCATATTGATATCGGCATATCGTTTTTTGGCAGCTTCATCCAGATTTGCACCGTCGAGATAGAAATTTTCATAGATAAGGTCAACTACCCTTTGTTTATCGGCTTCCAGCGGACTTTTTTTAGAGTCGTCATAAACCTTCTTAATTCGCTCAAATAACTTTTTATTTTGAGAGATCTTTGATGAATATTCAGAGATTTTAGGAGCGAGTTCAGTCTGGATCTCCCTGAATTCAGGTGAGGAGAGGTTACTGCTCCAAATACCGTAATAGGTAAAGGCCCGGTTCAATGGTTTACCCGCTCTTTCCATTGCCTCTATAGTATTCTCAAAGGTTGCAGGAGCCGTATTATTTGCGATCTCCTCTATTTCGGCCAGGTGCATTTCCATGCCTTTTTCCATTGCAGGTTGTAGGAGATCAAGATTCATTCTATCAAATGCAGGTACTCCACCATAGGGCCCATTGTACTCTGCAAGAAGAATATTTTCCTGGTCGGTTTTGTTTTTCATATTATTGTTTTCCTGAGATTTTTTCTGAGAAAATGCATTTCCTGAAGTGCCCAGCATGGTCAAAATTATTAGAAAGCGACTCGCTGTGCTTTTAAAATATTGTGTTTTTGGCGTCATAATACTAAGGTAATTTATATGTGATAATCATTGTTTTATCCAGATTTTAAAGATACACATTACTGTATATTAATTTGGGTATTCTTTAGGCTAATAATTTGACCATATCTGTTAAATATCCCTTAAGACCTGCATAAACACTAAGGTAAATTTTATTATTTTTACAAAATTAATTTTAAAATCTTTCCGCCCTTTAGCTTTTTAGTAACATTTATGACAAGGAATCATACCATCAATTCCAAAGATAATATTGTATCAAATGTAGCCGTCTCAAGGATCATTGCCGTGGGAGCCAGTGCTGGTGGATTGGAAGCTTTAAAAGCATTTTTTTCCAATCTTGGTGATGATGATATAAATACTTATATCGTAATTCAGCATCTTTCTCCCGATTATAAAAGTATGATGGGAGAACTACTGGCCAAATCTACATCTCTTATTATTGAGCAAATTAAGGATAATATGGAGATCCTTCCGGGAAGAATTTACCTTATACCTCCTGTAAATAATCTGGTTATTGAGAACGGGATGTTGCATTTGCTCGATAAGCCCAAAGACCAGAAATTAAATTTGCCTATAGACCTTTTTCTGCAATCGCTGGCAGAATATAAAAAGGAGGAGGCCATTGCAGTTATACTAAGCGGTACCGGGAGCGATGGCACGAGGGGAATAAGGGCGATCAAAGAATATGAGGGCATGGTAATGGTCCAGGACCCCGTAGAAGCAAAATTTGATGGAATGCCTAAAAGTGCCATTCACACCGGCCTGGTAGATTATATTGTGAGTGTAAATGAAATGGGCGCAGAGCTGCAGAATTTTATAAATGCTCCCGCTGTGCTGCATTATTCGGAAGATGATGATATAGCGTATGATGAAGATAATCTGAAAAAGATACTTCATCTTGTTAATGAAGAAACAGGGCTGGATTTCAGGGAATATAAACATTCAACCTTAGCCAGAAGGGTGGCCCGAAGGGTAAGTGTTTGTAAATGTGCTTCTCTGGAAGATTATTATGCGCTTCTTAAATCTTCACCGGAAGAGATCCCTATTCTTTACCGGGAGTTCTTAATAGGAGTTACTAAATTCTTCAGAGATTCCAGAGTTTGGGATATCCTGCGTGATGAGGTGATCCCTGAACTTATAAGAAACAAAAAAGACGGAGATATTTTAAAGATATGGGATGTTGCATGCAGTACCGGGGAAGAGGCCTACTCTTTGGGTATGCTTCTTAGCGAAGAAATGGAACGGCAGAATAAACGCATTGAAGTTAAGATCTTTGCTACAGATATTTCTCAAAAACATCTCAATATAGGTAGCCAGGGAATTTATTCTGAAAGTATTGTGGCCGATGTTGATCTCCACTTGCTTCAAAAATATTTTATAAGTAAAAGTAAAGGATACCAGGTAATAGAGCAGGTGAGGAGAATGGTGATTTTTTCCAGGCATAATGTGCTTAAAAATCCTCCTTTCAGCAATATGGAAATGATATTGTGCAGGAATTTGCTTATCTATTTTCAACCCTCTATCCAAAGAAAAGCACTTAACGTGTTACATTATGGGTTGAAAGAGGGAGGTGTTCTGGTATTGGGAACCAGTGAGAGTGTGCAAACACATAAAGAACATTTTGAAGATATAAGCCGTAAATGGAAAATTTACAGGAATATCAACCCTACGAAACGCATGAACGCAGAAAACCTACATTCAACCGCCAGCAGGTTATTTGAAAATTTGCCTTCAAAAGTAAAAAGAGAAAGGAAACCTGTTGTAAATACCGGGCAGCAAAAATTTCTGGGTGAGTTAAGCGATGCCATTTTAGAACAATTTGGCGGTGCAAGTGTTTTTATTGATTCAGATTTTAATATCCTGCAGGCAATAGGGGAATTTAGAAAATATGCAAATTTACCGGTTAGCGGGTTTTCAATCAATTTGAAAGATATGCTTTCTGCCGAGCTTAAGCATATAGTTCAGGCCACAGTAAAAATGGCCGAAAAAGAAAATCAAAAAACGGTATACAAAGATGCCACTTATGAACACAATGGAGTTTTAAAGGGTCTCGACCTGATGGTAAAACCCTTTCGTGTTCATAATCTCAATAACGAAATTAATTTTGCCCTTACCTTCATAGAAAAAGAGATCAGGGAAGATCAAATGGTCGAGGTTGAAAAGGTGACCCTCAACAGTAAAACTGCAGAGTATATAAGGGAACTTGAAGACGATCTAAAAAGGACAAAGGAAGAACTTCAAACCTCTCTCGAAGAAATTGAAACCAGCAATGAAGAATTGCAGGCCGCTAATGAAGAACTGCTGGCTTCAAATGAAGAATTGCAAAGTACCAATGAAGAACTGCAAAGCGTCAATGAGGAGATAAATACGGTAAATGCAGAGAATGTTCAAAAAATGGACGATCTGGCCAATCTCAATGCCGACATGAATAACCTGCTGGAGAGTATTGATATTGGAACTATATTCCTTGATAATTCCCTGAGAATCAGAAAATTTACTCCTGCTATAAAAAGACACTTTAGCCTTATAAGCACCGATATAGGCAGACCCATCGAGAATTTTACCTCAAACTTTGGTGCAAATAAAGGAAGAAACGGGCTGGTAGAGAGATGCAGGAAAGTGATGGAAACCGGTAAAAAAATTGAGCGCCAAATCGTTTCAAAAGAAGGGCATCATTATTTACAGCGTATCTCCCCATTTATAAATTCTTCACAAAACATAGAGGGTATAGTAATCACCTTTGTGGATATTGAAACCCTGCAAAAGGCACAGGAAAATCTAATGCTTAGTGAGCGTAAATTCAAAAGTTTTTACGAGAAAGACCCGGTACTTCATTTTAGTGTAGATCCAATTACCAACCTTATCGTTGAATGCAATGAAAAGGCGGTAGAAAAACTTGGGTACAATTCTAAGGAAGAACTCCTAGGTCGTCATATGTATGAGCTTTATGAGGACGAATCGCACCTGCAGGCACTTAAATTAAATAAACTCTTCCAGCAATCTGGTGAGCTTAATAATATTGAACAAACCCTGATTACAAAAAATGGGGATAAGCTACCTGTGATAATTAATTCTACAACCGAGCTAGATGACCATAACCATATTATAAGTAACAGGTTTACCTGCGTTGATATTTCTGAGCTTAAACAAGCGCAGATAAGACTTAAAAAGAAAAAAGCCGATCTTGAGAGAGCAAATAAGGACCTTGAGCAGTTTGTGTCTATTTGCTCTCATGACCTTCAGGAACCACTGGCAACTATAAAATTTGGAAGTGACATTCTGGGCAAAATATATGCAGACAAACTGGATGATAAAGGAAAGGAGTATATTTCATATATTGATGCTGCATCAGACCGTCTTGCAAATCAAATAAGGGCCCTCCTCGAGCATTCCAAAATTGGTCGCAATACCGAGAAGACAATTGTAAATACTAAAGAACTTGTTGAGATCGTGAAGTATGATCTTGCCAAGAGGATAAAAGATACCGGGGCAAAAATTCACGTTGGCGCTTTGCCCAAAATAAAAGCATATCAGGTGGAACTTAGGTTATTATTCCAAAACCTTATAAGTAATGCGTTAAAGTATATTGATGATGACAGGACTCCAGAAATAAGGATATCTGCTTATCCCGAGAAGGAATATTGGGTCTTTGCGATTGTAGATAATGGGATTGGAATATCACAACAAGATCAAAAGAATATTTTTACCATATTTAATCGTGTGCCAAACCAACGCAAGTTTGAAGGCACAGGGGTTGGCCTTGCACATGCCGAAAAGATCGTATTGCTACATGAAGGAACAATATGGGTAGATTCCCAGGTTGGAGTAGGTAGTACTTTCTACTTCAAAATAAAAACAGATTAAACATGGAGCCTTCCGGCTATAAGTATCCTGATAAGATTGATATAACCAACTGCGACAGGGAACCTATTCAATATATTGGTACATCTCAATCTCATGGAGTAATTATAGCCTTTAACCGCGAGGATAACGTAATCACCCATTGCAGTGAAAATTCTCTCGAACTCCTGGGTATTAAAGCCGAAGAATTATTAGGACAACCTGTAAGCATACTTTTACCTGAAGCATTTTCAGGATACTTCCCCCGGGAAGGATCAAAAAAAGAACTGCTGCCTGAGACCGAAATTAATGCTGCCACGTTCCTGATTATAGCGCATATAAGCGGTGGGAGTATCATCCTGGATTTTGAAGCCCCTCATGAAAAACGCTCTGCCGTAAATTTTCAAAAGCAGCTTTCCGCAATCCTCAATGAGCTTAATTCAACCGGGACCATTGATGAACTTACAAACCGTGGAGCATCCCTGGTAAGAACGTTGTTTGGTTATGACAGGGTGATGATCTACCAGTTTGATGAGGTATGGAATGGAAAGGTTATTGCCGAGGAAAAAAATGAAGATCTTGAAAGTTGGCTGGGATTGCACTATCCCGCAACAGATATTCCTCAACCGTCAAGAGATCTTTTCCTTAAGCAGGAAATAAGGTTGATAAGTGATGTTCAATATGAGCCGGCAAGGATAATTTCTACTCAATATGCTGTTGATAATAAGCCGCTGGATCTTTCTCTATCTGAATTAAGAGGAGTTTCACCAATTCATATAGAATATTTGAAGAACATGGGGGTAGGGGCATCCCTTACCGCTGCAATTGTCATAAAGGGAAAGTTATGGGGCCTTCTGGCTTGTCATCATTATTCCCCGAAATATATTAATTATTACCAGAGACAATCGGTTAAATTCCTTACCCAGATCTTTACAAACAACCTAAACGTACTCACTATTCAAAATTTCATTGAAAAAAGTGAGAGTTATATCGATACCAGGGGAGCCATACTATCACAATTGAGATCTCAACCCGATCTATTGGTGGCTCTGGCTTCAGGAGATATGCCGTTTACTTCTTATATACCTTGTTCAGGAGGAGCGGTAAGTATAAATGGGGAATTACGCCTGCTGGGGAAAACCCCGGGTGAAGAAGAGGTACGTGAATTGTTGCAGGAATTACAGGGAAATAATGAAGTGGTTTACCACACCAGCAATCTGGAGAAAGTGTACCCCCCGGCCTCAAAATACAGGGAGAAAGCTTCGGGCATTCTTTCAGTAAAAATCGGCGATAGATCAGGAGATCATTTGATCTGGTTTCGCGGGGAAAATGCCACAGAAGTGAGCTGGGGAGGAAATCCTGAAAAAAATTCCATAGTTAAGGAAGGAGTTGCGTATCTAAGTCCAAGAAAATCTTTTGAAAAGTGGACCAACCAGCTTTCGGGAATTTCAATTCCCTGGAAAGACCACGAGATTGATGCGGTAAATTTTCTCAGGGAAGGAATAACCCACATTATAGTAAGCAGGCAGAAGGAGGAAATAAAACAATTAAATATTGAACTTAATGGTTTAAATAAGGACCTGGAATCATTTAATTACAGTGTTTCTCATGACCTGAGGGCTCCGTTAAGAGGGATAAGCGGCTTTGTAAATTTCCTGAAAGAAAAGAACTATTACAATCTTGATGAGGAGGGCCGTCGCCATATTGATATCATTCAGCGGTCAGCCAAAGAAATGCATACGCTTATTGATGAATTACTTTCTTATTCAAAACTTGGTAGAGCCAGGTTGCAGCTTACTAAGGTAGATATCCTGGCGCTACTTGAAAGCATTCTGGAAAATTTAAATGTTGCACACGAATATTCCCAAACCGAAATTGTTATTAACAGGCAAATTCCAGCATGTCCAGGTGACAGGACTCTTGTCTACCAGTTATTTCTGAATCTTGTTGGCAATGCTTTAAAATATTCAGAGAAAGCTTCCCAGCCCAGAGTTGAAATAGGTTTTGAATCGGGGGATGGGCAGGTAATATATTTTGTGAAGGACAATGGAATAGGATTTGATCCCAAATTCAAAGACAAAATTTTTAATGTATTTTTACGGTTGGCGGGAAATGAATATCCCGGTACCGGCGTGGGACTGGCGACAGTAAAAAAGGTCGTTGAAAAACATAAAGGAAAAATTTGGGTAGAAACTGCTCCGGGAGAGGGATCGTGTTTTTACTTTATCCTGAATGAAGCAAATAACATATAAATTTCTTTCCTCAATTTTCAACAATATGATCACGATCCCACTTAGAATATTGCTTGTAGAAGATAACCAGACCGATGCCGATCTTACTATATTTTTTATTCAGAAAATTGTTGAAACCTCACAAATCAAAGTAGTAGACAATCTTGATGATGTAAACCGGGAATTGCTGGATTTTGTTCCAGATGTGGTGATATCAGATTATAATCTCCCCACCTGCAATGGTCTTGAAGTTCTTGAACTTACCAGGTCGATGGAAGAATCCATGCCCTTTATTTTTCTTACCGGCGCAATAGAAAACGAGGAACTGGCTGCAAATACCATTTTGGCAGGAGCAAGTGGTTTTATTCTTAAAGGGAATATGGAGAATCTTGATCAAAAACTTAAACCCCTCCTTAAAAAAGTAGTTTTTAGTATGGGTGAACGGGAAGAGATAAGGGAAAAGATAAGACGCAATAAGATTGTTGTAAACCAGATATATAATTACCTGGATAAAATTAATCTTGATAATGAGGAGCAAAAAGAAAATATTGAAAAGATCAAGAGTAATATGAAGCAATTTAATTTTGATGATGATGCTAACTAAACTAAAAAATGCCACCGAAGAGCTTCACCGGGAAATAGAAAAGGATAATATAGCCGGGCTTATAATTTCAAATGAAATAAGTCTTGAGGATTATAAGCTCTTGTTACTCCAAAACTACATTGCCTATTCAATTACTGAACCGGCAATTGCAAAATACCTCAATCATTATAAAATTCAAAAGTCGCCCCGTTTATTAAAAGATCTGGATCAATTGGGTATAATTTGTACACCACCCCCTCAATTAAAGGAAATGTTCAGAATAATTAATAAGGCTGAGGCTCTTGGTGCCGCTTATGTGGTAGAAGGATCGGCCCTTGGTGGGATGATGATCTCAAAGCAAATTCCTAACTGTGCTGCACTTTCTAATATTCAGAGCCACAATTTCTTCAATGGTGATCGTGAAAATATAAAATCATGGAATGCTTTCAGTAAATTTTTAAAGAAACAGGAATTTACTGCGCTCGAAGAGATCCAGGCAATAGATAAAGCTAAAGGTACATTTTTGTTTTTTGGAGAGGTATTCAGGACTATCAGGCAGGTTTCCTGAAAAAACTATTTCCCCCAGATCACTTTTTCCTTTTTTAGGGGATAACCCCTATTATTATTTAAGCATATAAAAATGTAATTTTAACTCTGTCAAATATTCTGCAATTCAGGAGACTGACCATTTTCCATTCCCTCCCCAAAAAAATAATTATCTATCCTAAACATTTATATTGCTTTATTTTTTTTCGCGGAATTTCGCCTTCGGGCGATTTTCTATTTTTATAGCCTTGGCTTTTTGTTGCTTCCCGTCTGTTTTTTCTTTAGGTTTACTACTTGTTTTCAACCCGAATTTTTCTCTTAAATTAATTTATCCAACCGACATCTTATAATATGAATTTGTCCTATATGAAACGTATTCAATCTTTAGCCCTGTTCCTGTTTATTGGTTTTTCTAGCACCGTATTTTCTCAAACCGGGCGTCAGCCGGTTCGGGCAGAGAATGGAATGGTTGTGAGCAGTCACTACCTGGCTTCACAGGTGGGTACAGATATATTAAAACAAGGGGGTAATGCCATAGACGCCACAGTGGCAACTGCATTTGCTCTGGCAGTCACCCTACCATCAGCAGGGAATATAGGCGGGGGAGGTTTTATTGTTTATCACGGCGATGATGGCAAGCAAACAACATTTAACTTCAGGGAAAAAGCACCAATTGCGGCCACAAGAAACATGTTTCTGGGTTCAGATGGTCAAATAAAAGATAATTCAAATCATCAGGGGTTGCTTTCTGTAGGAGTTCCCGGTACGGTTGCCGGCCTATATATGGCACATCAAAAAAAGGGGAAACTTCCCTGGGCAACACTATTGGCACCGGCAATTGAGCTGGCAGAAAATGGGTTTCCCTCTACCTACGATATGAACTGGTTTGTTGAATGGGTGAAAAAAAGCAAAGATCAATATCCATCCACTGCAAAAGCATTTTTAAAGGATGGGAAAGAATTATATAAGCCAGGAGAGATCTGGAAACAGCCCGATCTTGCTGAAACGCTTAAAAGAATCCAGTCTAATGGCGCTGATGGTTTCTATAAAGGAGCCACGGCAAAATTGATAGAGGATTACATGAAAGCCAATGGCGGATTGATAACCCGGGAGGACCTTTTAAAATATAAAGCTGAGGAGTTAGCACCGGTTAGAGGAACATACCGGGGGCATGAGATCATTTCAATGCCTCCTCCCAGCTCAGGCGGTATCGCAGTAATAGAAATGCTGAATATCCTGGAAGGATTTAATCTAAAGGAAATGGGCCATAATTCGGCAATGTCATTACATGTGATTACAGAGGCCATGAGGAGAGCATTTTCTGACAGGGCCCAATACATTGGAGATCCCAACTTTAATCCAAAAATGCCTGTAAAAAAATTACTCTCCAAGGAGTATGGGGACAGGTTGAGGAATACCATTGAACTTGGTGCTGCATCGGTAAGTGATTCTGCCAATTTCAATGCTGCTCATCTTTCCCCCGAAAGCCCTGAAACAACTCATGTATCGGTAATAGACGGTAATGGTAGTGCTGTTTCACTCACCTACACCCTGGAAGCGAGTTATGGATCCCGTATCGTGGTTGAAGGTGCAGGGTTTTTACTGAACAATGAAATGGGAGATTTCAATCCTATCCCGGGATATACAGATTCCCGGGGTTTAATTGGCACAGATCCCAACCTTGTGGCACCCGAAAAAAGAATGCTCTCAAGTATGACCCCCACTATAGTAACCAAAAATGGAAAGCCACTTATTATAATAGGCAGTCCCGGTGGCAGAACAATAATCAATACGGTGTTACAGGTAATTGTAAATGTTATTGACCATGATCTAGATATAGCCAAAGCTATTGAATCTCCAAGAATACATCACCAGTGGTTGCCGGATATTACTTCCTTTGAAAGTTGGGGAATCTCTCCTGATACCCGCGATCTATATGAAAATATGGGACATAAAGTACGCTTTATAACCAACCAGGGACAAGCAATGGGAATTTATGTTGATCCTAAAACAGGTTTGATACTTGGAAGTGCAGATACCCGTAGTTATGACGGTGGAGCGGTAGGATATTAACCTGCCCGGGAACAGTGTGCGTTAAGCATGATCGGCATTATGAAAGTGTAGGTTAAAGGTAGTCCCTACATTGGGTTTACTGCTCACCTTTATTTGCGCGTCATGATCCTGCAGGATATTTTTTACTGAATTAAGCCCTATGCCTATACCGGTTGCCTTATTGGTGTAGAAGGCATCAAATAATTTATCAATTTGATCCTTTTCAAGGCCAATTCCATTATCCCTGATACTCAAAACGAAATCTGATTTATTGGGTTTAATGGTAAATTCTATAATTCCTTCATCTGGAGTAGTTGCTTCACTGGCATTCACCACCAGGTTGAGTAAGGCGATCTTTAATTTTTCCGTATCGGCCATTATATAATAAGGCCCGGTATAATTTTTAATAACCTTGATCCCTGTAAGATATATCCTGTCTGCTGCCATATCCAGGGTGTGATTCACACATTCAGCAAGATCAACCTTTTCCAGTTTTCCCGAAGTATAATTGGAGGAGTTTAATAAATTTGAAACCAGGTTATTAAGTACCTTGGTGCTGCGCGCCAGGATCTCAAAGTAATTACCCAGTAATTCTTTATGATGAAGATCCATCTTGTTTTTGATAACATCTCCTGCCATACGTATACTGGCCAGAGGGTTTCTTAATTCATGAGCAAAGGTACGGGCTACTTCTCCCTGTATTGAAAGTCGCTCGGCATTCAATAGTGCTCTTTGGGTATTCTTTTGTTCAGAAATATTTCTAATTAGTAAAACATATTCCTCAACCCAATCCTGGTTTTTACGGTTAAAGATTTTTCCCCGTGCACTGAACCATTCCCATTCATTGCCCTTGGTTTTGACCCTGAATTCACATTCAAAAACATCATTATCCTGGGCCTTAAGTATCTTTTTATGAAAAACAATCAAGACCTCCCTGTCCCGCGGGTGTATATACGCAAGCATATCGGGCAGGGTCATTCCCATTATCCTTTTTCTGGTCATTCCTGCCCGGGTAAGCATGTCCTGATTAATATACCGTACATGGTAATCATCAAGGTTAATGATCAGGATAGTATCGGGAGAAGTTCTTATAAGCTGCTTCTTAAAGCGTATAGCCTCCTTAAATTTTTCGGCTTTGCTTTTCTGCCTGGTAATATCTTCAATGGAAATTATCAATAAGGTGTTTTGAGGTCTGGCAACCACCCTAAACCAATTGTTATAGCCTTCTTTATCAACATATATTTCCCGATCAAGAGGATTGCCGGTTATCATAACCTGCTTCAAGGCATCAAAAATACCCATTTGAATTCCGTAAGTAGAAACCTCAGAGTAAGTGAGGCCAATAGGATCTACCGGAGTGTACATATCGCGCAGGACTTTATTGATGCGCTTAAATAAAAAATCTTTAATGCTTCCATCCGGTTCATAAAGGGTTTGAACTACGGCAATACCCTGATCTACGGTATCAAAAACGGTTTGAAGCAAGTCATTGTTTTCCTTTAACTCATCCTGTCTTTGTTGGGCCCTTATCTCTAGTTCCTTCCTGGTTTTTAATAAGTTTTCTTCCTCTTTCTTTCGGCTGGTAATATCGTGAAATAGTACAGCAACTTTTCGGCTCAATTCACCGCCTACTTTAAAGGTGTAAACATCAAGCCAGGAATTATCAAAATATTTTGCCTGTTCCTGGAATCGCAAAGGTATTCCTGTTACCGCAACTTTACCATAAGTTTCAAACCAGTGTTCTTCGAGATCTGGTTTTAATTCCCGCATCGTTTTACCGGTTACATTGATTAAATTGGTCTGTGCCTCAAAGGCCCGGTTGGTTTCATGGAACAAATAATCTACCGGTTTCCCCGCCTTGTCGTAAATAAGTTCAATAATGCAGTACGATTCATTAATTGAATTCAATAAATGAGTGTGCGCATTTGGTACAAGATCCTTAATTTGAGGATCATCACAGGAAGATTCCTCATCATCTTTATCAATATTTATCTCCGGAAGCTTATATCCCAGGCTTAATATCGCTTTCCTGTCTTTGCCGGTTGGGTTATAGTTATAAATATGGTTTTTAAAACAATAATCTGTCCATAGGCCACCGGTCTCTTTAACCCTCACCATGATCTCTTTTTCTTCCCCGGTTTCTATACTTATAAGATGTTCTATGAAACTATAATAATCTTCAGGGTGGATTATCTTCTGAAAAATGCAACTTTTATTATCTGGAAAAGGTTCGGCATCCAGGCCCAGAAGGTTGAGCGATATTTCATTTACATATTCGGTATATAGTTTGTCAATGTTAGTAATTACCAACATAGGAGAGCCTGACAGGAGGTGATTTTGAGAATTTATGATCTCATCCCGGAGCCCAGAATTAAGTTTACCGAAAGTGTTTTTACTCATTCTTGATTGGGAGGAATGTTAAATTAAAACTAAATAGGCTTTCAGGGGCGAATTAAAAATATAAAAAATATCTTAAGATCAATTGATTATCATCAAAAATGTTATCCTTTTCCTTAAAATTGTTAAAACCGCTGTTTATTAATTATTAAAGAATTCTTAAAATAAATTCATCATAAATTTCCTGTTATCTCTCTTCCTGAGCAATTAAATTATAAATTTACTTTTCTTCAAAATTCATGACATGAAAAATCTTTTCATATTCTCCTTATATTTTTTGACTATAAGCCTTAGTATGGGGCAGGAGCTTACCAGGGATCAAACCTTATCGCAACAAATACTTAATGATGATAAAGGCTTTTATTATCTCGAAACCGGGAACTATCCTCTTGGCGATCGCAGCCTGCCAATAGGAGTTTTTGATTCGGGAATAGGAGGCTTAACGGTTATGGATGCAATTGTGAATTTTGACGGATTTAAAAATGAAGATCTGTTACCGGGAGCTGATGGTAAAAAGGATTTTATAGAAGAAAAATTTATTTATCTGGCAGACCAGGCAAATATGCCCTATGGAAATTATTCTGCGGAAAATAAGCAAGCCTTGCTAAGGGAACATATTATTAAAGATGTGCAATTCTTATTGGGAAAAAAATATTATCCGGAAGGCGCAGCACCCCGGTATAATAATGATAAATCCCCTGTTAAAGCAATAGTCATAGCATGTAATACTGCTACCGCCTATGGAAAAGAAACAATAGAGGATTTTTTAACCGAGGCCGGCCTGGATATTAAGGTGATAGGGGTAATAGATGCGGGTGTAAGGGGTGCACTTGAAATAATCAACAAAGATGAGGATGCAACAATAGGAGTTATGGCGACTGTGGGAACCGTAGATTCCAAAGGATATGTAAATACCATTCATACGTTAAAGCAACAAATGGGTTACACAGGTAAATTTCAAGTTTTTCAGCAGGGAGGAATTGGTATTGCCGAGGCGGTAGATGAAGATACAGATTACTATGATAAAAATCTTAAGGCCCCAAGAAAGAATTATAAAGGTCCCGGCCTTGAGGGAAAAACTAAAATAGATAAAACCTTACTAAATATTTACAATTTTGATTTTGATAAGAATAAAATGTTATGTGATGCCACAACCCCGGGAGATTGTAACAACCTCCAGATAAATGATGCCGAAAACTATGTGCGCTTCCATCTCGTCTCCCTTATGGAACAAATAAAGAATGCCAACACAGGTATACCACTGCGATCTATAATTTTAGGCTGTACCCATTATCCATATCTCACAACTGAGATCAATGAAGTTCTCGATGAACTTTACAATTATAAAGAGTCTGACGGTAATTACAGGTATCGTGAACATATGAGTCAAAACATTAACCTTATAGATCCTGCAGTAAATACAGCCAAGGAGCTTTTTCAATATTTAAAAGAGGTCTCTCTATTTAACCAGGATGGAGAGATCAAAGAAAGTGAATTCTACATAAGTGTGGCCAATACCGATAATATGGGGGTTGTGGTAGATGAGAATGGGAATTTTCCCTATGAATACAAATACGGCAGAGAAGAAGGTGAGATACAGGAATACGTAAAGGTGGTCCCCTTCAGCAAATCAAATATTTCTGATGACATACTTTCCAGGCTTAAACTTCAGCTTCCATATACTTATGAGCTCATTGTAAATTTTAATGAAGCAAATCCCAAGACCCAAATACTTAAGCAAAATGAAAAGATCAAATAAACTCCGATTGACTGGATTTCTTGGAGCTTTTCTTTTTCTAATTTTACCCGTACACTTAATCGCTCAGGTATTTCCGGATAAGGATCTTGTGATAAAAAACGGTAAAATAATTGACGGCACCGGGGGCGATCCATATTATGCCACCCTGGTGATCAATAATGGAAGCATCACTGAAATCCAGAGAGACACGACTTTACAATATTCGGCTAAAAGGACCATTGATGCAAATGGTCATTTGGTCACTCCCGGTTTTATTGACACCCACTCCCATGGTGATCCTCTTGAAACCCCTCAATTTCAAAATTTTCTTGCCATGGGTGTTACAACTATAAGCCTGGGTCAGGATGGGTTTAGTCCCGAACTTGAGGACCTACCGGGATGGATTAATAAAGTCAATGCAGCAAGACCCGGGGTAAATATAATTTCTTTTGCAGGGCATAATACACTTCGGGAACTTTCCGGTGTTGGTTATGACAGTGTACCTGCTAAAGATAAATTACAGCTTATGGAGAATATGCTTGAGCGGGCAATGGCAGGAGGAGCCTTTGGGATGACAACCGGTCTTGAATATAGTCCCGGGGAATTTTCCCGAAAAGAAGAATTGCGTAGTCTGGCAAAAATAGTGGGTAGGAATGAGGGGATTATAATGAGTCATATGCGCGATGAAGATGATGATGAAGTGGAGGCATCTTTAATGGAATTATTGGAAATGGGAGCATATTGTCCGGTACATATATCGCATATCAAAGTAGTTTACGGGAAAGGGGAGACCCGTGCCCGGGAAATCCTCGATATAATAAATAAAGCCCGGGAGAACGGGGTAACGGTGACTGCAGATATTTACCCCTATACAGCCAGTTATACCGGGATAGCGATTCTTTTTCCCGATTGGGCAAAACAGCCCAACAATTACCCGGAAGTTCTGAGCTCAAGACGAGACGAATTGGCCGACTTCCTTCGGAATAAGGTAAACCAACGCAATGGTCCCGGGGCTACATTGATTGGTACCGGGCCTTTTAAAGGACAAAATCTGGCTATGGTTGCTGCCCATCTCAATAAACCGTTTGAAGATGTTGTAATTGATGACATAGGCCCTTATGGAGCTGGTGCCGCACATTTTATAATGGATGAGGTGCTGCAACGCTCCCTGCTAAAACATCCCCACATCAATATATGTTCAGATGGGAGTCCTTCAATGCGACATCCACGGGGTTATGGCAGTTTTCCTAAGATTATAGAAACCCATGTACTTGCGGAAAATTTGTTAAAGATGGAAGAGGCTATTCACAAAATGACAGGATTGGCAGCGGAAGCGCTTCAACTTGGTGACCGGGGAATCATTAATGAGGGAATGGTTGCAGACCTACTCATTTTCAGGCCTGAAGATATAAAAGAGAATGCCACTTATGAAGATCCTCATGTGCTGGCAGGTGGGATGCAATATGTGATCGTGAATGGAGAGCTGGCGAAGGAGAACAATACTTTCTCCGAGAATGGTCATGGCAAGGTACTTATTAAAAATGAGAGATAATTCTAAAGATTAAATTCCGATAGCATTATTACCTCTCCCGGTTGCATGCCGGTTAAAACTTCTTTACCTATACGCACCCTTACAAGGCGTAAGCAGGGATAGCCTGCTGCAGCAGTCATTTTTCTCACCTGGCGAAATTTCCCTTCGGTTAAAGTTATTGAGACCCAACTGGTGGGCCCATGACGCTCGTCTCTTATTTTTTTGGAGCGCTCCGGCAAGAAAGGTGGAGGATCTAATATATGAGCATTACAGGCTTGACCTGTATATTTTTTGCCCCCAACTATTATATCTACCCCAGATCGTAAATGTACCACAGCCTCATTTGTGATAACTCCATCCACCTGTACGTAATACTCCTTTTCTACCGCTTTACTTCTTACCTCCTCGCTGATTTTTCCGCAGCTTGTGAGGAGTAACAAACCTTCAGAATCTTCATCGAGTCGACCTATAGCCATTACTCCTTCGGGAAAAGAAAAGAGGTCGCCCAGCATCTTTTTATTCTTCCTGGTTGTTTGATTGCTTATAAACTGACTTATAAAACCATAAGGTTTATAAATTTTATAATTTTTGACAGGCATATTGTGTTGCTTGGGAAGCGTAAAAATATGCAATTCTTTAATTTCACAAATTCAGCATTCAGGAAAGCTTAACAACAATCCTGTGACCATTATTTTCATAATGATTATCTTTGATTAATCTAAAAAATAGCTTTTTGGATCTAATTTAAAACTGTACAGAAATGAAATATTTAAGTAAATTTTTTATGGTAATTACAGCCGCTGTTTTTATTAGCTGTGGGGATAGTAAAAAAGAAGAAAAAGAACAAATTACAATTGGCGATCAGGAAACCACACAATCTTCCCGAAATACCGATACTAATACAGTATCTGATGGCGAGGTTGTAGAGATAAGGTTGACAGGGGATGACCAAATGAGGTTTGACAAAAATGAAATAAGAGTAAAGGCCGGTCAAACTGTAAGATTAACATTTGAACACGTAGGTCAAATGGCTAAGAACGTGATGGGTCATAATTTTGTATTGCTTACCAAAGGAACAGATATCAATCAATTTGGTAACGAGGCTGTGCAGGCAGCAGATAATGACTATATCCCTCAAAATACCAATAAGGTAATTGCTCATACAAGAATGCTGGGTGGGGGTGAAAGTGTAACAATAGAATTTGAGGCTCCTGCTGCCGGAACTTATGATTTTATTTGCAGTTTTCCGGGACACTATGCTATTATGCGTGGAAAGTTTATTGTATCGTAAAAATGTTCTGATAAATTTTCAGGCTGTCTCTTATTATTTCCATAATATAAATGGGTATAATAATAGACAGCCTTTTTACTTTCAGGGGAATTTAAATCAATATATGCACAAAGCATTTTGCAGAAAAATTACTCTTCAGTAATGAGCAAAGATAGATTTTCTGCCAACTCAGGGCTTGGATCTACCCCGTGAACATCTCTGGCGTGCTCTGTGGCCATATTAAGAACTTCCTGTTCACTTTCAGCACGCACAACGGCATCGCAATCAAAACCGGCATCCCGGCAATAAAGTGTTTTCATAAGCCGATAATTTAATTAATATTCCAAATAAACTCCTTTCTTAAAAATAAAGAATTTTGATGAAATAAAGGAGTGTTAGCGTTTAAAGTTTTGCTTAACCAATTGATTCTGAATTATATCCCTACTTTTTCGGTTTGCAAAACCAAAACCGGTATTTGAGAAAAATTTCCTATTTTCCTATAAAATGGCTCAAAGAGCAGATTTTCAAAAAAGCTATGCTTTTTATTTAAAAAAGCAATCATATCGCTTCCCCTGCTTTCAGTAAAGCAATATATTCCAAGGGGTACCGTAACATATGAAAGATAATGAAAGGAGTGGGCTATCCCGGCAAGGAGCTTAGATAATGCACTGCGGTTATCTTCCTGTACTGTGTCCAGGCCTGCTTCCTCTATATGTAAAACCCTGAGAGCGGCATGATGTGAGGTGATCAGCGAGGTAAGGTACTCCAGCTCTTGAGCATCGTATCCAATTTTAAATCCGGTGGGTAGAACTATTTCTTCAATACCTGTGTAATTAACATGTGAAGGAACCGCCAGAACCGGGCAATTGATCACATTTTCCATAAGGTTTATCGTATTACTGCCAAAAGCCACATTACGTGCAGCTGTTTCGCCTTGGGTACCTATAATGACAACATCGATCATCCCTGAACCAATCACATTATTAACGGCTCTGTCTAAAGGATTATTTTTAAACAGGATCTCAAACTTATGGCCCGGCTGTGATAAATCTTCCAGTTGACCCTGTAGCTGTATTAATTGTTCTTTTGAAAATGTCTCTATCTCCTTTATTGACCTTTGATTGGGCCGGGCAACAAACATGCTGCCGGAATAATATCCATTAACCTCATAAGAATTTAAAAGAATGAAATTACATGTTTCCTCTTTGTAAAGCTGAATGCTATATATTGCGGCGTTATAGGCATTTTCTGAAAAATCTGTTGGCAATAGGATGGTTTTCATTGTGTGTTATATTTTCCCGAAGGAATTACAAGAAAAGGAGTTTTAATCCTAAAGCCAACTTCATTTATCACAGGCCGAAAAAGTAAATTTTCAAAAAAGGAATGTTTATTACTTATCATTACCAACAGGTCTATATTATGGTCTTTTTGAAAATCATAAATACCTTCAGTAACTGTATTTTTTTCTTCGCTGTAAAATTGGTGTGATGTATCGCTTAGGTAATTGGCAAGAAGTCTCTTTGACAACTGCTGTTTTTCACCCAGTGGTACTCCAAACAGAACATGTAAAATATGAATAACTGAGTCATATTCCTTTGCCAGGTGTTTTAATAGTTCAAGATGTTCTTCAGTATAATTGATCTCATAATCTGTGGGAAAAAGCATATTCCTGGGGGGGCTGTAATTGCAACCTGAGGGAATTGCCAGTAAGGGGCATGTGGCCCTTCTCATGGCATGAACCGTATGGGTGCCAAAAAGTATTTGAACCGCTCCTGTAGCGCCCTGGGTACCCATAACTATTAAATCTATATTCCTGGAAGAGACCTGTTCTTTAATTTCTTCATTGAGAAGACTAAAGGATGAGATCAATTCATATTGATGAAGGGCATTTGGAAATTGTTCTGTGATGAGTGCTCTAACCTTTTCCAGGCCTTTCTCAGAATTTAACTTATAGAGCTCATCCAGGCTTAATGAGGAAGCGGGGCTATGCAGGATATAATCTGAATCATACAACACCGGGGTATAAGTGTTGAGCAAATAGAATATGCATTCTTCTTTTTGAAATAGTTGAACAGCATATTTTATTGCGTTAAAAGCATTCTCAGAGAAATCTGTAGGTAACAGGATTTTTTTCATAATATGCCAGATTAAGAATTTACCAGTTGTCCCTGTGAAGATTTTGGAGGATCATAAATGGAATCCTGGGATACAAGCTTACTTTATCTATAGTGGTTTCAAAAAGAATATCCTCAAGATATGTATGTCTTGAATTTACCATTACCAGTAGATCGATATTAAGCTGCTCCTCCTGTTGGGTGATCACCCCGGCCCGGTCATCACCGTCAACCCGATGAGATTTAAATTTTCCTTCATCAAAATGCTCCCTTATCATTTTTAAATTTTCTTTTTGCCTTAAGGATAAAAGGTCAAATTTAGAAATGTAAAGCATATGAATATCGGCATTGAAAGATTTGCCAATACTTGCCACCAATTTTAATTCTGATGGTTGGTATGGCAACATAAAATTTGTAGGGAAAAGGATATTATGCAGGTCTTTAAACTTATAATTTTCAGGGATACTTAAAACCGGGGACTGTACATATTTTATTACCTGCAGGGTATTACTGCCAAAAGTGAGCTGGGAATTATTGGTCTTGCCTCTTGTACCCATCACCACAAGATCTGCCTTGACCTTATTTACAAGCTCGTTTATTTCGTCTATCAAATATCCAAAAGGAGCGATGGTAAGGAATTTATGTTTGGGATTTTGAGAATGTTTCTCGATTTTATCTACCTTTTCTTGCAGGCGCTTTTCATATTTTTCCTTCAGGTTTGTTTTTACTTCTTCAATAGTTTCGGCCGTCAAAGCGTCTTCATCATTATAAACTTCTTCAGCAAAAGCATGCAGCAGGTAAAATTCACATGCTTCTTCTTTAAACA
>Ga0079224_100002403_pt1 | contig 22694 bp, 19 predicted proteins | sample Stecom2015_FD_80414 | JGI IMG/M metagenome (GOLD analysis project Ga0079224, IMG submission 80414) | Agricultural soil microbial communities from Utah to study Nitrogen management - Steer compost 2015 | ecosystem: Environmental > Terrestrial > Soil > Agricultural land | place: USA: Utah...
CGGCGGTGCCGGCGACCACGGCGATGACGGCGATGACGGTGTCCGGTTCGGACGGGCGACCGTGTTCGGCGTGCGCTTCCGGCTCTCACCCGACTCGCTGACCTGGCTGGTGACCCGGGACGACGTCGTGCTGTCCCGGCACGTCCGCAAACGTGACGCCGAGCGGGTGGCTGCCGCCCACGCGCGCGGACGTCGGCCGAGCACGCTCGTGATCGAGCGGATGGACGGCACGTGCCAGAGCGTGCGCAGCTACGGGCACGGTTCGGCGCAGCAGCACGCGGACGGGTCCGGGTCGCCCGGGCGCGAGCGCGCCCACGGGTGTCGCCGGCACGTCGCAAACTCGCCGTTCGTGACGGCGCGGTTCGGGCGCCGGGACGGTGTCGCCGTGGCGGTGCGGCCGCGCTGTGCGGGTGGTGCATCACGTCCGTCACGTCACCGCACCGCCGAGACGCGCGCCGCGGCCGAACGCCGTACCGTGGAGACACGATGAGGAAGCGTTTGTTGTTCGCGGCCATGAGCGGTCTGCTCGTCGCGGGATGCGGTTCGTCCGGCACCGAGACCCAGAATGCCCCGAGTCCGGGCTCGGCGACGTCGGAGGCGCCGTCGTCCTCGGCCGCGCCGTCGGCCCAGTCGTCCGCGCAGAAGCCGGACTCCGGTGCGACGTGTCCGGCCGCAGCCGACATGTCGCCGCGCGAGAAGGTCGCCCAGCTGGTCGTCGTCGGTGTCGAGACCGGCGCCGAGGAGACCCAGCAGATCGTCAGGGACGAGCAGATCGGTGGACTGTTCGTGGGCGGCAACGCCACGGACCTGTTCACGTCGGGCGCCTTGAAGTCCGTGCAGGACGTGGCCGACGTCCCGGTGTCGATCGCCATCGACGACGAGGGCGGCCGGGTGCAGCGGCTCGACGAGCTGGTGGGCGACATGCCCAGCGCCCGCGAGATGGCGCAGACGATGTCCCCGCAGGAGGTGCGGCAGCTGGCCGTCGAGCGGGGCCGCGAGATGCGCGAGCGCGGCGTCACCGTCGACTACGCCCCCGACGTCGACCTCACCGACGAGCCCGCGAGCGAAGCCATCGGCGACCGCTCCTTCAGCACCGATCCGGCCACCGCGCGCGAATACGCCAAGGCCTTCGGCGACGGCCTGCAGGAGGCGGGCATCAAGCCGGTCATCAAGCACTTCCCCGGACACGGCAACGCCAGCGGCGACTCCCACGTGGGCGACGTGACGACACCGCCGCTGTCGGAACTGCGCAACCACGACCTCAAGCCGTACGAGCGCATCGGCGAGTACGGCGACGTGGGCGTCATGGTCGGCCACCTCACCGTTCCCGGTCTGACTGAGGACCAGCCCGCGTCGATCTCGCCTGCCGCCTACAAGCTGCTGCGTGACGACTACTCGTTCAACGGCCCGGTCGTCACCGACGACCTGGGTGCGATGAAGGCGATCAGCGACCGGCACTCGCTCCCCGACGCGGTGCTGCTCGCCCTGAAGGCGGGCGCCGACCAGGCGTTGTGGTCGTCCGGCGGGAACGTGGCACCGGTGCTGGACCGCCTCGAGAAGGCCGTGCGCGACGGCGAGCTCTCGCAGGAGCGGGTCGACACCTCGCTCACGCGCGTGCTGCGGGCCAAGGACGCGTGCGGCGCCTGACCGTCGGGTTCGGAAACCGCGGGCTCAGAACTGCGCGGTGGTCAGCTCGCTGATCAGCGCGTCCAGGTCCAACCGCTCGGCCTCGGTGCCGCACGGGACGATCGCCGTGGTGGCGTCGGCGAACCGCTGCACCTCGGCAGTCTCGAGCTCCACCACGGCGTAGCCGTCCGGCGACTCCAGTTCGAGCACGAGGAACTCGTCGTCGGTGGACAGGTCCGGGCGCAGCCGGACGTCCCCGATTCCCGCCGGCTCGGTCAGCCCGGTCAACAGCAGCTCACGGGAGAAGTCCCACTCGACCCACTCGCTCGCGTCGACCCGAAACGCGAGCGACACGGTGAACGGGTCGTCCGCGCGGTACATCAGGCGAGCGAGCACCGGCGTGCTGCAGCCGTTGAGGTACACGAACTGGCTCTGGTGTACGGCGTCGTTACGCACTGCACACTCCCGTCTCTCCGGTGCCGCCGGTGCGGCGGCCTTCACTCGTGAGACTTCTGATTCGCCACACTGTGATGCATCTTCGCGCGGAAAACTGTGCGACTTCGCCCGATTGGGGCATTCGATGACCCGCCGTATGCGGGGCTTCACTCCATCGAGTCGTTCTGGTTGTGAATTCGGGATGCCGCCGTGACATGAGGACGCGGGCGCGCGTTAATGGCAGGAATCCCTGAGGGCCGCCGCACGACTGGGGTGTTGGGTGCGGGGCCCGGCCGAACATTCCTGGAGGGCTGATGGCGCCGACGGCCCCGCGTCCCACACCGCACCAGGACGCCCTGCTCGACCGCACGGGGATCATCAGTGCCTCGTCCCGGGGTTCGACCGTTCCGCCCCGTCCGGGCATCAATCGTTCCGGCGCGGCCGGGTTCATGGCGTTCGTGCTCATGGTGCTGGCTGGAGTGACCGGACTGTCCGAGGTCGACGGTGGGGGCGGAGCCTCGACGCTCATCGCGGGTGACGACGTCAGTTCGCAGGCTCCTGTTCCGGACGTCGCGCCGCCGGGCGGATCGCGCCCCGATTCCCCGTCGGACGGGCAGGAGCGGCCGCGGCAGCCGTCCGGCGACGTCGCAGGGCCACCGGCACCCGTGACGCCCGCGCCGTCGGTGCCGCAGGAGGTTCCGACTGTGGACACGCCCGAGCCGGTGACGTCGCCGCCGGCGCCGGCCGGCCCGGTGCGTGCCGTCGCCGCAGAGGCCGACGTGGCAGAGGCGAACGCCGCGGCGGAGGGTGCCGAGTCGGCACTGGGCGGTGCTGCCCGGAGTGGCGGGGTTTCCCGCGCCGGTGTTGCCTCACCGCCGCGCTCGCCTGCCGATGCCGCCGACCGCGTGCGCACCGACGTCGAGGCGGCCACGGACGCCGCGATGCGCGACCTGCGCCACCGGCTGCGCACCACGCTGCTGCAGCAGCAACCGGCGATGGTGACCGAACGTGCCGCGCAGCCGCACCGGCCCGAGGTGGAGGTCCGCCACGCGCCGCAGCCTCCCGCGGACGTCCGGGACGCGCACCGCGACGCCCATCGGCACGTCGACGTCGAGTCGCACCACCGGCAGGTTCCGCAGCAGGGCACGGCGCCCGTGCCGAGGTCGTCGTTCCACGAGGAGTCCGAATCCTCCGAGGCACCGGAATCGCATGCACCGGAATCTCCCGCCCCGGAAGCCCACGCTCCCGAAACTCCGGCGCCTGAAACCCACGCTCCCGAAACCCACGTGCCTCAGGCGATGCGGGAATTCGAGGACCGGGCGCAGGAATTCGGCGACCATGGCGATGGCGGTGCCGAGCACGGACTCGAGGGCCGATTCGAAGGCCGGCTCGACGACGGTCACGACCCGTCGGTACCCGGCGGCGGGTTCGGCCCGTATCTCGCCACGCGCTGAACCCGTCCCGCGACGCCCGCGTCGGTTCCGACCTCCGTGGCAGACGCACCGAGCCCGCCCGCAGCCGCACCGTGGTCGTGGCACTGCACACAGTAACGACTCGCAACCTCGTTCGTTGCCCCGCCGCGCAATCGTTTTCGCCTCTGCGGCGGCCTTCACGCCGCGGCCATGGCGCGCGAACGGCCCTGGTCACCCCGTGACCGTTATGTGAAACTGTCTCGCATTCGGCTCCTACCGGAAGGCAAGCTCGTGCGTCGTAGCCTGCGTACCGTTCTGGCTCCCGCTGTCACGTCGTTGCTGTTGGCGACGACCGTCGTCGCCGGCAGCGCTGCTCCCGCCGCCGCGGAGACCCCGGACTGCCCGTGGGTCGATTCGGACGCCCCGGTGGAACAGAGAGTGCAGCAGCTGCTGTCACGCATGACGCTCGACGAGAAGCTCGACATGGTGCACGGGGCGGCCGCGCCCTTGCAGTTCGTCGGCCCGACCTACGCGGGCGCGATCTCCGAGATTCCGCGGCTGTGCATTCCGCAGCTGGGGCTGACGGACGGCCCCGCGGGGGTGGGCAACGGCCACACCGGCGTCACCCAGCTGCCGTCGCCGATGGCGCTCGCCGCGTCGTGGGACGACGATCTCGCGACCCGGTACGGCGCCACGATCGGCAAGGAGAGCCGCGGGAAGGGCGCCGACGTCGCGCTCGCCCCCACGGTCGACCTGCTGCGCGATCCACGTGCCGGTCGGTCCTTCGAGACGTTGGGCGAGGATCCGCACCTGACCGGCGAGCTGGCCTCGGCGCAGGTGCGGGGCATTCAGGGTGAGGGTGTGCTGGCCCAGGCCAAGCACATCGCCGCCTACAACCAGGAGACGCTGCGGAACCTGCCTGCCAACGACGCGAAGGTGGACCAGCGTACCCTGCAGGAGGTCTATCTCTCGCCGGTGCAGGACGTCGTCGACGCCGGGGTCGCGTCGGTGATGTGCAGTTACAACCGCCTCAACGGGGTCCACGCCTGCAACAACAGCTACCTGCTGAACCAGGTCCTGAAAGGACAGTTCGGTTTCGAGGGGTTCGTGACCTCGGACTGGTTCGCCACCCAGGCCAGCCACGCCGCTGCCAACGCGGGCATGGACCTGCAGATGCCGGGCGGCTGCCACTACGGTCCTCGGCTGCGCAAGGGCATCAACAGCGGTGCCGTGACCACGGCCACGCTCGACGGGATGGTCAGCCGCATCCTGCGCCCGATGTTCCAGTTCGGTCTGTTCGAACGCGACGGTGGCGGTTCGCCCGATGACGTGGTGACCAACCCGGACCACGCCGAGCTCGCCAGGCAGGTGGCCCAGCAGGGCATGACACTGCTGAAGAACGACGACGAGCTGCTGCCGCTCGGCGAGGGCACCGGATCCGTCGCGGTCATCGGGGACGCCGCGGGCAAGGACGTCATCGGCTCCGGCGGCGGCAGCCCGCACGTGATCGCGCCGCGGATCGTCACACCGTTCGAGGGCATCGCCGACCGTGCCGAACAAGCCGGCGCCGATGTCGCCTTCGACGACGGCGGGAACGCCGCCGAGGTCGCCGCCGATGCCGACGTCGCCGTCGTCGCGGTGAGCAAATGGTCCACCGAGTCGAAAGACAACGACGACATCGCACTGTCCGATCAGGACACCAAGCTGATCGAGAGGACGGCCGAGTCGAACCCGAACACGATCGTCGTGCTCAACACCGCGGGTCCGGTGGAGATGCCGTGGATCGACGACGTCGCGGGTGTCCTCGCCGCCTGGTATCCGGGGCAGGAGTACGGCACCGCGCTCGCGTCCGTCCTTTTCGGAGACAGCGAGCCGGGTGGCAGGTTGCCGGCCACGTTCCCGGTCTCGCAGGCCGACATGCCGACGGCCGATCACGAACGGTTCCCCGGCGGTTCCTACGACGAGGGGCTCGGCGTCGGATATCGCTGGTACGACCGAGAGGGCATCGAGCCGCAGTTCCCGTTCGGTTTCGGGCTGTCGTACACCACGTTCGCGTACTCGGACGTGCAGGTGCGCGGTGACGGTGCTGCGGGGACGACGGTGAGCGCCGAGGTCACGAACACCGGTGACCGAGCCGGATCCGAGGTCGCCCAGCTGTACGTGACGCATCCGGAGTCCGACCGGGAACCGCCGAAGCGGCTCGAGGGTTTCCAGCGGGTCGCGTTGGAACCGGGGGAGAGCAGGCGGGTGGAGTTCGAGCTCGACGACCGCTCGCTGGCGCACTGGGACACCGACGGCGAGCAGTGGGTGCGCAGCGCCGGTGACTACCCGGTGGCGGTCGGCGGGTCGTCGCGGGACCTGCCGCTCGAGTCCGAGGTCTCGGTGGCCGAGACGACGCCCGTCTCCGAGCCGACACCCCCGCCGCCGCCCCATGCGCCGGAGGGCGACGACCCCGCGTTGACCAAGGCGGGCAACGTCCTGCGGTGCCCGGCCGAGAGCCTGTACTCGGCGGTACTCGGAGGGATCTCCCTCTTCGGTCTCCCGCCGGGCAAGCAGGCCGAGGAGACGCCGGACAACCCGACCGCCGACGGCTGATCCGTCGCCGGGTCGAGCGACTCGGGGAGATATAGGTCACAAGCGGTGCCTCTACCGAAAAGTAGCCCATAGTTGTTTTGTCCGGGGTTTCGCGCGCGATGCCTCGAGGGAGCGAACCGGGCGTCTTCATGGGGAGTTATCGCAGTGGCCACACGATCGACGGCGGTGTTGGCGGGGCTCGGCGGTTGGCTGCCACCACGGGTGGTCGACAACGCCGAGCTGACCGCCAGGCTCGACACGTCCGACGAGTGGATCCGGACGCGTACGGGCATCCGTGAGCGGCGTGTCGTCGACGCCGGGATGTCTACAGTGGACATGTCGGTCGAGGCGGGTGGCCGCGCGTTGCGGTCCGCGGGTCTCGAACGGGTCGACGCCGTCGTGCTCGCCACGGCCACGCCCGACCAGCCGTGCCCGGCCAGTGCGCCGCAGGTCGCCAGCAGGCTGGGGCAGCGGGACGCGGCGGCGTTCGACGTCAACGCGGTGTGCAGCGGGTTCGTCTACGCCCTGGCCACGGCGGCCGGACTCATCGCCGCGGGGGTCGCCCGGGACGTGCTCGTCGTCGGAGCCGACGCGTTCACCACCCTCCTCGATCCCGGCGACCGGGGAACCGTGCCGATCTTCGGGGACGGCGCGGGCGCCGCGGTGCTGCGCGAGGGCCGGGACGGCGAGGCCGGTGCGATCGGACCGTTCGACCTGCACAGCGACGGCGAGCACGCCGAGCTGCTCGTCGTACCCGCGGGCGGTTCGCGGCAGAAGGAACCCGAGCAGCCGAGCGATCGCTACCTGCGGATGGAGGGTCAGGCCGTGTTCCGCCACGCGACGACCCGCATGGCCGAGTCGTCGCGCGCCGTGCTCGACGGACTCGGCTGGACCGTCGGCGAGGTCGACCGGTTCGTCGGTCACCAGGCGAACATCCGCATCCTCAACACGGTCGCCAAACAACTGGGGCTGCCCGCCGACAGCCTCGTGGTGAACATCGAACGCACGGGCAACACGAGTGCGGCGTCGATCCCGCTCGCGCTCGTCGACGGCGTCCGCGACGGCAGCCTCCGGCCGGGGGACCGGGTGCTGCTCGCCGCGTTCGGAGCCGGATTCACCTGGGGAGCCACGGGACTGCGGTGGCCGGACGTGCCGGTCGAGGCGGTGCGGTGAGACGGCGAGGTGCGACAGGCAGTCCTCGCCGCTCCCACGGCGTCACGACCGGTCACGATTGCTGTCTCCGGACAGCATCGTGAACCAGCGGCCGATCGAGTGCTTGTAGCCGTCCGGCATGTGTAGGTCCGCGGCCTCTGCCGGGGAGAACAAGCCGATGTCGTTGTGCTCGTGCGAGGCAACGGGATCCCCGCAGTCGTCCGGATGGCACCCGTACGTCACGACGAACACGCTCCTGTCGACCGCCGCGATGTGGTAGATCCACGAGTCCAGGATCGGCCCGGCCCGAACCCTCCACCCGGTCTCCTCGGCCACCTCGCGAACGAGGCATTCCTCAGGGGATTCGCCTCGTTCGATACGTCCGCCCGGGAGTTCCCATTCCGACCGTTCGTTGCGCAGGAGTAGCACTCTGCCGTCCCGGACAGCGACTCCCTTCACCGATACGGGGAAGCTCGCGGGAGTGGCCGTCATCGGAGCATCCTTCGGGCGCTGACCTGGTTGCGCAAGGGTCGCACGTCGTTGCCGTCGTGGATGCGGTCAGATGAGCCCGAGGCGGAGCATGGCATCCGCGACGTTGGTGAAGCCGCTGATGTTGGCACCGGCAACGTAGTTGCCGGGCATCCCGTACTGTTCAGCGGTGGCATGGCATCGGGCGTGGATGTCCTTCATGATCTCCTGGAGCCGTCTTTCGGTGAAATCGAAGCTCCAGCTGTCCCGAGACGCATTCTGTTGCATCTCGAGTGCTGACGTCGCCACACCGGCCGCATTGGCAGCCTTCCCGGGGCCGAATGCGACCCCCGCCTCGTGAAACATGCGGACCGCATCCGGGGTGGTCGGCATGTTTGCGCCCTCCCCGACCGCGATGCAGCCGTTGGCGATCAAATTAGCGGCGTCGACACTGGTGAGTTCGTTCTGCGTTGCGGAAGGGAGCGCGACGTGGCACGGAACTTCCCAGACACTGCGCTGCGGGACAAACTTGGCGCTTGGCCGGGTTTCAACGTAGTCGCTGATGCGCGTTCGCTCGACTTCCTTGAGTTGTTTGACCAGCTGCACGTCGATGCCCTGCTCGTCGTAGACGTAACCGGACGAGTCCGAGCACGCCACGACCGTGCCGCCAAGTTGGTGCACCTTCTCCATGGCGTAGATGGCGACGTTTCCCGAGCCGGATACGACGACCTGCGTGCCATCGAAGGAACGCCCCTTCGCCGTCAGCATCTCTTGGACAAAGAACACGCACCCATAGCCGGTCGCCTCCGTACGGACGCGGGCGCCGCCGAAGGAGAGATGCTTGCCCGTCAGTACGCCCGACTCGTATCGGTTGGTGATCCGCTTGTACTGGCCGAAAAGGTAGCCGATCTCTCTGCTTCCGACCCCGATGTCGCCGGCAGGCACATCGACGTATTCCCCAATGTGTCGGTGCAACTCGGTCATGAAGCTTTGGCAAAACCGCATGACTTCGCTGTCGGAGCGCCCCTTTGGGTCGAAGTCGGCGCCGCCCTTGCCGCCGCCGATGGGCAAGCCGGTCAGTGCGTTCTTGAAGATCTGCTCGAATCCGAGAAACTTCACCGTGCCCTGATAGACCGACGGGTGAAAACGCAGTCCGCCCTTGTAGGGACCCAAAGCGCTGTTGAATTCCACCCGGAACCCACGATTGATCTGGACCTCGCCGTTGTCGTCTTCCCATGGAACGCGGAAGATGACCTGGCGTTCGGGCTCGCAGATGCGTTCGATAATTTTCTGGTTCGCGTAGTCGGGATTCTCGTCGATGGCCGGTCCGATACTTTCCAGGACCTCACGCACAGCTTGGTGGAACTCGGTTTCTCCCGGGTTGCGGTCCACCACGTTTGCGTAGACTTGTTCGAGGCGATCATGAAGCGCCAAACCGACTCCTTCCTCCGGCAGTACGGGATCGGTACCCCGACGGCTGCGATGCCGAGCTCCCACTTCACCTGGAGAAAGCCCGCCAATCAATATGACACGGGACACGCCGGACCAGTGGTGGCGGCGCAGCACCTTTCCGGAGCGGACTCCGGCCGGGGACGGCGAGCTGCAGGCCTGTTAGCAGACGGCGTCGAGGAGGGCCTGCTCGTCGTCGGTCAGCTCGAGTGCGGCCGCCGCGACGTTCTGCTCCAGGTGCGCCGGGTTGCCGGTGCCCGGGATGGCGAGCACGTGCCCACCGCGGCCGAGCGACCAGGCCAGCCGGACCTGCGCCGCCGTCGCCCCGTGGGCCTTCGCGACGGACGCGAGCTCGGCCCGCCCCGTCTCCGGCTGGTCCTGGCCGGGGAACGCGCCCGCGACGGCGAAGAACGGCACGAACGCGATGCCGAGCTCGCCGCACCGGTCCACGATGGCGTCGTCCGCGCGATCGGTGAGCCCGTAGCGGTTCTGCACACAGACGATCGGTGCGATCGACCGCGCCTCGTCGAGCTGGTCCGACGTCACGTTCGACACGCCGAGCTCACGCACCAACCCGGCCTCGCGCAGCTCGGCGAGCGCGCCCAGATGGTCGGCGAGCGAGCCTGATTCCTTGTCCATGCCGCCGCCCCAACGCAGGTTGACCACGTCCATGTGGTCGCGGCCGAGCTGACGGATGTTCTCCTCGACCTGGGCGCGCAGCCGCTCGGGCCGGGCGTACTCGAGGTGCCCGTCGCGGTTCATCTCCGGGCCGACCTTCGTCGTCAGCACGAGCTCGTCCGGGTAGGGCTGCAGGGCGGTGCTGATCAGTTCGTTCGCCGAGCGCGTCGGCAGCACGTAGAACGCCGCGGTGTCGATGTGGTTCACGCCGAGCTCGACGGCCCTGCGCAGCACGGCGATCGCGTCCTCGCGCGGACGCGGCTTCGGGTCCCACGGCATGCCGGCCAGGCGCATGGCGCCGAAGCCGAGCCGGTTGACGGTCATGTCGCCGAGTCGCCAGCTGCCCGCGGCGTCGGCGGTCGGTGTGGAGGTGTGGATGTCGGTGATAGCCATGCCGCCACCGTGCTGCCGCCGCGAGGTGGTTGTCCGCGAATGGCAACAAGCTGCCAACCCGGGCGCATCGGCCCGACTGCGCGCACAATCGGACGTATGACCACGGGTGAGGTGCGGACCGGCGATCCGGTGACGATCGTGCGCGGCGAGCAGGAGCTGTACCGCCGCCTCGGGCATCTGTTCCTCACCGCCACCGACCTGGCGTGCGTCGCCAACGACCTCGCGTTGTGGGTGGCCGACAGCCGGGCCGCCGAACTCGACGCCGTCGCGACGCGCCGGGCCGGCCGCGCCCGCATCCGCAAGATCTACCCGACGGGACTGCTGCTCGACGCGGTGTCGGCACAGGAGCTTGTGCGCCGCCGCGACCGGCACAAGGCGCAGATCCGCATCAGCTCCGACGAGCTGAGCGAGACGGTGATCGTCGACGGGAAGGTCGCGATCCTCGCAGGCGACGTCACCGACGGCGTGCGCAGCTACAGCGTCATCACCCAGCCCGAGACGGTGCACGGCGTGGTGTCGCTGTTCGAGACGGTGTGGCGCACGGGCGTCGACCTCGACGTCTACGACGCGCAGGTCGCCGAGATCCGCCGCCTCGCCCCGGCCGTGCTGGACCTGCTCGGCCAGGGCGCGAAGGACGAGTCCGCGGCGCGCCAACTCGGGCTGAGCGTGCGCACCTACCGGCGCCGGGTCGGTGAGCTCATGGCCGCGCTCGGTGCGTCGTCCCGCTTCCAGGCCGGGGTCCGCGCCCGCGAACTCGGTCTCGTCTAGGACTCGTCCGGATCTGCCGCATCGGATTCGGCCGCGTCGACCTGAGCGGCCGGCGTCTGAACAGCCGGCGCGTGTGTCGACGCGACCTGAGCGGGGGACGGCGTGGTGGACCACGTCTCCGTGGGCTCGCTGCGTCCGCGCAGCCGGTACGTCTCGTGGCGGTGCCACACGGCGCGTTCGGCCTCGCCCGCCGCGTCGAGTGCCGCCCCGCTGGCGAGGATGCGCCCCTCGGCGTGCTTGGCGTGTTCGGTGAGCCGGGCCGCCTCGTTCACCGCGTCGCCGATGACCGTGTACTCGAACCGGGTGGCCGTGCCCAGCTGTCCCGCGAACGCGGGCCCGGTGGCGACGCCGATGCCCAGGTCGAGCTCGCCGGAGGTGGTGACGGCGTCGCGGATGGCGCGCGCCGTGCGCAGCGCGGCCGTGGCCGGGTCGGCGTGCCGGGTGGGCGCGCCGAAGATGCACAGCGCGGCATCACCCTGGAACTTGTTGACCAGCCCGCCGTGCGTGCTCACCGCGTCGACCACCACGGAGAACAGGCCGTTCAGCTTGCGCGCCACGTCGTCGGGCGCCAGTTCGGACGCGAGCCGGGTCGAGTCGACGACGTCGACGAACAGCGCCGTCACCACGCGGACGTCCCCGGACATCGACGCGCCGTGCTCAAGGGCGTGCCGCACCACGTCGTCGCCGACGTGCCTGCCGAACAGGTCCCGCAGCCGCTCCTGTTCACGCAGCCCCGAGGTGAGGTCGTTGACCGAGGCCTGCAGCATGCCGATCTCGCTGGCGTCGTCGACGCCGACCGTCACGTCGCGCCTGCCCCGCGCGATGTCGTCGAGCGCGTCCCGCAGCCGGTGCAGCGGCGCCGCCACCGACCGGGCCAGCAGGAACGTGGCCAGCGCGCCGAGCGCCAGTCCGAGAACAGCCAGCATGATCAGGCTGTAGCTCGGGTCGCCGCCGATGTGCGGCGGCGACACCAGAATCAGCACGCCGAGCATCGGGGTGGCGCCCACCAGCATCCAGGTCACGACCAGCCGGGACAGGACCGTCGTCGTCAGCGAGTTGCGCCGCGGCAGCGACCGCAACGCCACGGCCAGCACCGGCCTGGCGACCCATTCGCTCGCCAGGTAGTTGAGCCCGACGGTCGCCATCCCGCCGAGCAGGATCGCCAGCGCCACGCCGAGGGCGTCGAACCACGTGCCGAACACCGCGGTGAGCGTGCCGACCACGACGATGCCGCCGCTCCACAGCGTTCCGCTCACCTTCGTCAGGTCGATCGGCAGCCGCAGCGCGCGGCGGGCCTCCTCGCGGGTCGGCGTACGGCCGAGGACGAACCACACGGCCGTGCGCCGCTGCAGGTACACCACCCACGACGTGCCGATCAGCACCGCCAGGAGGACGTACCCGGCCGCGACGACCGCGACGATCCACTCGTCGCCGTCCGCGCCCGCGGGCACTCCCTGCAGCAACAGCACCAGGAAGACGACACCCGCGCCGAAGAAGCTCGAAAAGAACCCGAGCGCGGCGAGGCCGAGACTGGTGCGCAGAACGGGGCGCAGCCGTTCGGGGAGCCGGGGTCGGGGCACGACGTGATCGTAGGCGCGCCGGGCGCGCGGCAGGAAGGCGCGGCTCAGGCCTCGTCGGACAGGCCGGAGCGCAGCTTGGCCAGCGTGCGCGCCAACAGCCGCGAGACGTGCATCTGCGAGATGCCGACCTGCTCGGCGATCTGGGTCTGCGTGAGGTTGTGGACGAAGCGCAGCGCGAGGATCTTGCGTTCGCGCTCCGGCAGCTGTCTCACGAGCGGCTGAAGGGTCTCGTGGTTCTCCACCCCTTCGAGCGCCGTGTCCTCCTCTCCCAGCGTGTCGCCGAGCGCGAGGTTCTCGACCTCTCCGGAGAGCACCTCGTCCAGCGACATCGAGTGGTAGGCGTTGCCCGCGTCGAGCCCCTCGAACACCGCCTCCTGCGAGATGCCGAGGTGCTCGGCGATCTCGCTCGGCGTCGGCGCGCGCCCGAGGCGCTGCGACAGCTGGGTGCTCGCGCTGTTGATGGACAGGTGCAGTTCCTTGAGCCTGCGCGGCACCCGGATGACCCAGCCGGTGTCCCGGAAATGTCTCCGCACCTCGCCCATGACGGTCGGCACCGCGAACGAGAGGAAGTCCGAACCGCGCCGGGGGTCGAACCGGTCGACGGCGTTGATCAATCCGACACGCGCCACCTGCACGAGGTCTTCCTTGGCCACACCCCGCCCCGAGAATCGCTGCGCGATGTGCTCGGCCAGCGGGAGGTGCCCGCGCACGAGTTCCTCCCGCAGTTCGGCGCGCCGGGGATCGCTCTCCTCCAGCGTCACCAGTTCGTCGAACAGCGGGGTCAGGTGCTCGTAGTCCTCGGAGGAACCACGCGATCCGCGTCTGGTGGATTCGGTCACGTAAGCGTCGGCTTTCGTTTCGTCAGTTCGACGTGGACCTGGCCGTGGGGGCCGTCGGAGCCGTCGCGGCCCTCGGAGTCGAGCCACGTGTTGGCCGTGTCCGCGAGCGTGGTCAGCACCTTCCAGCCGAACGAGGCCGTGCTGGGCGCCTCCTGCTCGGCGGAGGCGACGGTCCCGTGGAACCGCAGCTCGCCGTCGTCGATGGCGAAACGGCAGGTCATCGTCGAGCCGGCCACCGCGCGGGTGATCAACGTGGAGCATGCCTCGTCCACGGCGAGCCGCAGGTCGGCGATGGCGTCCAGGTCGAAATCGGCGCGTACCGCGACGTTGGCGGCGATCGATCGGACGATGGGCAGATGAGTCAGGTTGGCGCCGAGCCGGACCTCGACGTCGTCTTCGCCGAGCTCACCGGGTTGCGCTCCGGTGTGCCGCGGTCCTGTCGACTCTGTCTCTGTCACTTTCACCTCAGTGGGGACGGGCCGGTAAGGGCCGTGGGCGTCTTTCCTCGATGATGACCGGTGACCGTGACCGTGACCGTGTGGTGCCCACTTCTACCTCCTTGCCGTCGCACGCGCATCCCGCCGGAAGGGGCGGGCAGTCCGGGGCACGGGGTAACCGGTGATCTCGCGACCGAAACGTTGATCGGTGAGCCTGGCCACGCCTGCCCGTCCGGGAGCCGCGGAGATCGTCGGGCGAGGCATATCGTCACCGCGTGGTGTGGTGGCATGCGATTGTGATCGTGGTGGCCGGCGTGTGGGCCGGGATGATCAACGCGGTCGTCGGGTCGGGCACGTTGGTGACGTTCCCGGTGCTGGTGGCCCTCGGGTATCCGCCGGTGACGGCGACGACCTCGAACGCGATCGGCCTCGCGCCCGGCAGTGTGTCCGGCGCGATCGGCTACCGCCACGAGCTGGGCGGGCAGGCCCGCACCCTGGCCTCGTTCCTGCCTGCCTCGATCCTGGGCGCGGTCGTCGGCACGATCCTGCTGTTGTCGCTGCCCGCCAACGCGTTCGAGATGATCGTGCCGGTGCTGATCGTGCTGGCCCTGGTGCTGGTGCTGATCCAGCCGAAGGTCTCGGCCTGGGTGGCTCGCCGCCGTAACCGCAACCAGCTGCACCCCGGCGGCGGCGACGGCGGTGCGGACGGCGGCGTGGACGGCGGTGCGGACGGCGGGGCCGCGGCGGGACGCAGCGCCAAGAGCGCGGTACTGCTGATCACGCTGATCTTCCTGACCGGCATCTACGGCGGCTACTTCACCGCGGCCCAGGGCGTGATGCTCATGGCGATCATGGGCATCCTGATGACCGAGCCGCTGCAGACACTCAACGGCATCAAGAACGTGCTCGCCGCCGCGGTCAACATCGTCGCCGGCCTGGTCTACGCCTTCAGCGCGCCCATCAGCTGGCCCGTGGTCGGGCTGCTGGCCGTCGGCTCGGTGGTCGGTGGCCAGCTCGGCGCCAAGATCGGCAGGAAGCTCTCGCCGCGTCTGCTGCGCGCCGCCATCGTCGTCATCGGCCTCGCCGCTGTCATCCAGCTCATCGCCTCGCACTGGTGAGCACGCCACCGCAGGCACCGATGGACAGGGACACGCGCGCCGAGACGGTCGCGGTCGTCGGGATGGGCGCCGTCGGCACGGCACTGGCCGGTGCGCTCGCCGCGGCCGGGCACGACGTCGTCGCCTGCGGACGCCGGCCCCTCGATCGCATCGAGGTCACCGATGGCACCGGAGCGGACGCGGTCACCAGCACCTACCCCGTGCGGTGGGTCGCGACGCCCGACGACGTGGGAGCCGCGGGGCTGACCGTCCTCGCCACGAAGATCCACGACACCCCGGCCGTCGCCGACTGGCTGGCGGCACTGACCGCGCACGGAGGGCACGTGGTCGCCGCGCAGAACGGCGTCGACCACGTGGAGCGGATCGGCCCGCTGGTCACGGCCGAGGTCGTGCCCGCGCTGGTCTACACGAACGTCGAACGCACCGGGCCCGGTGCCGTCCGCACCCGCAGGACCGATCGCGACCTCGTGGTGCCGGACACCGCGTCGGCCGAACCGGCCGTGGCGTTGCTCGAGGGCACGCGGCTGGCCGTGGAGCGCTCGGCCGACTTCCGGACCGCCGCCTGGCGCAAGATGCTGACCAACGTCTCGGCCAACCCGATCACCGCGCTCACCGGACGCCGCGTCGAGGTGCTGACCGAGCAGCCGGTGGCGGAGCTGGCGATGCGCGTGCTGCGCGAGGCGGTCGCCGTCGGCCGTGCCGAGGGCGCACACCTCGACGATGCGGACGCTCGCGAGGTCCTCGCGTGGTTGCAAGCGCTTGCGCCCGGCAGTACGACGTCCATGCTGCAGGACCGCGAGGCGGGCAGGCCGCTCGAGCACGACGGACTCACCGCCACGGTCGTGCGTCTCGGCGACCGGCACGGGATCGACGTCGCCGCCAACCGCTCCCTGCTCGCCCTCCTGTCCGCCGTCTCGCCGTAAGAAGGAGCTCCCGAGGGCCCTTTGGTTGCGTTGAACGCAACCAAAGGGCCCTCGGGAGCTTTCGGCTCCGACGCTGCTCAGCGGAACGCGCGGGCCGCGGCCAGGAACAGGTCGTTCTCCTCGGGGGCGCTGATGGTCACGCGGACGCCGTCCCCGGCGAACCCGCGCACGACAACCTTGTGCTCCAGAGCGTGTTCGGTGAACTCGAGGGTGCGCTCGCCGAGCGGCAGCCAGACGAAGTTGGCCTGCGTCTCGGGCACCTCGAACCCGGCGCCGCGGAGGCCGTCGGCCACGCGCGTGCGCTCGGCGACGATGGCCGAACACCGCTCGAGCAGCTCGTCGGCCGCGTCGAGCGAGGCGATGGCGGCCCGCTGGGCGAGCGCGTTGGTGCTGAACGGCACGTAGACCTTGCGCAGCGCGGTGATCACGTCGGCAGGGCCGACGCCGTAGCCCACGCGCAGGCCCGCGAGTCCGTATGCCTTGGAGAAGGTGCGCAGGACCAGCACGTTCGGATAGCGGCGGCCCAGTTCGATGCCGTCCGGCACGTCGGGGTCGGCGACGAACTCGCGGTACGCCTCGTCGAGCACGACCAGCACGTTCGGCGGCACGGCGTCGAGGAACCGGGTGAGCGCCTCGCGGCGCACGACCGTTCCGGTGGGGTTGTTCGGATTGCACACGAACACCAGGCGCGTGGCCGGCGTGATGGCGGCGAGCATGGCGTCCAGGTCGTGGGCGTGTGTCTCGTCGAGGGGTACGGGCACGGCCGCGGCGTTGGCGATCTGGGTGGCGATCGGATAGGCCTCGAACGAGCGCCACGCGTACACGACCTCCTCGCCGGGCGCGCACATCGCCTGCACCAGCTGCTGGCACAGCGCCACGGAGCCGCATCCGACGGTGATCCGCTCGGTCGGCACGTCGAGTTCGGCCGAGAGCCGTTCGGTCAGCGCCGTCGACACCATGTCGGGGTAGCGGTTCACCTCGGCTGCGGCGTCGGCGATCGCCTGCGCCACGCTCGGCAGGGGCCCGTGCGGCGTCTCGTTGCTGGCCAGCTTCACCGCGCCGGGCACCGTCCTGCCTGCGACGTAGGCGGGCAGACTCGCCAGGTCGGCCCTGGTGTGAAGCTCCGCCTGCTGATTCGCTGGGGACTGAGGTGTGCTGGACACGGTGACGGCTCCCTGGTCTGTGTTCCGCGGTTCTGTGTTCGGCGGTTCTGTCACCTCAACGTAACCCGAGGCCACGCCGCACGAACCGAGGATGGCAATACGGGTGAACCGCTCGCCCGTTTCGCACGTCCGAGTTACTGTTCGCCACACCGACCACCGATCAGGGGAACATCGTGACGGAATCCAGCATCGCGGGCGGTGGCCCTGCGGCGCCCGCGCCACCACAGGCGCCGTCCCTGCCCGCCCACGAGTTCGCGGAGGGCGCCGCGGGACGGCTGGCGCCGGTGGCCGAGGGCCTGCGACAGGTACGCGACCAGGTCGACCGCGGTGAGCTGTGGTTCGACGAGGAGTCCGCGCACGAACTGCTCGGGGAGCTGCTCCGGCTGCAGGGTCAGGTGCACCAGCTCATCGCGGAGGCGGGCGACAACATCGACCAGCCGCTGCGCTTCGGTGACAACTTCGTGGGCGAGACCCTGGCTCGGCGTCTGAAGGGCGCCGTCGACGGCGACGACAACGCGGCGCTGCCCGTGCTCAAGGGCTACGCCGAGCAGCTGGACCAGCTCGTCGGCATCATTCGCACCGCCTCGGGCCTGATCACCACGACCGACGAGGACGCGAGGGACGCGCTCTACGGCATCGGCGTCGACCCCGGTGACACAGGGAGGTTCGCATGAGCGTCATGCGTTGTCTGCCGTACCCGTGGCCCCCACACGAGCCGGAGGAGCCGCCGCCCGGTCAGGAGGCGCTCGACTCCGACTTCGACTGGTCGGTGTGCACGCATCCGGAGCTCTACCGCATGGCCACGACCGGGGTCGACAGCGAGACCGCCGACGAGGTCGCCCGCAAGTGGGGCCACCTGGGCGGCAGGCTGCAGGAGATCGGCGAGGGCCTGCAGGCGGCGCTGCGCAAGGCGTCCGAGGGCTGGCGAGGCGGCGGCGCCGAACAGGCCAAGGAGAAGGTCGACCGGCTCTCGCAGTGGACGGAGCAGACCTCCCGCGACAGCCACGGCGTGGCCAACGCGGTCAGGGCGCAGGCACATCTGGCCAGGTGGGCGAAGAACGCCATGCCAGAACCGCTGCAGCTCAGCCCGTTGCCGCTGCCCTTGCCATCGCCACCGCCATCGCCTCTGCCATCGCCTCTGCCGGATCCTCGGCCGTTGCGTGCCGACAGCGGCTCCGTGGGCGGCCCCGTGGCTGGTTCAGTGGCTGGCTCTGTGGCTGGGGACTCCGGTGGCCTGGTGGCGCTGGGCGGTGACGACAACGACAACAACGACGCCAACGACGCCAACGGTGGCCGCGGCAGTGGTGGCAGTGGCGGCAGTGGCGGAGGCCGGTTCGGCAGCACCATCGACGTGCTCGGCGACGGCTCGACCCGTTCGACCGGGGGCAGGCGCGGCGACGAGGGCCTGTCGTCCCTCGGCGGGCGGCAGGGCGGCGGATCCGCGGGAGGCGGTGGGTCCTCCGACGGCGGCGGTGGAGGCGGCGGATTCTCCGACGCCGGCCTGCTGCCCAGCGACCCCGACACCGCGCGCGAGCGCCAGCGTGAACTGCACCGCCGCGCGGCGGAGGTGATGCGGACCTACCAGCTCGAATCGGGCAACGTCTTCCGCGGCGTGCCTCAGTTCGTGATGCCAGGGGAGGGCCTCAAGGACGACGGCGGCGGCCGGGAGCGGGGCCGCGACCCCGAACCGCCGCCCCCGGAGAACGAGGGCACCGACCCGTCCGGCGGCGGAAGGCCGGACCACGCGGGCGGATTCGGCGGCATGACCCCGGGCGTCGTGGCGGCCCCGCTGGCCGCGGGCGCCGCGGCGGGCATGGCCGCGGGCCACACCGCGGCCCCCGGAATGGCCACCGGTGCCGGGGCGACCGGGTCGGCGCCGGGCGGTGCGACGGCCGCGGTGTCGGGCGGCGGTGGGCAGGCCGGTTCCTCGGCGGCGGCCGCGGCCGGTGGCCGTGCTGGAGCGGCCCCGGTCGGCGGCATGATGGGCGGTGCCGCGGGCGCGCGCCCCGGCGGCGACGAGGAGAACGAACACAGCTCGCCGTCGTATCTGCAGGAGGAGGACGACGTGTGGGGTATGCCGACCGGGCCGATCGCGCCACCGGTGATCGGTGAACGCGACTGGCGCGGGAACGAGTGACGCCGGGTGCGCGACGAGAGCTCCGGGTGGATCACGCTCCACCCGGGCGAGTTCTACCTGTTGTGGCGGCGGCTCGGCCTCGGTGACCCGCCCGCGGTGCTGGACGTGCCTGCGGTCGGCAGGACGGCCGAGTACCGCGAACGGCTCGTCGCGATGGCGGACGAGTCGCTGGCCGGCCGCGGCCTCGGCACCGTGTCGAACCCCGATCCCGACCTCGCCGAACTGCTGCACACGCTCGCCGCACCGGACATCGGCGTCGACCTGACCGCGGTCGGCCCCGACGTCGCGTTCCGCGCCTACGGCGCGATCACCGGCCACGGAGTCGTCACGGCGGGCACCTCGGGTGCGGAGGTACTGCTCGGTCCGGTGCTGCGCGGCGAGTTGATCCCGCGCATGTTCGAGGCGCTGCCCTCGCTGGAGGCCGGACCGGGTGCGCCCGCCAACGTCGGTTACGCCGACTACCGCAGGGCGTGCCGGGCGGGCGAACGGGACGGGGCGAGCGGGTTCCTGGACTCGCTGCGCGCGGCGGGCGTGCGGTCGTCGGAGGCCGCGACGTTCCTGCGCGCGGTCGAGGGCAGGCGTTCCGGTGGCTACGTCGGCGCCACGTCCGCGGTCCGCGGGCGCACGCCGAGCACGGTGAACTGGGTCGACACCGAACAGGGCAGGTACGTGCTGCGCAGGGTGGGCGACTGGGTCGCCGTCACGCCTGCGGACATGGCGAGATTGCGCTCCATGACGGAGGAAATGGTCACCGATCTCGCCTAAGGTCTCGGGCATGAGCAGTACCCAGGACAGCGGCGTCGAGAACGCCGCAGGCGACGGTGGCGCGAAGCAGGATCAGGGCGGAAGGACCGAGGCGGAAGTCCTGTGGCGGCCGTCGCAGGAGCGGGTCGAGGCCACGCGGATCGCCGACTTCCGGCGCTGGCTCGCCGACGAGCGCGGGGTGACCACGAAGGACTACGCGCAGCTGTGGGAGTTCTCGACGTCGCAGTTGGGGGACTTCTGGTCGGCCGTCGTCGAATACCTCGATGTGCGCTGGCACGACGAGCCCGGCCGGGTGCTGTCCGGACTGGAGATGCCGGGTGCGACGTGGTTCGCGGGCGGCACGCTGAACTACGCCGAGCACGCACTCACCGGTGGTGTGGCGGGCGCGCCGAAGGCCGACGACGACGTCGCGGTGGTGTTCGCGCGCGAGGACGGCCTCGAAACGCAGCTGACGTTCGGGCAGTTGCGCGCGCAGGTGGCCGCCGCGCGGTCGGCATTGCGGGAACTGGGCGTCGGCAAGGGTGACCGCGTGGTGGCGCTGGCCCCGAACTGCCCGCAGACGCTCGTGGCGTTCCTCGCCGCGGCGAGTCTCGGCGCCATCTGGTCGTCGTGTTCGCCGGACTTCGGAGTGCGCGCGGTCGCCGACCGGTTCACGCAGATCGAGCCGAAGGTGCTGATCGCGGTCAACGGCTACCGGTACAACGGCAGGTCGTTCGACATCCGGCCCACGATCGACGAGTTGCGCGGCGCGCTGCCCGGGCTCGGCGCCACGGTGCTCGTCGACTACGAGGGCGGCGGCCGCATGGCCTCCACACTCGACTGGGACGAGCTGCTCGCCGAGCACGGAGGCGCGGAGCTGGCTTTCGACCCGGTCGAGTTCGACCACCCGCTGTGGATCCTCTACTCGTCGGGCACGACCGGCCTGCCGAAGGGCATCGTGCAGGGCCACGGCGGTATCACGGTGGAACACCTCAAGGCGCTGGCGCTGCAGCAGGACCTGGGGCCGGGGGAGCGCTTCTTCTGGTTCACCACGACCGGCTGGATGATGTGGAACTTCCTCGTCTCCGGCCTGCTGGTGGGCTCGACGATCGTGCTCTACGACGGCAGCCCCGGCCATCCGGACCTCGGGGCGCTGTGGCGGCTGGCCGAGAAACACCGGGTCACGGTGTTCGGCACGTCGGCGCCGTTCGTGCAGAGCTGCCTGAAGGCGCACCTCAAGCCGGGCGAGGACCTGGATCTGTCGGCGCTGCGGGCCATCGGCTCGACGGGCGCGCCGCTGTCGGTGGAGGGATTCCGGTGGATCGCCGAGGCGATCGGGCCGGAGGTCCAGATCTGTTCGGTGTCGGGAGGTACCGACCTGTGCACGGCGTTCGTGGGCTCGGCGCCGGACGTGCCGGTGTGGCTCGGTGAGCTGTCGTGCCGGTGTCTGGGCGCCGCGGCGCACGCCTACGACGACGGCGGCCGCGCCGTCGTGGAGGAGGTGGGCGAGTTGGTGCTCACGAAGCCGATGCCGTCGATGCCGGTGATGTTCTGGAACGACCCGGACGGCACCCGCCTGCGCGAGGCCTACTTCGAGGACTTCCCCGGCGTGTGGCGGCACGGTGACTGGATCAAGATCACGAAGCGGGGCTCGGCGATCATCTACGGGCGCAGCGACTCGACGCTGAACCGTGGCGGTGTGCGAATGGGCACGGCGGAGTTCTACCGCGTCGTCGAGGGCTACGACGCGGTGCTGGACTCGCTGGTGATCGACACGTCGGCAGCAGGCGAGGAGGGAGAGCTGGTGTGCTTCCTCGTGCTGGCCGAGGGCGTCGAGCTGGCCGATCTCGAACCGGATCTGCGCAAGGAGCTGCGCGGGGCGCTGTCGCCGAGGCACGTGCCCGACCGGTTCGTGGTGGTCGAGGCGGTGCCGAGGACGCTCAACGGCAAGAAGTGCGAGGTGCCGGTGAAGAAGATCCTCTCGGGCACCGACCCGGACCGAGCCGTCTCTCGTGACGCCCTGGCCAACCCGGACGCCCTGACAGCCTTCGTGGAGTACGCAAACCCCTGACACCCGTGCACCGGCGTGGCGCGCCCGTGTTGCGGGCCCGTGTTGTGGATTCACGGGTGCGTGTTGCGAGCCCAGGAGCCCGTGTTGCGCTCCCGAGGGCGCGTGTCGCGGATCCAGGGGCGCGTGTTGCGGGTTGGCGGGCCCGTGTTGCGGCTTCCGGGGCTCGCCTTCGGCCAGGCCAGGCGTGGCGCTCGGAGGCTGGGCGTTGGCGCCGAGGGTCGGCCTCGGGCATGGCTGTCGCGCGTTGGCGGGCTGCCCCGTCGCAGGCCGAATCACGCGGCTCACCGGCGGGGTGACGGGAGGATGCGCCCGAAAGGGGGGTGGCTGGAGTGGGGATCGGAGGTGTGCGTACACTATGACGGCAGTGGTCGCGACCGACCCGGGAGGCTTCGCCTAGTCCGGTCTATGGCGCCGCACTGCTAATGCGGTTGGGAGTAACCCTCCCTCGCGGGTTCAAATCCCGCAGCCTCCGCTGACACTCGGTTCACCCCGAGCGTCGGGCCCGGCAAGCCGTCGGGTACAATTGAACACTGATGCGCCTGTAGCTCAACGGATAGAGCATCTGACTACGGATCAGAAGGTTTGGGGTTCGAATCCCTACAGGCGCGCAGAAACCCCCAGGTCACAGGCCTGGGGGTCTTTCTTTGCGCCCTACGGCTCCAGCGGGCGGTGCACATCAGGATCATCGCCCCTGCCCCGGGTCGCCCCTCCGCCGCGACATCGACCC
>Ga0079224_100002409_pt1 | contig 22656 bp, 23 predicted proteins | sample Stecom2015_FD_80414 | JGI IMG/M metagenome (GOLD analysis project Ga0079224, IMG submission 80414) | Agricultural soil microbial communities from Utah to study Nitrogen management - Steer compost 2015 | ecosystem: Environmental > Terrestrial > Soil > Agricultural land | place: USA: Utah...
ACGGAAGAGAAGAAGATAGCTCCGGCGAAGCCTGGCGGCGGCATGGGAGGGATGTACTAGTTCGCGACTGGTGAGTTGAGCGCCAAGAATTAGTACACGTGGAACGGTGCGGCCCGCTGCCCTTCGGGGTGGCGGGCCGTTCTTTTTTTCTCGCCGCTATCGGAGTACTGCGAGCCCGAGCAGGCCCACGAGAGACATGACCACGGCGAACCGGGCGAAGGGCGACGGCGTCTCGCCTCGCGACGGGCGCGCGTTGACCAGCAGGGCCTTGAGATCGTCGCGCCCGTACAGCGTGCCGTCTCCGTTCTCGGCGAGCGTGCGGCCGGCGCGGATGGCGTCGAGCACGCCGTCCACACTCACCGACTCGGCAAAGACGAACGTGCGGCGCGCGCCGAGCGGTGCGACCATGTGGAAGTCGGACGATCCGATGGGCGCAACGCCCGGGTTGACGGCTCGAGCTCGCGCGTAACGCGCGTCAAGTTCTGCGCGCGTGGCGTCCCTGGCGTCGGTCATTGGATGCGCGACCTCGATGCCGTCGAGTGCCGCGAGCATCGCGTCACTTCCCCGCCACGACTTCTCGACCGGATGCGCGCCGATGATGACGCCGCCCTGCGCGCGCACCGCGCGAGCCATCTCCTCCTCGGACAGACGCCAGTCAACGGTGCGACGAATGCCGGCCGCGACGAGATGAAACAGCGGCGACGTAATCTCCTGGGCGGGAATGACGATCGGCTCGCCGTCTTCGCCGCCCGACCGCACAACGTCGATGAACCGCGTCGCCAGCGTCTGATTGTGGTTCGACACGACGATGACGTGCAGGCCACGGCGCGAGGCCTCGCGCGCCAGCTGCGACGGCAGCAGCGCGCCGTCACCGGGAAACGCATGCACATGAAAATCACCGGCGAGCACGTAGTAGCCGCCAGCCCGCGGCGGTGGCGCGAGATCGCCGGCGTCGGCCCACGAGCCCAGCGTCACGCCGGCGACCACCAGTGCCGCGGAGATGAGGCGAAGACGGGTCACGACAGCGCTCCGAGCAGCCTCGGCAACAGACGCACGGCCCGGTCGATGTAGATGGCGGCGAACGCCCACGTCACGGCCTGGTGCGCCAGCGTCCGCCAGATTGCTCCGCGCCCCTCTGCCTGCAGGACCTCGACGACGAACGCATGCACGATGCGCAGCGTCAGGACCATCGGCACGATCGCCAGCAGCAGCGCCTCACGGTAGAGCGCATAGCCGCCCGTGGCTGTCATCGTGCTCGCCACCAGCAGCCACGTGGACCACGGGACATGTCCCATCAACAGCAGGGAGACCGCGCGCGATGCGCTCACGCGTCGTGCTGGCGCACTCGCCACGAGCAACGCGGCGGTCGACACGTGCAGCAACGGGACGAACGCCCAACTCAACGAGAGGCTCGCAACCAGACCGACAGTCACGCGTCCCGTCGCACTCCATGCGGCGCACACGCCGATGAGCACGGAGACGAACAGAATGTAGAACGGGATGTAGGGGGGCGAGCCCTCGAGCCGCGCGTACGACGCACGCGGTCTGAGGGCGATTCGCAGTTCGTCCGACAACTAGCGCAGCGTGAACGTCAACTCGATGGTGACGAGGATGTCGACTGGCTGGCCGGTGGCCTTGAGCACGCCCGGGCGGAACCGCCACTGGCGAACGGCTTCGAGCGCCTTCTGATCCAGGCCGTAGACGCGGTCGAGCGAACGGACGATGCGGGCCTGGTCCAGCGTGCCGTCGGCGCGAACAATGGCTTCGATCTCGACGGCGCCCTGAATCTTCGCGCGCATCGCTTCGGCGGTGTAGGCCGGCTTCTTCTCGAAGATGACCGTCGGGTTGGTCACGGCGCTGCCGGGACGATAGACGCCCCCACCGGTGCCGCCGCCCGAGCCGGGTCCGACACCAGAGCCGGTGCCTTCGCCCGATCCGGTACCGCTGCCGGTGCCGCCTCCCCCACCCGTGCCCGGCCCGCGCGAGGGCGTCGACAGCCCGACCATCGCGCCGGGCAGCGACACGGGCGCCTGCGTCGTGATGGGAGGCAGCGCGACCTGCGGCGGGGCTTCGACCACCGGCTTCGGCACCGGGGCCGGCTCGGCCACGGCCGGCTTGGGCATCTCGATCTCCGCCTTGGCCGGCGGTTCGGGTGACTCGTTGCCCCCGCCCCCGCCGCCTCCCCCAGGCCCTGGCTCAGGCGTAAAGACGTAGACGACGTTGGGCGCCTGCTGCATCATCTCGCTCACGCCCGGCACCGCGAAGATGGCCAGCGCGAGCGCGAAGATGCCGACGTGCGCCGCAATCGATGCGCCGACGGCGCCGCCGAACCGCTTGCGGTTCTCGGGCATGACGAACGGCCGGTCGTTCAGCCAGCCAGCGCCCGGGTGCACGTTCTGCGGCGTCGGCGGAACCGACGGGTCGCCGCCTGATCTGGGTGATTCCATGGAGACTGCGTTCATTTTCGCCCGAGAGGCCCCGGCACCCCAAACATGCAGGACCGGGACATCCTCTAAGACGCCGTGCGGGCCGATTTAGCCCGAACCCCTCAGCCGTTCCAGCGCCCCTGATACACAGCCGTTGCGCCCGCATCACGCGCGATGGACGCCAGCCCCTCGGCATCGCCGCCGCGTACGTGGACGCCGAGCAGCCAGTTGCCCTTCTGGACCGCCGCCTCGAGCACATCGGCATCGGCACGCTCGAGTCCGGCCCGCTCGAGCTGATCGGCCAGACTGCCGGCGACATGCCCGGCCACCTCGCCCATCTCGGCCGCCAGTGGACCGCCGGCCACGAGGGGACCGATGCCCGGCATGACGATGGCCATGGCGGCCAGTATGTGACCGCTGAGTTCACCGAGCCGGGCAGCCTTCATCGAGTCTTCGATCTCGACGCCCGGCGTGGCGTCGAGGGCCTGCGCGGCCTCCACTTCTTCTGCGTGCGAACGCGCGAGGACGGATAGATCGGCACGGTCGACGCCGCGAAGGTGCAGCGCGGCCGCGGCTTCAGCCGCCTCCGCGCGGGAGTTGAACAGAGCCAGAACCAGGGGATGCGTCATGGCAGATAGTATCCATCGCGCGCGCGCGCGATGGCACCTGGATAGCGCACGCGCACGTCGATGTCGCGCCAGCCGCCGCCGGCCGTGAACGGCCGCGACGGCGTATAGCCGATCAGATACTGATGCCTGAGTTCGGCTGCAATGGCCTGCAACGTTGCAGGCAGCTGCCGCGCGTCCTGTTGATGCCACGCGCGTCCCCCGGTCAGCGCCGCAAGGTCAGTGAAGAGCGGCGGCAGCGTCCCGCCCAGGGCCACGGGATAGATCATGACGTCTGCCTGGCGCGCCGCAGTCAGCACTTCGTCGGCCGTTGCGCGGCTGTAGCGGTCATCGCCATCCGACAACAGGATCAACGCGCGCCGTCCCGCCGCCGGCTGCAGGTGACCTATCGCGGCAATCACGGCATCGTGCAGGCTCGTCGTCCCCCAGGTGCCGAGGGCGTTGAGCGCCTCGAACTGCGCGGCGCGATCGTTCGACAGCGGCGCGATGACCTCGGCCGTGCCGCCGATCGCCATCAGCATCGCCTGATCCTCGTCGCGCAGCTCCCCGAGAAAGAGCCGGGCAGCCGACTTGGCCACCGCCAGCCCCGAGCCGGTCATGCTGAAGCTGGCATCAACAGCCACTGCGGCGGCCAGCGGGAAATCTCCCTCGGCGAACACCGAGATCTGCTGCGGAATGCCGTCTTCGGTGACTTCGAAATCGGCCATCGTCAGCCCCTCGAGAGGACGGCCGGCGGCGTCGGTCACGCTGGCGTACACCTCAACCTGATTGACGTTCGAGGTGAACTGCGGGAGGGTGAGCCCCGCGAGCACGGACGCCAGCAACAGACGAGTCATGGCGGGGCTGAATGATAGAATCGTGCCAGGTGAGAGACGCCTGCAATCGTAAATCGTAAATTGATCGGAGCTACTGTATGGGGCCCATCGGCATTTGGGAACTGCTGATCATCCTGTTCATCATCATCCTGATCTTCGGCGCGACCAGGCTGCCGCAGATCGGCGGCGGGCTGGGCAAGGGGATCAAGAACTTCAAGGAAGCCATGCGCGAGGGCGAAGGCTCGAAGCGCGACGATCGTCCGTAGGTCCCGCCGCTATCGATTGACGACCCGCGTGTCGCCAACCCGGCGGGTCACTCGCTCTCTATCCAGGTATTCCAGCAGCGGGATCGCGTGCTTGCGCGTCAACCCGTACCGCGCCTTGAACGTCGCAACGTCGAGCGACGTCAGCTGGCGCACGTCCGCACGCAGCTCGTCGAGCGTCTCGGGCCGGTAGTACAGCGTATCGAGTCTGATGAGCTGCTTCTGCCGGACGAGCAGCGTCAGGACACGCGTCAGCAGATCGCCTGACGCCTGAACGACGGTCGCCAGTTCCTTTGCGTCCGGCGCGGCATACCCCCGATCGAGCACGGCCGCCCGCACAGCCTCGCTCGCCCGCGCCTCGTCGGCGCTCAGGGTCGGCGCATGGCCAGGCAGGGCCAGGCGCTCGCGGCCGGTCAGGCGCCCGCCGCCTTCGAGCCTCGCAATCACGGCCGCGGCGATGTCGTGCGGCACGCCGGGCAGGGCGCGCTCGCGCAGTTCCTCGCGCGGCAGGCCGTCGGACAGCGGCGAGACGGCATGATGGGCGCGCACGACGTCGATCACCCGCGCCTCGAGCTGTTGAGCAATCGACGACGAAACGATGCGCGCGCCCAGCCGGGTGACCGCGCCGCCGAGCGACATCGCAATGGCCTGCACCTGGTCGTGCGTCAATCCGGCGCGCGACGTCAGCTCCTCGATCATCAAGCCGCGTACGCCGGCCTCGTCGATCATCGCCGCCACCGCGCCGGCGTCATCCTGTCCCGCCGCCGGGGCCAACTGCGCGAATCGTGCTGCGGCGCGCGGACTTCTGACCGGCGCCTGTCGCGGCTCGGGATCGAGCACGGTGCCGCCGCCAATCGTTGCCAGCGGCGAGTAGCTGCGGAGCACGAACCGATCGCCACGCGTGAGCACGGCGGGCACCTCGAGACGGAGTCGCGCGAACGCTCGCCTGCCCGGCTCGATGGCGTTGACCGTGGCCGTCGCGTCGCCCGTTGCCTGTACATCGGCGCCGACCTCGGCCCCGACCGTGATGCGCGCCATCAGCTCACTGGTCCCCTGATAGACGCGCACGCGCGCGCCGTTGCGGATCGGGCGCGACGAGTCGTTCTCGACAATCGCATCGAAGCGGCGCGTCACGGTGAAGGCGCCTGGCACGGCCAGCGTGTCGCCGCGCGCGATGTCGCCGACCTCAATGCCGCTCAGATTCACCGCCAGCCGGCGTCCCGCGGCGGCGGACGTTCGCGAGGTCCCGTACGACTGAAGGCCCCGCACGCGCACGGCGCGGCCAGCCGGCAGCAATGTGTAGTCGCGGCCTTCCTCGATCGTCCCCGACACCAGGGTGCCGGTGACGACCGTGCCGAACCCCTTCATCGTGAAGACGCGATCAACGGGAAAGCGCACCGGGCCGGTTGCGGGTCGCGATGTCTCGTCTACCGCGAGGCGCGCCAGCGCCTCGCCAATCGCCTCGAGTCCGTCGCCGGTCCGGGCCGAGACGGGCACGATCTCCGCGTTCTCGAGGAACGTGCCCTCGACGAGCTCGCGCACGTCCAGCTCCGCGACCGCGCGCATATCGGCGTCGGCCGCATCGATCTTGGTCAGCGCCACGACGCCGCGCGAGAGCCCCAGCAGACGGCAGATCGCCAGGTGTTCGCGGGTCTGCGGCATCACGCCCTCGTCGGCCGCCACGACCAGCAGCACGGCATCGAAGCCGCCGGCACCGGCGAGCATGTTCCTGACGAAGCGCTCGTGACCCGGAACGTCGACGAAGGCAATCTCGACGTCGCGACGGCGCAGAAGCGCGAACCCGAGATCGATGGTGATGCCGCGCGCCTGCTCGTCCTTCAGCCGGTCAGGGTCGGTGCCGGTCAACGCCCGGACGAGCGCGCTCTTCCCGTGATCGATATGGCCGGCAGTGCCGACGACGATGGAACGCGACGAGGTCACCCGTTACCGGCGCCTCCTGCCGACGGCCTTCTTGAACGCGCGCTCGCGGCGCCCCGGACGGCCGTTCTTGCGCTGCGTCTTCTGTCGGCCCGAACCGCGCTTTGCCGCCTTCGGCTGCGCTTTGCTGCGCCGTGGCCCGCGGTTCTTCTCGGTCTCACGAATCGCCTCCAGGATGTCGGCGATGCCGAGGTCCAGCTGTCGCCGCTCCATGTCGACGCGAATCACCTGCACGCGCACGCGGTCGCCGAGCCGGAACACGCGTCCGCTGTTCTCGCCGCGCAGGACGTGCTGCCGCTCGATGAACCGGTAGTAGTCGTCGGCCATCGTCGACACGTGGACGAGGCCCTCGACGAAGTGCTCGATCAGCTCGATATAGAGACCGAACGCGCTGACGCCCGTGACGTATCCGTCGAACTCATCGCCGACCTTGTCGGCCATGAAGCGGACCTTCTTCCACTGCACGAGCTCGCGCTCGGCATCGGCGGCGCGCCGCTCGCGCTCGGAGGTGTGCCGCGCAATCTCCGGCAGGTCGTCGCTCAGCTCCTCACGGCGACTCTCACTCATGGGCCGGCGCGCCTCACGCAGCGCGCGGTGGACGACGAGATCGGGATAACGCCGAATGGGCGACGTGAAGTGCGTGTAGGTGTCGGCCGCGAGGCCGAAGTGCCCGAGGTTGGCCGGATCGTACCGGGCCTTCTGCATCGTCCTCAGCATCAGGAACGCGATCGGCCGCTCTTCGGGCTTGCCGCGCATGCGGTCGATCAGCTTCTGAAAGTGCTTCGGCTGCAGGTTGTTGTGCGGCGCGGTCAGCGAGTAGCCGAACGACGCGATGAATTCCTCGAACTGTTCGACCTTGGCGGGGTCGGGCTCCTCGTGCACGCGATAGAGCGACGGGACGTTGTTGGCGTCGAGGTGTCCGGCGACCGTCTCATTGGCCAGCAGCATGAACTCTTCGATGATGCGGTGCGCGACGTTGCGCTCGGTCGCAATCACGGCCTCGACCATGCCCTCGTCATCGAGCATCAGCTTCGACTCGCGCAGGTCGAAGTCGATCGAACCGCGGCGCCGGCGCGCGGCGTTGAGCACCTCGAACAGTTCGGCCATCAGCTCGAACATCGGCACGAGCTCTCGATATTCCTCACGCAGGCGCTGGCCTTCCGGCGCGTCCTTCTCCATCAGGATCGCGTTGACCTTCGTGTAGGTCATGCGCGCGTCGCTGTGGATGACGCCATCGTGGAACTCGTAGTTGACGACGTGGCCGCGCCGGTTGATCTCCATCTGCACCGACTGCGTCAGCCTGTCGACGTTCGGATTGAGGCTGCAGAGTCCCGTCGAGAGCTCGGACGGGAACATGTGGACCGCGCGCTCGGGAAAGTAGACCGACGTCGCGCGTTCGTAGGCGTCTTCGTCGAGCGCCGACCCCTCCGTCACGTAGTGCGAGACATCCGCGATGTGCACGCCCAGCCAGTAGTTGCCGTTCGGCAGCCGCTCGATCGTGATGGCATCGTCGAAGTCGCGCGCGTCTTCGCCGTCAATCGTCACGGTCGGCACGCGCCGGAAGTCGGTGCGCGATGCAATGTCCGAATCCTTGACCGACGAGCCCAGTCGCCGCGCCTCCTCAATGGCCGCCGGGTCGTGCGCGTCACGGATGCCGTACTTGCGGATGATGATCGTGGTATCGACGCCGGGATCTTCGATGTGCCCGAGCACCTCGATGATGCGGCCCTGCGCGCCGCGCCGATCCGTCGGCCAGCGCGTGATGGCGACGGTGACCATCTCGCCGGCGCGCGCGCCCTTTTCCTCGCCGTGCGGAATCTGCACGTCCATGAGGAGGCGACGATCGAATGGCGCGACGTAGCCCTGACCGGCGTCGTCCTCGTCATAGCGGCCGACAATCTGCTCGGTGCCGCGCTCGACGATGCGCACGATGCGGCCTTCGGCGCGGCCATCCCGCACGTGTTCGACACGCGCGAGGACGCGGTCACCGTGCACCGCCTCGTTGAGATTGGCGCCGGCGATATAGACATCGCCGCGGAACTCATCGTCAGCACGGTCAGGCGTGACGAAGGCGAAGCCGCGCGGCGACGTCGAGACGCGCCCGACGACCAGGTTCATGCGCTCGGGCAGGCCGAACCGCTTGCCGCGGCTCGTCTCAACCAGGTCGCCCGACGCGACCAGGGTGTTGAGGCGCCGCTTGAAGGCCGGACGCTCACCCTTCGGGATCCGCAGCTTCTGCAGCAGTTCCTGGACGGTGGCCGGATGGTCGACTTTCTCGCGAATCAGCTTCAGAATCTGGTCGTTCGAAAGCATCTGCCGCAAGTGTAGCGTCGATTTTCTCCAACCGGGCGCTCCTGGATTCCGTCTATGGGATATGACCGCGCGTGAGCTGACGCTGGCCGCCGTGCCCGCCGTCGCCATCACGGACGCCCGCGACACGGTTCAGGCCGATCCCGAGACGACGCGGCTGGCCCGGCTGGCCTCGGCGGGCGGTTGGGGTTCGCATTTGCGGGCCTCGTCGACCGGCACCAGCAGGCGGCCTGGCGCGTCGCGATGGCGGCCCTCGGCCGGCCGGACGAGGCCGAAGACGCCGCGCAGGAGGCGCTTCTCGCGGCCTGGCGACGCCTCGATACGCTACGAGAACCCGAACGTTTCCGCCCCTGGTTCCTCTCCATCGTCTGGCGCAAAGCGATCGATCGGCGGCGCGGCCTGCGGAACTGGCTCAGATACTTCGTGGCCGGGACAGATGCGACGCTCTGGGCCCTCGAGTCGTCGGCAAATGACGCGCGGAGCCAGGAAGACAGGCTCGTGGCGCGTGGTACGGCCATGGCCGCACGCGACGTCATTGCCGCCCTTCCTCGCCGGCTGCGCGACCCGCTGCTGCTGGCCGCAAGCGGGGCGCATCGGTACGAGGAGATTGCGGGGCTGCTGGGCGTGCCGCTCGGGACCGTCAAGTGGCGCGTGTCCGAGGCCAGGCGGCTCGTGCGTCAGAAGCTGGAACGGATGGAAGGAGCGCGGACGTGATCGTCGACCGCGTCGCGCGCGCGATGACCGCCGGTGCACCCACGCCGGGATTCACCGCACGGGTCATGGCGCCGATTGAGGGGCGCCCGCGCCCAGGATTCACGGCGCGGGTGATGTCGGCCCTCGATGCGCCCGTGCGACGTCCCATGGCCTCCAGCGCGCGGCTGGCATTCGTCGCACTGGCGGCCGTGCTGATTGTCCTCGCTGGGTGGCACTCAGCCATCCAACCGGGAAAACTCAACCAGGTACAGTTTCCGGGGGCGCCGGCGATTGCGCCGCGGCCCTATCTGCGCGCCGCCATCGGTATGCCGCCGCTGCCGCTCAATCGGTGGGCGCCGAAGGCGCCTACGCTTCCACGTCGCGCCGAGGCCACGGCCGCCGAATCACTGCGCGTCCCGCAGCTAGCCGATTCGGTCGACGCACACTATCGAATCGCAGCGATCGATCCGCCGCACCTGCTGTCCCTGACGTCGATCGAACCAGTCGCAGCGCTTCCCGCACCCGTCACGATTGCTCCGCTCGCGGCCCCGGCGCCGCTCAGCGTTCCCGCGTTGCGACTCGACAAGGAGATTCCATGACTCGCAGATTCACACTCGCCGCGGCGTTGGCCGTCGCGCTCGCCCTTCCCTGGTCCGCCGCGCACGCCGCATCTCAGGAGAAGGCGCAGACACCCACGCCCCCGCAAGACGCGCTCATCAACGTGCAGGTCGATCTCACCATCACGGACGATGGAGGCACGGCGAAACCGATCGAGAAAACGGTCTCGCTCCTGCTGGCGAATCGATCCGAAGGACGCGTGCGCTCGTCTGGTCTGATGCGCGCACCGAGCATGCCGGGTGTGCCGGCCTCCTTTGTGGAGGTCACGCTCAATGCCGACGCACGCGTCATCGAGATTGCCGGCGATCGCGTGCTGGTGGAGATCACCGTCGAATACTCGCCCAACGACTCAGCCGGAAGCAACGATGAGGGGCACCGGCAGCGCGGCAACCGCCTGAATCAGAGCGTCAGGGTCGTCCTCACGAGCGGCGCGCGCACGACGCTGGCCGCGTCGTCCGATCCGCTCGGCGATCGCAGGGTCACGCTCGAAGCGACGGCGACGATTCTGCGCTGAGCCTACTCGGTAGCCGGAGACGGCGCCGGAACCGTGGCGAGTGCGTCGATGGCCTCAGCCAGTCTCGTGTTCGCGCCCTGATCGAGTGCGCCCGCCATGCGCTGCGCGTCCTCGACCGCGCGCACCGCCGCATCGACGGAGCCTGCGTGGGCCGTGCGGTTCGACGCATTCAGCCGATCACGGGCGCGCAGCAGGGCCGGCTTGGCCTGCTCCATCAGGCGCGACGCGTCGCCGAAGTTGACGTTGTAGAGCGCAACGCGCGCGGCGAGCAGGCCGGCGCGAGCCGACTCGAGCTCGAGCTGAAGCTCGACCGTGTCGCGCGCGTGCTCGGCCGCCGACCGTCCCGACGCGCCGAACAGCCACCCGGCGGCAAAGACCGCCACCAGCACGCCGGCGCCAATCAACGCGAGCTTCGGCTTCGTCATGGGCCAATCATAGCCACAAACACATCGCCAACGTTCGTGCCGGTCGGGCCGGTCACGATCAGATCGCCCAGGCTCTCGAACAGGCGCGTCGTGTCGTTGTGCGCCAGCACTTCGCTGGCGTTGTAGCCCGCCACCGCAGCCCTCTCCTCAGTGGTGTTGTCCACAACCGCACCGGCTGCGTGTGACGCGCCGTCGACGCCATCCGTACCGAGCGCCGCCAGCCGCACCGTGCGGGCCGATGTGCCGTCGCGGGCCATCCGCGCAAGTTCGCGCGCCGCCCCAAGCGCGAACTCCTGATTGCGGCCCCCGACACCATCACCGCGTACGAGCACCGTCGTCTCACCGCTCGCGATGACGACCACGGGCGCTCCGGCCAGGCGGCGGGTCGACGCCAGCGCGCGCTGCACGAACGCGGCCCCGGCATCAGCGGCAGGACCCGTAATCGGCTCATCGAACACGACCGTCGCCAGACCCGCTTCGATGGCGCGTGTGGCGACGGCGTCCATCGCGGTGCGCCGACCGCCAATCAGGACGAAGTGCGACTGCGCCAGCCGCGCGTCGCCGGGCTTCGGCGTCTCGCCGGCCGCTCGCATCGCGTCGATCACGTGCGGCACGTCGTGCGCGATGCCGCGGTGCTCGATCACGCCGATCGCCTCGTCGATCGACGATGGGTCCGGCGACGTTGGCCCCGAGCCAATCGTCGCGGGATCGTCGGTTGTCACGTCGCTGATGGCGAACGTCAGGCACGGCACGTCGAGTGCCAGCCGACCGCCCTTGACGCGCGACAGATGCCGGCGCACGGCGTTCAGCTCGCCAATATCCGCCCCGGCGTGCTGCAGCCGTCTGGTGATCTCGCGCTTGTCGTCCAGCGACACTCCCTCGATAGGCGACGCGAGCATCGCCGACGCGCCGCCCGAAAGCAGGACGATGAGACCACCACCTTGCCGGCGCGCGTCGGCCGCCGCCTCGAGTGCCTCGTCGCCCGCGCGCACACTGGCAGCATCCGGCAATGGATGCGACCCCGACGCCTCGACGAAGCGGTCGACGCCTTCGAGGCCTGCGATGCCGTCGAGCATGCCGCGCGAGGCCTTTCCCGCGGCGATGACGTAGACAGGTTGTGGGAGAAACGGAAAGGTCGACGAAGGCAGGCCGGAAGGCGGCGCGGCCGCGAGAGCAGCGCGCATCAGAACGCGCGGGTCGACAGCCGGCAGTGCGGCCTGGACCAGCGTGTGAAGCGTGGGATCGTTCAGTGCAGCCGGCCGTTCTCGGTGATCGCGGCCAGCGCCGACAGCCCTGTGACGGCGTCGATACGCTTCAGCAGGTCTGCCACGACGCGGTTCGCGTCCGCGTGTGTGCACAGCTCGTCGAGCTGCGCCATCACACGCAACAGTCCCTGCTCTGCGTTGCTGATGGCCCTGTCCGAGAAGTACTCGCGCTGCCGTTCCAGGCAGTCGCAGTGCTTGAGGATTTCCTGTCTGTAGAAGTCGGCAAGGACGGACGCGTCGCAGCGGTGGGCAACGCGTAGCGGATCAGGCATGCGGCTCCTTCCAACTGACATTGAAGATCAATTTCAGTGTAAGCAGCGCTCCGTGTCGTGTCAAACACGGCCGGGCCCACGGCGCCGGCACCCGTCCCTCGGACGCCATTTCGAGTCCGTTGCATCCGATCACGTGCGCGTTGCTCCGCGCGACGCGATCAGACCGCCAAGTCCCCCGAGCACGAGCCCGGCAAGCAGTACCGCAGCGATCGTCGTCGGGGGCAGGAACAACAGTTGATCAAGGCCGGTGACCTCGACGAGCCAGTCGCCATACCGTCGCTGCACGACCCAGGCGCCGGCTGCGAGGAGCAGCAGCGAGCAGAGTGCCCCGAGCGTCCCCTGCAGCAGCCCCTCGACCACGAACGGCGCGCGAATGGTGGCGAGCGGCGCACCGACCAGCCGCATGATCTCGATCTCGTCGGCGCGCGACGCCGCCGCGAGCCGCACGACGCTCGCCACGGTGAACGCCGCCGCGAGTCCGAGAACGACGATGAGCGCCAGCGCCGCGACCTCGATCGTGCGCACGATCCGCTGGAGCCGTCCCAGCCACTCGAGATCGAGCCGCACGTCGGCGACGCCTGGCCGCGAACGCACGTCGGCGACCCACGTGTCGAACACAGGGCCGGCCGCCGCGTTGGGATGCAGATGGATCTCGAACGATGCCGGGAACGGATGATCGGCGGTCGTCCCGGCGATGTCCGCCAGATCCGGAAAATCGCGCTGGAAGCGCGCGAACGCCTCGTCGCGCGACACGTACTCGACCGCCTGCGCCATGCCGCTCTGCTGGAGCCAGTCCTGCAGCGTCTGCACGTCGCGGGGCTCGGCGTCATCCGCCAGGTAGATCGACATCTCGGCCGAGGCCGACCAGGTGCTGACGATACGGCGCGTGTTGTGCGACAGGACGAGGAAGACACCCGCGACGAGGACCACGGCCGTGATCGCCGCCATCGCGATGGCCGCGGCGCGGCGACCGCGCCAGAGCGAGGTCGTGCCTTCGCGCCAGGCGTAGCCCACCAGCCCCATCAGTGGTCCTCCACGACATGCCCGTGGGCCAGCGCGATGGTGCGTCGATTGACGCGACGAATCAGCTCGCGGTCATGCGTCGCGACCAGCACGGTGGTACCTCGCGCGTTGATCTCGCGCAGCAGGTTCATGATGTCGAGCGCGAGGTCCGGATCGAGGTTGCCGGTCGGCTCGTCAGCGAGGATCAGGACGGGGTCGTTGACGAGGGCGCGCGCGATGGCGACCCGCTGCTGCTCGCCGCCCGACAGCTCCTCCGGAAAGGCGCTGATGCGGTGCTGCAGACCCACCCACTTGAGCACCTGAAACGCCCGGCGCTTCTGCTGGTCGTCGCTCTGCCCCAGCACGCGCGGCACGATGGCCACGTTCTCGAGCACGGTCCGTGTGGGGATGAGATTGAAGTTCTGGAAGATGAACCCGAGCGTGCGCCGGTAGGCCTGCACCTCACGCCGGGAGAGATCGGCCAGGTCGCGCCCGCCGACCCGCAGGATGCCGCCGGTCGGGACGTCCTGCCGCAGCAGCAGCCGCAACAGCGTCGACTTGCCCGCGCCGCTCGGCCCGGTCAGGAAGACGAAGTCTCCCTTGTCAACCGAGAGCGTAGCGTCCTTGAGCGCGAACACGCCACGGCCGTAGGTCTTCGAGACAGACCGGCACTCGATCACGCGTGACAGGTTACAGCTTTTTCTTCAGCAGCGCATTCACCGCGGCAGCGTCCGCGCGGCCCTTCGACGCCTTCATGACCTGCCCGACGAGGAAGCCGAACGTCTGCGTCTTGCCGGCGCGGAATTCGGCAACGGCGCCGGCGTGCGAGGCGAGCACCTCATCGACCAGCGCCTCGAGCGCGGCCGGATCCGCGATGCGCGTGAGACCGGCAGCCTCGACGAGCGCCCGGGCGCGTCCGCCGCTCCCGGCCATCTGCTCGAAGACCTGCTTGGCAATGGGGCCACCGATATCGCCGCGCGCGAGCATCACCAGCAACTCGGCCAGCGCGTCCGGCGGCACGCGCTCGGCAAACCGCGCGAGCGGCTCGTCGTTGCGATTCTTCAGCTCGCGCTGCACTTCGCTGAGCAGCCAGTTCACGGCGCGACGCGGCTCCGCACCGGAGGCGACGGTCTGCTCGAAGTACTCGGCCCCGCCGGCGATGGCGCGCACCAGCGTCTCGGCTTCGTATTCTTCGAGATTGAAATCACGGCGCAGTCGCGCGACGCGCGCGTCGGGCAGTTCCGGCAGTGCGGCCTTCTGCGCCTCGATACAGCTCCGCTCGAGCACCAGCGGCGGAAGGTCCGGCTCGGGAAAGTACCGATAGTCGGGCGCCGTCTCCTTCGACCGCATCGCGACGGTCACGCCTCTGGCGCTGTCCCAGAGGCGCGTCTCCTGATCGATGGCCTTCCCCTGCTCGAGCAGTGCGGTCTGCCGCTCGACCTCGTGCTCGATGGCCCGTCGCAGGAACCGGAACGAGTTGACGTTCTTGATCTCGACCTTGGTCCCGAACGCCTCCTGCCCCTGCGGGCGCAGCGAGATGTTGACGTCGCAGCGCAGGCTGGCCTCCTCCATGTTGCCGTCGTTCACGCCAATCGCGAGGAGCAGCTGACGCAGGCGCGAGAAGAAGTCGGATGCCTCGGCCGCCGTCCGCATGTCCGGCGCGGTGACGATTTCGACGAGCGGGACGCCCGCGCGATTGCAGTCGACGTAGCTCGCCCGGCTGCTGTCGGCGAACCCGTGGTGCAGCGACTTGCCGGCGTCCTCTTCCATGTGCAGACGGGCGATGCCGATGCGGCGACGGGCGTCACCCGTGCCGATGTCGATCCAGCCGCCGGTCGCGAGCGGCTTGTCGTACTGCGTGATCTGATAGCCCTTGGGCAGGTCCGGATAGAAGTAGTTCTTGCGGGCGAAGACGGAGCGCTCGTGGACGTGGCAGTTGAGGGCGAGCGCCGCGCGCACGGCGAACTCGACGGCGCGTGCGTTGAGGACAGGCAAGGTGCCCGGCATGCCGAGGCATACCGGGCAGACATGCGTATTGGGGGCGCCGCCATAGGCGGCCGGACAGCCGCAGAAGATCTTCGTGCGCGTCAGCAGCTGCGCGTGGACTTCGAGCCCGATGACCGCGTCGAACGCTGCCACGCTGCGACCTTCCGGGCCGTCTAGGGGGCCTTCGGCCCTGCCGCCTTGACCTCGTCGTTCGCCGTCGCTTCGAACGCCTTGAAGTTGTCGGCGAACATCCGCGCGAGCTTGCCCGCCTGCGCATCGTAGGCAGCCTTGTCGGCCCACGTGTTGCGCGGCTTCAGCACCTCGGACGGCACGCCGGGCACCTCGACGGGCACGTCGATGTTGAAGATTGGATCGGTCTCGAACGCGACGTTGTCGAGCGCGCCGGTCAGCGCGGCCTGAATCATGGCGCGCGTATACGCGATCTTCATGCGCGAGCCCGTGCCGTACGGCCCACCCGTCCACCCCGTGTTCACCAGCCACACCTTCGCGTCGTGCTGCGCGATGCGGTCACCGAGCAGCTTTGCGTAGACGTTCGGGTCCCACACCATGAACGGCGCGCCGAAGCAGGTGCTGAACGTCGCCTTCGGCTCGGTCACGCCCTTCTCGGTACCCGCCACCTTCGCCGTGTAACCCGAGAGGAAGTGGTACATCGCGCCGGCCGGCGTGAGACGCGCGATAGGCGGCAACACGCCGAACGCATCGGCCGTCAGCATGACGATGTTGCGCGGATGCCCGGCCTGACCCGACGGCACGGCATTGTCGATGTAGTGCAGCGGATAGGCGCCGCGCGTGTTCTCGGTCTTCGAGTCGTCGTCCAGATTCAGCACGCGTGTCGCCGGATCCATGACGACGTTCTCGAGAACGGTGCCGAAGCGGCGCGTCGTCGCGTAGATCTGCGGTTCGGCCTCGGCCGACAGACGAATCATCTTCGCGTAGCAGCCGCCCTCGAAGTTGAAGACGCCCGCCGCGCTCCACCCGTGCTCATCGTCGCCGATGAGGCCGCGCTCGGGATCGCTCGACAGCGTCGTCTTGCCCGTGCCCGAGAGGCCGAAGAACAGCGCGACGTCGCCGTCGCGGCCGACATTGGCCGAGCAGTGCATCGGCATCGTGTCGCGCAGCGGCAGCAGGTAGTTCATGACGCTGAAGACCGACTTCTTCATCTCACCGGCGTAGCTCGTGCCGCCGATGAGGACGATCTTCTTCGCGAAGTTCAGGATGATGAACGTCTCGGAGTTCGTGCCGTCGACGGCCGGGTCGGCGGTGAAGCCGGGCGCGTCGATGACCGTGAACGCCGGCTCGTGCGTCGCCTGCGCCGCCGGATCCGTGACGGGAATCAGCATGTGGCGGATGAACAGGTTGTGCCACGCGTACTCGTTGATGACGCGGACCGGCAGGCGGTAGTCGGGGTCGGCGCCGGCGTGCGCGTCGAGCGCAAACAGCTCGCGTCCCTCGAGGTACTTCAGCATGCGCTGGTGCAGGGCGTCGAACGCGGCCGCGTCGAACGGCTTGTTCACCTTGCCCCACGCGACGTGCGCCTCGCTCGACGGCTCGCGGACGATGAAGCGGTCGTTGGGCGACCGGCCGGTGTGCTGGCCCGTGGCGCAGACGATGGGGCCGTCGCTCGCGAGCATGCCCTCACCGCGGCGCACCGCGTGCTCGACCAGCGCGGGAATCGAAAGATTCCAGTGCACCTGTCCGGCCTCGATGCCGTGCGCTGCGAGCGTCTTCCCCGTCGGTTCGGCGGTCGCGGCCGCGCCGCGCGCCTGCTGATCCTGATTCATGCGTCTCCTCGTTGCCCCGGCGCACCCCGCATCCGGCCGACTCGACGGTCGGCAACGGTCAGGTCGCGATGGTCACCAGGTATGGTCTCAAAGGCCCTGAAAGAAGCTCAGGCCAAACACTCTATGGTACCACGTCGAACGGAAGGGGAAAGGGCACAGGGCAAAGGGCAAAGGGACGCAAAGGTTACAGGGAAAAGGGTAAGGGAAAAGGAACGTCGGCCCCTTCGGCTTCGCCTCGGGGCCTCTACTACTTGACTCCCAGCCGAGCGTCTGTGGCCAGGACTATAGACATGCCGTGGTGGCCCGAGGCGCAGCCGAAGGGCCGACCTCCCTGTCCCCTTTCCCTTTTCCCTGTAACCTTTGCGTACCTTTGCCCTCTGCCCTTTGCCCTTTCCCCTTCCGTCACGCGATTCCCGCCGCGGCGCTGGCCCTGACCCTCGGATGTGCGACGGCGCCGCGAGAGGTTCCAGTGCCTCCCCGCGATGCGGTGCGCGTGAAGCATGGTGGACTCGTGCAGACGGTGCCGCTCGACACATATGCCGCCATCGTTGCGCTGCCGGAACTTGCTCCGGGTGCGATTCCGGAGGCCGCGGCGGCGGTCGTCTACGAAACGCAGATCATCGTCGCGCGGACGTATGCGGTCAGCCGTCAGGGACGTCATCGCGCCGAAGGCTTCGACCTGTGCGACACGACGCACTGCCAGCGCTTCGAGGCCGCGCGGGTGCGCACCGGGCGCTGGGCGGCCCTCGCGGCGCGCGTGGCGCGCGAGACATCGGGCCGTGTCCTCCTGCATCGCAACCGCCCCATCGAAGCGGTCTTCCACGCCGACTGCGGAGGCCATACCGCGGCAGCGGAGGACGTCTGGTCGACCGGACATCCGTACCTCGTCGCGCGATCGGACGATGTCGCACCGCATCGCCGATGGAGCGTGGCGCTCACGCGGCACGACCTCGAGCGCGCGCTGAACGCCGACAGCCGCCCGAAGCTCGGCGGGCGCCTGCGCGACGTCGAGGTCATCAGCCGCGACCGATCCGGTCGCGCGCGACGCATCCGCCTGACGACCGCCGGACGCGGGAACACCGTCGAAATTGCCGGAACGGTCTTCCGCGAGGTCGTGAGCGCCAGCCTGGGCCTGCAGGCCCTGCCCAGCACGCGCTTCGCGATCGCAGCGGCTGAGGATGGATGGCGTCTGACGGGCTCGGGGTTCGGCCACGGTGTCGGCCTGTGCCAGACAGGCGCGCTGATTCGGGCGCGGGAAGGCACGCCACCCCGGCAAATCCTCAGCTATTACTACCCCGGCGCTATAATTGGTACCGTGACCGCGCGGTAAACACCCGCCTGCGGCGCACGTAATCCAATGACAGGTATCGACGCCGCCCCCGAGAACGCCGCCGCAGCCGTCAAGGCGCTGGTGGCCGAGTGCCGCCTCAGCGAGGCGCGCGAGCGGTATGCGGACGTCGTCGAACGGCACCAGCGCCGGGCCTCGCGTATCGCGCTGCACTATCTGCGCGACGCGGCCGACGCGGACGAGGCCGTGCAGGACGCTTTCGTGAAGGCGTTCACGCACATCGGCTCCTACAAGGAGGAGTGGCCGTTCGAAGTCTGGTTCACGCGCATCCTGATCAACGGATGCCTCGACCGGCTGAAGGCACGGCGCCGGCGCGACCGGTGGGTCGTGCCGATGATCGACCCGGCGACGGGCGACCGCGACGTCAGCGCGCTGATGCCGTCGCGCGATATGGGACCGGAAGACACGGTGCTGCTCAACGAAAAGCGGCGCCGGCTCTGGGACGCCCTGGGACGGCTGCCTGAGCGGCAGCGCACGATTTTCATGCTGAGCCACTACGAGGGCTATTCCTCGAAGGAGGTCAGCGGCATGACGGGGTTGAACGAGTCGACGGTGCGGGTGCACCTGTTCCGCGCCATCCGGAAGCTGCGGGGCCTGCTGGCGCCCGACACCGCCGGCAGCACGCCGGCCGGCTCGGACGACGCCGGCGTCGAAACATCGACCGAACACGAGAACGGCACACGAAATGCGATTCGCTGAACGGCTTTCCGCGACGAGGCACGCGTCGGACACGCGGCTGCAGGCCATTGCGGCCGGCGGCCCGATGCTGCCGCACGTCGCCGGGTGCGCGCAGTGCCAGACGCGGCTCGCCGCGGTCACCGCCTGGGTCGACGACACCGCATCGGATGCGGCTGCCATCGCCGACGCCGTGTTCACGCCCGATCGCCTGGCGCGTCAGCGCGCCGCCGTGCTCGCACGGCTCGAAGCCGCAGGCCGATCGGCCCGCGTCATCGCGTTCCCGGTCGGTACGCCGGGCGCGCCCGTGTCGAACACGGCGCGCGCGATGCGCTGGACCGTCGCGGCCGCGGTCGCCGGACTGGCGGTGGGCATCGCGTCGGGACACCTGTTCGACTGGCACCCGGAAGCCGTCCGGTCGGCGACGGTGTCGGCGCCCGCCGCGCCGGCCGTCCCGCTGTCGCGCATCGTCTCGGCGCCTGACGCCATCGAAGCCGCCTCGCTCGAGTCCCTCGACGAAGAGGGCCTGCTCGACGCCGCCTACGACCGCGTCGCGGTCGACGCGCTGCGGGCCATCGACGACATTACGCCGCGGGCGCGCGAAATGGCGCGCAGCACGCCGCCGCGGCGCTTCCCGTGACCGACGGCCGCCGGCCGACCGGCGCGGCGGACTCGCCGTGGCGCAGCTGATCTTCCGTAGAGGACTCGACATGAAGGCCGAGGTGGCCGGCGAACTCGCCGCCGCCTATCACAGCCGCATTGTCGATGACCTGCGCGCGTCCAACTTCACGCGCGTCGACGGCCGCCTCACGATTCACCTCGCCCGCGAGTTCGGTTTCTGCTACGGCGTCGACCGCGCGGTCGACTACGCGTACCAGGCCCGGCGCCGCTTTCCCGATCGCAACGTCTTCCTGACGGGCGAGATCATCCACAACCCGCACGTCAACGATCGCCTGCGCGAAGCCGGCATCCGCTTCCTCACCGATCCCGGCGAAGACGCCGCGGCGCTCGGCCCCGACGACGTTCTGATCATCCCGGCGTTCGGGGCATCCATCGCCGACATGGCGGCCTTCGAGCGCCAGGGCTGTACGCTCGTCGACACGACCTGCGGATCGGTGTTGAACGTGTGGAAGAACGTGCGCCGCTACGCGCAGGACGGCTTCACCTCGATCATCCACGGCAAGGTCAAGCACGAAGAGACCCGCGCGACCGCGTCGCAGGCGCTGCGTTACGAGGGCGGCCACTACCTCGTCGTCCTCGATCGTGAGGAGGCCGCGGTCGTCTGCGACTACATCCGCACCGGGACCGGCGCCGACGCGCTGCTCGATCGCTTTCGCGACGCGGTATCTCCCGGCTTCGACCCGACGCGCCATCTCGATCGCATCGGCTGCGCGAACCAGACGACGATGCTGATGTCCGAGTCGCTGGGCATTGGCGAGATGTTCCGCGAGGCGATGCGCGACCGCCATGGCGAGGCCGAGCTCGCGGCGCGCTTCCGCGCGTTCGACACGATCTGCAGTGCGACGCAGGAGCGGCAGGACGCTGTCGTCCAGTTGCTCGACGAAACGCCCCTCGACCTGATGCTGGTCGTCGGCGGCTACAACAGCAGCAACACGGTGAACCTCGCGCGCATCTGCGCCGAGCGCGTGCCCACATTCCACATCGCGGAGCCCTCGTGTCTCGAAGCCGATCGCATCCGGCACCGCCCGATCGGCCTGCCGTCGACCGCCTCGGCCGACGAGACGGACACGACAGGCTGGCTGCCGGCGTCGGGCCCGGTCGTCGTCGGCCTGACGGCCGGCGCATCGACGCCGAACAACATCGTCGGCCAGGTCGTCGAAAAGCTCGTCGATTTTACGCGCGAGGCCTGAATCCCCCCGTAAACATGGGGCCTGCCGGGACCGTAATCAAAGAGAACACGGACAGGCTGGAGACGTCATGAAGACCGCAGGACGGGCGCTGACCGGATGGATGGCCGCTCTCATGCTGGCCGGGGCTGTGCCAATGGCAGCCCCGCTGGCCGGGAGGCACGCCGATCCGCCCGCGGCGGCCGAAAAACAGGAACGCCGGACCAAGTGGTGGAAGGACGAGGCCGTCTGCAAGGAACTGTCCCTCAGTACCGCTCAATCGGACAAGATCGACCAGATCTGGGAGTCGACGGTTCCCTCGATCCGTGCGGCGCACAGCGAGATGGAAGGCCTGGAAGCCGAGCTCTCGAGGCTGATCCGGGAGAATACGGCTGACGAGAAGGTCGTCGCGCTCCAGATCGATCGTGTCGAGGCGCTTCGTAGTCAGATCAACAAGGCGCGGTCCTTGATGCTCTACCGGATGCACCGGGAGCTGAGCCCGAAGCAGCACGAGACGCTGCGCAAGATCTTCGAGGCCCGGCGCAAGGAGCGCGAGGAACGCGAGGCCCGCGAGGCCCGCGAGGGCCGCGATGCCGGGCAGCGCTGACCGTCCCCAGGAACCGCACTTTTTCGATTTCTCGATTCGTCTACGGAGGCTTGTCGCAGTGAGCAAGTACGCATCGTTGGCGCTCGTCGCGTGCCTGGCGGCCGCGCCGCAGGCGTTCGGCCAGACCGGTCAGGGCGACCCCACCACGCTCTCGGAACTCGTCAAGCAGACGACGACCGTCGTGCCCCCACCTGGCGACGGCCCGCTCGTGCCGCTGACGCTCGAGGACGCGATAGCCCGCGCGCTCGAGCGCAACATCGACATCGCGGTCGTGCGGCTGACACCGCGCATCCGTGACTGGGACATCGCGGCGCAGCGGGCGAGCTTCCTCCCGACGCTGACCGGCACGTTCGGCCCCGAGGGCCAGACGCGCGCCGCAACCCGCGACATCGACGGCGGCGCCGTCGTCACCAGCGACACGCTGCGCTACAACGCGGGGATGTCGCAGCAACTGCCGTTCGGCGGCGGCGACATCGCCGTCAACTTCACGAACAGCCGCGTCGATTCGTCGGACGCCCGCGCGCTGCGCAACCCGACGTTCAACTCGCAGCTCCAGTTCCGGTTCGTGCAGCCGCTGCTCCGCGACCGCTCCATCGACTCGCTGCGCTCGCAGATCCGGATTCTGCAGATCAACCGTGAAGTGTCCGACCTCCAGGTGCGGGCGACGATCGAGCGGACGCTCGCCGATGTCCGGAACGCCTACTGGGAGCTGGTCTACGCGATTCGCGCCATCGACGTCGCGCAGCGCTCGCTGGCGCTGTCGGAGAAGCTGGTCGAGGACAACCGCATCCGCGTCGAAATCGGCACGCTGGCGCCAATCGATATCGTGCAGGCCGAGGCGCAGGCAGCCAATGCCGCGCAGGCCGTCACGGTGGCCGAGGCCACCTGGCGCACGGCCGAACTCAATCTCAAACAGCTCGTCGTCGGCGGGACGGAAGACGATCTGTGGCGGGCGCGGCTGAACCCGGTCGACGAGCCGACGATCACGCCGCAGCCGATCGATATCGAGGGGGCGGTTGCGCGGGCGCTGGCCGAGCGGCTCGACCTGCAGCAGGATCGGCGTACGCTCCAGAGCAACGACGTCTCGATGCGGCTGTTCGAGAACCAGACGAAACCGCAGGTCGACCTGCAGGCGTCCTATGGCCTGACGGCCGTCGGGGGACCGCAGTTCCAGACGGTCAACGGGGTCGAGACGACCATCCCCGGCGACTACGCGCAGGCGCT
>Ga0079224_100002410_pt1 | contig 22655 bp, 22 predicted proteins | sample Stecom2015_FD_80414 | JGI IMG/M metagenome (GOLD analysis project Ga0079224, IMG submission 80414) | Agricultural soil microbial communities from Utah to study Nitrogen management - Steer compost 2015 | ecosystem: Environmental > Terrestrial > Soil > Agricultural land | place: USA: Utah...
AAGCGGCCGCGCCGAGCGCTCAGCGGATCCCGAGCTCGCGCTTCAGCTTCTCGACGACCTCGAAGTACTGCTTCCGATCGAAGGGCACGTTGAGGATGTGGAAGTCCTTCTTGGACAGGCCCACGCAGCCGAAGCAGTAGGTGCAGTCACTGAGGTTGTGGCACATCACCAGGTAGGCGCTGTTGGCGCAGTTCTCACACTGGATGAGGTAGGCCGAGGCGTTGCAGCTCTTGCAGTCCACGCAGTGCGTGCAGTTGTTGCAGAGGGTGCAGCGCGTGCAGTGGGTGCACTGGTAGCAGGCGTCACAGTCCGTGCAGAACATGCAGTGGGTGCAGCGGGTGCAGCCGGTGCAGGCGTAGCTGCCGGGGTTGCCGGGATCGGAGCTGAAGGAGCGGGTGAGCTCGGCCAGCTGCTCGAGGAAGCCCCGCCGACCCAGGGCGGCGATCGCCTCCCGCGCTTCTTCGGGAGAAGGGGAGAGCCTGGGGGCGGTGCGGGCGCGGAGATCCTTGGCCACGGTCGCTCGGTCCTTCCTGGTTCGACCGCCCAGGGAAGGCTGGGCAGGCACGCTCGGGAACCCGCAGATCTACCGCAGTCCTCCCCGCCGGTCATGAGGTAAAGAAGACGGCGCCGTCATGGACCTCTCCAAGCTCAACCCCCCGCAGCGCGAGGCGGTCATCACCACCGAGGGGCCGCTGCTGGTCCTCGCCGGCGCCGGCAGTGGCAAGACCCGGGTGATCACCCACCGCATCGCGCACCTCCTCGACAAGGGCGTGCCGGCCCGGGCGATCCTCGCGGTGACCTTCACCAACAAGGCCGCCGCCGAGATGAAGGAGCGTGTGGTCCACCTGGCCGGGAAGCGGGCGCAGCAGGTCCTGGTCTCGACCTTCCACGCCTTCGGGGCCGAGGTGCTGCGCGAGGAGCTCCACCACCTGGGCTACCCGCGCAAGTTCGCCATCGCCGACCTGGGGGATCAGCTGGGTCTCATCCGGCGGGCCATGCGCGAGCGTCGCATCGACGACCGGGCCTTCGACGCGCGCAAGGTCCTGGTGGAGATCAGCCGCGCCAAGAACGCGGGGATCATCCCCCAGCCGCTGGAGGAGGGGAGGGGGGATGACTATGACCTGGTCACCTCGGCGGTCTTTCCCATCTACCAGCTGGGCCTCAAGGCCATGGGCGCGGTGGACTTCGACGACCTCATCGTCCTGCCCTCGCGCCTCTTCCGGGAGCACCCCGACGTGCTCGCGCGCTATCTGCGCCGCTTCCGCTACCTCCTGGTGGACGAGTTCCAGGACACCAACGCCGCGCAGCTCGAGCTGCTCAAGCACCTGGCCGGCGAGCGCCGCAACGTGTGCGCGGTGGGGGACGACGACCAGGCCATCTACAGCTGGCGCGGCGCCGAGGTGCAGAACATCCTCGGCTTCGACCGCCACTTCCCCGGCGCCAAGGAGATCCGGCTCGAGCAGAACTACCGCTCCACCGCGGTGATCCTGGAGGCCGCCAACGCGGTCATCTCCAAGAACGAGGAGCGCAAGCCCAAGCGCATGTGGTGCGACACGCCCGGGGGCCGCAAGGTCCGCGTGGTCACCGCGCCGGGCGAGGAGGATGAGGGGGCCTTCGTTGCCCGGGACATCCAGCGGATGCTGGCCGAGGGTGTCCACGCCGACGAGATCGCGGTGCTCTACCGCACCAACGGCCAGAGCCGCCCGCTGGAGGAGGCGCTGCGCGAGCGCAACATCCCCTACGCCATGGTGGGGGGCAGCGAGTTCTTCGACCGCCGCGAGGTGAAGGACGTGATTGCCTACTTCAAGGTGATCGCCAATCCCCGCGATGAGGTGAGCCTGCTGCGGATCGTCAACGTCCCGGCCCGCGGGATCGGCGATGTGACCATGGAGCGGCTCACCGCACACTCCCACCGCATCGGCACCGGGCTGTGGGCCGCCATGGAGGACGCCGACAACTGCCAGGACCTGCCGCGCGGTGCCGCCGAGAAGGTGAAGGAGTTCCTCTCCCTCATCACCCGCTACCGGGAGGCCTACGAGAAGGGACAGCTCGCGGACACCACCTCGCAGCTCCTCGAGGAGGTGGGGTTCAAGGAGGCGGCGCGTGCCCAGCTCAACTCGCCCACGGTCGCCGAGCGCAAGCTGGCGGGGATCGACCAGGTGCTGGTGTCCCTCTCGAACTACGAGCGCCGCGAGGGGAACAAGGCGAGCCTGCTGACCTACCTCAATCGCCTCAGCCTGGAGACCCGCCCCGAGGATGACGACGAGCTCCCCGGTGATCGGCGCGTGACCCTGATGACCCTCCACGGCTCCAAGGGCCTGGAGTGGAAGGTGGTCTACCTGATGGGGATGGAGGAGGAGCTGCTGCCCCACAAGGGCATGCAGGGCGAGCCCCAGAACCTCCCCGAGGAGCGTCGTCTGGCCTACGTGGGGATCACCCGGGCCCGGGAGCAGTTGATCCTGACCCGGGCCGCGATCCGGGTGCGGCGGGGCAAGGAGATCCCCCGGACGCCCAGTCGCTTCCTGGAGGACCTGCCGGCCTCGGTGGTGGAGCTGGAAGACCTGGGTGCCCCGAGGAAAGGGCCCCCCACCGAGAAGGAACAGCGCTTCTTCGGGAGCCTCCGTGATCGGCTGAAGGCCCGGGCCGAACCCTGATCGCTTGACAGCAGCGCCAACTCCACCTAAGTGACCGGCCCCCCCGAACCGTCGGATCAGACCACGGTGCGGGCCATCCCAAGAATTGAGGCGAGAAGCGGTTCACCGGCAGCAGTCGGGGGTCGCCAGCAGCCGCCGGAGCAGGAAGCCATGTCGCAGAGGACCTACAGCGCGAAGGCCGGAGACATCCAGCGCGAGTGGCACGTCATTGACGTGTCCGACCGGGTGTTGGGCCGCGCCGCCAGCCAGATCGCCACCTTGCTCAAGGGCAAGCACAAGCCGATGTACACCCCGTCCATGGACACCGGCGACCATGTGATCGTCATCAACGCCGCCAAGGTGAAGGTGACGGGCAACAAGGAAACCCAGAAGAAGTACTACCGGCATCCGTACGCCGGTAAGCCGGGTGCCCTGAAGATCACCACGCTCGAGAAGCTCCGCGCGCGGCACCCTGAGGACGTGATCCTCAACGCCGTCCGCCGGATGCTGCCGCGCAACGCGCTCGGTCGTCAGATGATGACCAAGCTGCGCGTGTACGCCGACGCCGAGCACCCGCACCAGGCGCAGAAGCCGGTGGAGCGCCAGGTCGAGGCCTGACGCATCCGCTTCAAACCTTTCAGGACGAGATTCACATGCCTATCCACAACGACAAGGGTTTCTACGCCACCGGCCGCCGCAAGGAGTCCTCGGCGCGCGTCTGGGTCCGCGCCGGTTCCGGGACCATCACGGTCAACGGCCGCCCCCTGGACAACTACTTCGGTCGTGAGACCTCGAAGATGATCCTCAACCAGCCCCTGACGGTCCTCGAGCAGGCCGACAAGGTGGACGTGGACGTGCTGGTGCGCGGTGGTGGCCTCTCCGGCCAGGCCGGCGCCATCCGCCACGGGATCTCCCGCGCCCTGTGCGTGCTGAACCCCGAGTTCCGCCCCGCGCTGAAGAAGGCCGGCTTCCTGACCCGCGATGCCCGCGCGGTCGAGCGTAAGAAGTACGGCCAGCCGGGCGCGCGTCGCCGGTTCCAGTTCTCCAAGCGCTAAGCGCTCGGAGCAGAATGGGCCTCCCGGATGTTGGGGAGGTCCGCACCGCACGGCGGGGACGCCGCTCTTCCGGAGGGAAGGGTGGGTTCCCGCCGCTGCTTTTGCGGGCCATAAACCTGTAGGCTTGGAGTCCCCATGGAACTCAACGAAATCCTTCAGATCGCGCTGCGGGGCGGAGCCTCGGACATCCATCTCAAGGCGGGCCTGCCGCCGATGTTCCGGGTCGACGGTTCCCTGGTGCCCCTCAAGGACGGCAAGCGGATGCCGCCCGAGGAGGTGCACCGCATGGTCTACGGGATCATGAACGAGACGCAGCGGGAGAAGTTCGCCAAGTCCAACGAGGTGGACCTGGCCTACGGCGTCCCGGGGCTCGGGCGCTTCCGCGTCAACGTCTTCCAGCAGCGGGGCACGGTGGGCGCGGTGCTGCGCGTGATCCCCTTCAAGGTCCAGAGCATCCGCGACCTCATGCTCCCTCCGGTGCTCGAGAAGATCGCGCTCGAGTCCCGCGGTCTGATCCTGGTGACCGGCACCACCGGCTCGGGCAAGTCGACCACGCTGGCGGCGATGATCGATCACATCAACACGTCGCGGACCAGCCACGTGATGACGATCGAGGATCCCATCGAGTTCCTGATCCGCGACAAGCGCAGCATCGTGAACCAGCGCGAGATCGGCGTGGACACGCTCTCCTTCGGTCAGGCGCTCAAGAGCGCGCTGCGCCAGGACCCGGACGTGATCCTGGTGGGCGAGATGCGCGACCACGAGACCATCGAGACCGCGCTGACCGCGGCGGAGACCGGTCACCTGGTGCTCTCCACGCTTCACACCCTGGATGCGACCGAGACCATCAACCGCATCATCGGTGCCTTCCCCCCGCACCAGCAGAAGCAGGTGCGCCTGCAGCTGGCCGCCGTGCTCCGCGCGGTGGTGAGCCAGCGACTGGTGGCGCGCGCGGACGGCAAGGGCCGCGTGGCTGCGGTCGAGGTGCTCCGCATGACCTCCCGTGTGCGTGAGCTCATCGAGGACAAGGACCGCACCAAGGAGCTCCACGACGCGATCCAGGAGGGGCACCTCTCCTACGGCATGCAGTCCTTCGATCAGTCCCTCATGCAGCTGGTGGGACAGAAGGTGGTGGCCTACGAGGAGGCCAAGCGTCAGGCGACCAATCCCGACGACTTCGCCCTGCGCTTCAGCGGGATCAGCGCGACCAGCGACAGCAAGTGGGACTCGTTCGAGAACCCCTCGGGGCAGGCGCCGGTGCCCGGCTCGGCCTCATTCGGTCAGAACCAGGCACCGCCGCCGGCGGCAGCGCCCAACCGCTTCTCCGGGGTCCGCCCTCCCGGGGCTCCGGCACAGCCGGCTGCGAAGCCGGCGCCCAAGCCTCCCGGGGATGACGACTTCCAGATCGAGCGCTTCTGACGGCCGACCCGGAGCGGAAGCCCAACCGAATGCGCAGCCTCCGAGGCCTCCGCTCGGAGGCGCTTCGCGAACGCTTCAGTGCCGGGGTTCTCGGGCGAAGGTCCTCAGGCGTTCGCCCCGCCGCTGCTGCCTCCGGTCGGAGACGCGGGGCGCTGCACGGGAGCTTCTGACGGCAGCGCTCGTGCGAAGGTCCTCAGCCGTTCACGCAGCCTCTGCCACCTCCGGGTTCGGAGACGGAGCGCCGCCCCAGGAGCTTCTGACGGCTCGCTCAGGCGAAGGTCCTCAGGCGTTCGCGCAGCCGCTGATGCCTCCGCTTCGGAGAGGTGGGCCGAACGCCCGGCTCCTGATGGCGGCGCTCAGGCGAAGGTCGCCAGCCGATCGCGAAGCCTCTGATGCCTGCGCGCGGAGAGGAGCTGCGCCTTCGCCAGGTGCTCGAGCAGCGCCTCCAGCGCGCTCTGGAGGCCGGGGCGCTGGTCCTTGTTGAGGCGGCGGCGTCCCTCGTCATAGGCGGCCTCGAGGTGCTCGCCGTGGATGAACTGCGGGCCCTCGTCCCAGGCGGCCCCGGTGAGGGCGTCGAAGGCGGCCTTGCGGATGGGATCTCCCGGCCGGCCCACGAAGTCATCGCGCAGTGACTGCACCGACTCGGGGGTGAGGGCGGCGAGCGCCGGGACCTCGACCAGGGACGTGGCGATGAAGTCCGCGTCGAAGCGCTCTGCCGGCTGATCCTCGTCGAAGGCCTCCTCCAGAATGAGGCTGGCGACCAGGGTCCGTGCCTGCTCCTCGGTGGCACCCTCGGCGAGGAGCGCGGCCACGGCGTCCTGGAGGGGGCCGGAGACCCGCGGGTCGTTCTCGAGCGCGCGCAGGGAGGCGTGGGCGGCGAGCAGGATCAGCGGCTCCACCAGATCAGGATCGTCGGGATCCTCGGGATCCGCGTCGGCCACGGCGTCGCGGGCGGCGGGGAAGGCGTCGGCCACCGAGAGCCAGAGCGCCTCCTCCGCATCCGGACCGACCTCGGCCTCGCGCCGCAGGAGGGCCTGGCGGCTGGGCTCGAGCTGCATGAAACGGGCGAAGAGCGGGTGCATGGCGTCCTGTTACCATGCCCCGGCCCGGCTGCCGCCGCGTGTTCCTTTGCCGAAACCCACGCGTCCAGAACCGGGCGCGCGTGCGCGGTCGCCTTCCCGCCGCCGCACGTCCCTCCAGCCCCCGCGTCCAACCTCCAAGCCGATGCGCCGCACCCGCCAACCCCGCCCACCCAAGCCTCCCGAGGATCCCCATCGGGCGGCCCTCGACCAGGCGCTGCGGCTGATCTCGATCCGGGCGCGCACCCATCAGGAGCTGCGGCAGGCCTTCCGGAGAAAGGAACTCCCCGAGGACGCTCAGGACGCTGCCATCGAGCGGCTGGTGAGCTGGGGATACCTGGACGATGCGCGCTTTGCCCGGGATCGGGCGCGGGCCCTCCTGCGCGAGGGGCGCCTGGGCAGCCGCGCCGTGGTGGATCGCCTGCGCCGCCATGGCCTCTCCCTCTCCGAAGCGCAGGAGGCGACGGCACTGGCGGAGGTGGAGCTCGAGGTGGACCCGTTGGAGGCGGCCCGGTCCATTCTCGAGCGCCGTGGACTCCTGGGTGCCGCGGACATGAAGACGCGGGCGCGCGCCTTCCGCCTGCTGCAGAGTCGGGGATTTTCAGGGGAGACGGCCCGGCAAGCGCTCCGACTGGCAGCGCTGGACCCGGATGGGGCAGACGAATAAAGAGCGTCTATGTCCCGCGCGTCCGTTCTGCTGTTCCTCCCGCTTCTCTTCGCCCTCGGCTGCTCCACCACCGCGACCCAGAAGGTGGACGCCGCGATCGCGGAGGCCGACTCGCCCGAGATCGCTGCCAAGCGCGCCGAGGAGCGGCTCGCCCGGGGAGACGAGGCCCTGTCGCGGAACGACTACCAGGGCGCGGCCATGAACTACGACTTCGTCCGGGTCAGCTACCCCTACCTGGAGGCCGCGACCACCGCGGAGCTGCGGCTGGCCGACGTGGACTTCGCCTCGGAGATGTGGGCGTCGGCGCGGGACCGCTACCAGACCTTCATCAAGCTCCACCCGACCTCGAAGCACGTGGACTACGCGGCCTACCGTGCCGCGCTCACCTGGTATCGCCAGACGCCCTCCGACTTCTTCCTGCTCCCGTCGCCGACCACCAAGGATCAGTCGGCCCAGCTGGCCGCGCACCGGGAGCTGAATGCTTTCATCCGCAACTACCCCGAGAGCGAGCTGCTGGATGAGGCGAAGGCCACCCTCCAGGAGGTCGAGAATCAGCTCGCCCAGCACGAGCTCAACGTGGCGACGTTCTACGGCAAGCAGGATCGGTGGAAGGCGGCGACCCTGCGCCTGCAGACCCTGGTGACCCGCTACCCCACAGCCAAGACGGCGCCCCGCGCGCTGCTCGAGCTGCATGGGGCGGCGCTGAAGGCCGAACAGCCCAAGGTCGCCCGCGGTGCCCTGGAGACCCTGGTCGCCAAACACCCCGAGACCTCGCAGGCCAAGCGGGCGCAGACGCTGCTCGCCGCCGCCCCGGGCGACGATGCGGACGCCGCCGAGCGCGCGCCGGCCGAGGAGACGGACGCCGACGGGGACGATGACCTCGGCGAGGACTGAAGGCCCCGGCTCGGGCAGACACCGACAGGATGGGTTCCGCGCGCTGGGGAGCGCGCTGGTGGTGGTGCTGGCGCTGAGCGCCGTGGTGCTCCTGGGGCCCAGGCTTCTCGGCGGGACCGGCTTCAGCAGCCCCGACGCCCGCATCCAGGGCCTGCTGCACGATGCGCTCCGGGACGGCACCCTCTTCGACATCCCGGGGAGCGACGTTCCGCTGCGCGCCGGACGGGTGCGCTCGAGGTTGCCCACCGTCGACGTCCTCGACGCGGACCGGGCGGTGGCGGTGATCACCCTGGATGTGACCGGGACCTTCGGCGACACCCAGGTCAGCTCCCTCGGCTGGGAGCGCATCCCCTTCGAGCGGGACGCGCGTGGGAGGTGGCACGCGCCGCAGGGGATGGCCCCGAGGCTCACCGCCTCGCTGGCTGCCCTCGAGTCCCGGCGCGCGGCACTCGAGGCCGGCGCATCCGACGCCGTCGACGCCCTCTCCACCGAGGCGGCGCCGCCCGCGCAGGAGCTCTCCCGGATGCGCGCACTGCAGGCCCTCGCGGACCGGCGCTACGACGTGGAGGCGTGGCTGTTGCGCTCCGAGCGGGATCGCGTGGAGGTGGCCGAGCGCTACCGCGTCCGCGGCACACTCCCCGAGCGACCGGTGGACGAGAAGGGGTTGCGGAACCTGACGCTGGTGCCTTCCGCCGACGGGGAGGGGCTCTTGTTTTCTCCGCCCCTCATGTAGGCTCCTGTCCCTCCCAGTTTCCGAAGAGGGGCCACCGACGGCGGGCGAGGCGCGAGGTCTCGCCGTCCCTCCTGCCCGATCCATGGACGAGGTCCTCAGACAACGCCTGACCCTGGGGCGCAGCTGCTTCGAGAAGAAGCAATACGCCGACGCGGAGCGGTACCTCAGTGAGGTGGCGCAGAAGGCCCCGCAGTACGCGGACGTCTTCAACATGCTCGGGCTCATCTTCCACGAGCAGGGGCAGTTCGCCCGCTCCCAGCGCGCCTTCGAGCAGGCATTGTCCATCAACCCCGGCTACACCGAGGCCGCCCTCAATCTGGCGGTCATCTACAACGATCTGGGTCGGTACGAAGAGGCCCGGGCGGTCTACCAGTCGGCCCTCGAGCGCAATCCCCGGGTGGAAGGGGAGCTCGACGGCTTCGTCCGGGGGAAGGTCGCCAACCTCTACGCCGATCTGGGGGACGTCTTCGCTCAGAGCGGCCTGTGGGACCGGGCCCGGGAGGAGTACCGCCGGGCGCTGGAGCAGGGGCCGACCTTCGTGGACATCCGCCTGAAGTTGGCCAACGCCTGCCGGGAGGCCGGGGATCTGGAGGCCGCGGAGGCCGAGTTCGCCCGCCTCGCCGAGGAGGCACCTGAGTTCATTGAGGCGCAGATCCAGCGCGGGGTGACACTCGCGGCGAGCGGAAAACGAGACGCGGCCCGCGCGGTCTGGGAGGATGTGCTGGCACGTCGTCCCGATCACCGGGGCGCCCAGATGTACCTGCGCCTGACGACGGGCGCACCAGGGGGTGGGCCGTGAGGCGCACCCCGACCCGGCAGTCGCAGACCATCACCTACCGAGAGGTTCAGTCGTCGTGAGCGCGTCCTACTCATCTCTACCCGGCCGGGCGTGGGCCCTGAAGTTCATCTCCGGGAAGTACCAGGGCGGCGAGTTCCCCCTGAAGGACGATCGCCAGGTCGTGGTGGGACGCTCGAGCGAGCTGGACATGGTGCTCGTCGAGGACATGGTGAGCCGCAAGCACGCACGCCTGGTGGTGAGCGGCGGGGTCATCACCATCGAGGACCTCAACAGCACCAACGGCACCTTCGTGAATGGCGAGAAGGTGCAGCGCGCGCAGCTCAAGGAGGGCGATCGCATCCTGATCGGCACCTCGATCCTCAAGCTGATGAGCGTGGGCGCCGGGGCCGAGCAGATCGACAACAGCGAAGCGCAGGCCCGGCTCGAGGCGGTGGCGCAGCAGGCCCGCTCGCACAACAAGACCTCGTCGATGAGCGGCCGGATCGAGGACATTCCGCTGCCCGACCTCCTGCAGCTCTTCCACACCTCGAAGAAGAACGGGGTGCTGGTGGTGACCGGCGATCGCGTGGGCAAGGTCTACCTGCGCGCCGGTAAGGTCTTCTACGCGGTGATCGACGAGAACCACGATCTCGGTCCCGCGAAGAGCTTCAACCGGATCGTCACCTGGGAGGCCGGTGACTTCGAACTCCAGCCGCTGGGCGACGAGGAGTTCATGGTCGAGCTGGACCAGCCCACCGAAGGCCTCCTGATGGACGCCCTCCGGCAGCTGGACGAGTTCCGCCGCATCCAGCCGCGCCTGCCGGCCCTCGACGCGCGCCTGTCGCTGGCCTCGCCGCTCAGCGCGCCGCTGCGGGATCTGAACCCGGATCAGCTCGACGTGCTGCAGGCGGTGCACAACTTCGGCACCCTCAACGGCGTCCTCGACAACAGCCCGGCCGATGACGTGACCGTGGCCGAGGCGGTGCTGGCGCTCCTGCAGGGCGGCTACCTCAAGAACGGCTGATGTCCCGTCTTCCCACCACACCGGCTGGACACGGTGAGGGGCTCTTGGGCTTCTCCCCCGGCCGGTGGTGGCTGTTGGCGTGGGTGCTGTGTCTGTTGCCCCTGACCGGCTCGGCGCTGCCGGTGGTGGTGCTGGATCCGGGGCATGGCGGCTCGCAGGACGGCGCCAAGGGGGTGCGGCAGAAGGAGAAGGAGCTGACCCTTGAGGTGACGCGGAAGGTGCAGCGCGCGCTCGAGGGCAAGGCACGGGTGGTGCTCACCCGGGAGCGCGATGCGGATCTGAGCCTCGCCCAACGGGTGGCGCGCACGAACGCTGAGGGGGCCGATCTCTTCGTCTCCATCCATGCCAACAGCATGCCCACGCGGCGCTCCCGTGCGCGGACCCACGGGGTGGAGACCTACTTCCTCTCGCTGCACGCCTCGGACGCGCAGGCCCGGCGGACCGCGGCGGAGGAGAACGGTGACGAGGAGGTGCCGGTGGCCCTCACCCAGAGTGATGCGCTGAGCATGATCCTCGACGATCTCGCGCGGCAGGGGGCGCACCACGACTCGGCGCTGCTGGCCGAGACGCTCCACACCCGGTTGGTGAAGGAGACCGGCGCCAACGACCGTGGGGTGCAGCAGGCGCCGTTCTTCGTGTTGGCCGGCGTCGAGGCGCCCGCGGTGCTGGTGGAGATCGGCTACCTCACCCACCCCGAGGAGGGCGTGAAGCTCGCCTCGGGGGCCTACCAGGACAAGGTGGCCAAGGCGCTGGCCCGCGGCATCGAGGCGTTCCTGACCGCGGTGGCCGAACGCGACGCACGCCCCGCGGCAGGTACCGCAGCGGCCGCTCCCTGACGCATCTGGGGCACGCGGCGGCGGCAAGCCTGCTATCAGGTTTCGCCTCTTCTCCATTCCTTCCCGAGGTGTCTCCGTGAAGCGCTCCTTCGATCGCGCCCCCCTGGCGCTCCGCCCCGTCGTTCTCACCCCCGGCGCCACCCGCTGGGCCGAAGGCAGCGTGCAGGTCGAGTACGTCCACACCAAGGTCCTGATCACCTGCTCGGCGGAGGAGCGGGTCCCGCCGCATCTGCTGGGCAAGAACCAGGGCTGGGTGACGGCAGAGTACGGGATGCTGCCGCGCTCCACCCACACCCGTTCACCGCGTGAGGCGGCCCGCGGCAAGCAGGGGGGGCGCACGCTCGAGATCCAGCGCCTCATCGGTCGGGCCCTCCGGGCCTCGGTGTCGTTGCCGAGCCTGGGCGCGCGGACCCTCACCCTCGACTGCGACGTCCTGCAGGCCGACGGAGGCACCCGCACCGCCTCGATCACCGGGGCCTACGTGGCGATGGTGCTGGGGCTGCAGCAGCTCAAGGCCAAGAAGGTCATCAAGGCCATGCCCAAGCTGATGCCGGTGGCCGCGGTCTCGGTAGGCATCGTCAAGGGCGAGGTCGTGGTGGACCTGGACTACGACGAGGACTCGACCGCCGAGGTGGACATGAACATCGTGGGCACCGCTGACGGCCGCCTGGTGGAGGTCCAGGGCACCGCTGAGGGCGCCACGTTCAGCCGCGAGCAGCTCGACGCCATGATGGCCGCCGGTCAGGCCGCGATCGCCGAGCTGTGCGCGGCCCAGGAGCGGGTGATCACCCAGGCCGCGGGCTGATGACGGAACCGCGCCAGGCCTCAGGAGCCACCATGCGACGCCTCTTCTTCGCCACCACCAACGCCGGAAAGCTGCGCGAGCTCGCGCGGCTCGTGGAAGGGCTGCCCCTCGAGGTCGTGGGACGCGACGCTTTCGGGGACCTGCCCGAGGTGGAGGAGACCGGAACCACCTTCGCCGAGAACGCACGCCTGAAGGCCCGCGCGATGGCCGAGGCCACCGGGCTGTGGTGCCTGGCGGACGACTCGGGGCTGGCGGTGGACGCCTTGAACGGCGCGCCCGGGGTGCACAGCGCGCGCTACGTCGAGGGCAGCGATCGGGATCGCTACGAGGCGCTGCTGCAGGCTTTGAAGGACGTTTCGGACGGCGCGCGCCAGGCACGGTTCCACTGCGCGCTCTGCCTGGCGGGACCGGAGGGCGTGCTCCTCGAGGCGGAGGGACGCTGCGAAGGGCGCATCCTCCAGGGACCGGAGGGGGAGGGCGGTTTCGGCTATGACCCGATCTTCGGGGTCGGGACCGATGGGCCGTCCATGGCGACCCTGTCACCGGAGCAGAAGCAGGCCATCAGTCACCGGGGCGCGGCCTTCCGGGAGCTGAAGAGCGGGCTGGTGGAGCTGCTGGGCCGCACCGCCTGATCCCCGGATGCCTCGGCGTCCACCCGGCGGTTGAAGGAAGGGCAGACGAGGTGCAGGGAAGCTTGCGCTCACCGCGGTAAATGCGGCAGGAAGGGCGCGTGGTTATGCGGCAGGTCCGGATCGGGGCGTAGCGCAGTCTGGTAGCGCATCTGCTTTGGGAGCAGAGGGTCGGAGGTTCGAATCCTCTCGCCCCGATCACCTTCCGCACCGCCAAGCGCCAATAGCTCAGCTGGATAGAGCACCGGCCTTCTAAGCCGGGGGTCCCAGGTTCGAGCCCTGGTTGGCGTGCTCCGGGTCGGGGCCGGGGGCAGGGTGCCACCGGCTGCGATCAAATGCGCTTGAAGTCCGAGGGGCGGATGGGTTACTCACCCCGTCCGCACCGGTAGGCTGTCCGCGCTGGTGCTGCAGTGACGTCGTACGGCGATCTTAGCTCAACTGGTTAGAGCACTGGACTGTGACTCCAGGGGTTACCGGTTCAAGTCCGGTAGGTCGCCCTCGCAGCACCCTTCGAATGCGCGCCAGTAGCTCAGCTGGATAGAGCATCGGCCTTCGAAGCCGAGGGCCGGGGGTTCGAATCCCTCCTGGCGCAAGTCGGCAACCTCCCGGAATCACTCGGAATAGTTGCCGGGTTCGAAGTCGAGAGCCGCCGCCGTTCGGAAGTTTCCGACTCCCTGCCGTTTCCCTCAGTGTGAGAGGTCCTGAGGTGTTCAGGCGCCTCGCGCGCTTCATCAGACCTGCTCCGGCTCCATCAGCTTCCCGCTCCGCGCGAGCTCCGGATCGGTGCAGGAGGCGAGATTGAAGCAGCAGGGACGCCGCTTTCCCCCACGCAGCTTGGAGATGCTGACCTCGACCCTTTTCGCCCGGGTCGCCGGGTTCCGGGTCGCTCCCACCCAGCGGACCCACTCCCAGCGGGCCATGGGCGTCAGGCTCTTCCAGGTCGCACCGAGATCCGGGGCCTCCTTGAGCGCACCTTGAAGGTCCTTCGGGATCCGGGGCTCCGGCCACTCCTTCTTGGGGACGAGCTCACCGTCCACCGCGTGGCCGAGCTCGAGGCCTGCCTTCTTCGTGACCCCGGCGTCCAGGGAGATCCAGTGCCCCCGGCGGCCGTCCGGCTCGATGACCGTCTCGAACGCATGACCGTCGAGCGTGGCGCGGACGGCGACCTGTCCCCGTGAGGGGAGCTGTGCGCTCGCGTCCGCGGGGAGGCGGACGATGCGTCGGTCGCCGATGCGCTCCACCCGGCTCGAGAACGGAATCGTCGGACCGGCTTCGGTCCTGTCGGCACGGGCGGTCTTGGGCATGGGTCGCTCCTGGGAAACGCATCCGGAAATACCACTCCCTGACATCCGCCTTCGACCTCAATCGGCGCCGAAGGGGCCCGTGGTCGTAGCGTGGCGTTCAGGGGGAAGCGCCCGGCCGGCTTCGCTCCTGCCGCGCTGAATCCCAGAGGCCATGGTGCCTGCGCACGGCCGATGAACGACACGAACCAGCGACCAGAGGCGCAGGTTGAGGCGGTTGAATTCCGGCGCTCCCCTCGCACGCTGGTCGTCCTGATCCCGCTGTGCATCGTGATGGTGTCCCCGGCGCACGCGGCAGAGGGGCTGACCCTCGAAGGCGCCCTCGAGCTGGCGCGGCGGCAGGCCCCGGCAGCGGCGAGAATCCGCGCCGAGGTGGAGGAAGCTCGCGCGCGGATCCGCGGGGCATCGGTTCTGCTGGACAGCAACCCCGTGCTGGAAGTGTCAGCCGGTCCCCGCTGGAGCCCCGAGGGACGGCGTGTCGATCTCGGCGTCGGTCTGATGCAGGACCTCGAACTCGGTCGACGCGGCCCCCGCCTACGCTCGGCGAGATCGGAGTTCGCTGGCGCGCAGGCATCGGCCGAGGCCGCGATGATGGAGCACCTGCGACAGACCGCCATCGCCTTCCTCGAGGCGCTTCACGCGGAGCGGAGCCTCGGGTTGTCGATCGCCTCGGAGTCGCTCGGGGAGGCGCTGGTGCGGATCACCTCCGAGCGCCGTGATGACGGAAGTGCCACCGAACTCGACGTCCACCGCGCGCGGATGGAGCTCGCCCGGAGCCAAGCGGAGGTGCACAGCGCCAGGGTCACCCGGGAGCGCTCGCTCTCGAACCTGCGGGTCCTGCTGGGGCTGCCCTTCGACGCAGGGCTGTCGGTGACCGGCACGCTCGACACCCCCCGGCGCGAGGCGCTCGATGTCCTGCTCCGGCGCGCCATGGACCACCCCGAGCTGGCGGAGCTGGAGGCCCTCGTGCAGGCGGCGGACGCCGAGAAGAAGCTGGCAGAGGTGCACCGGTGGCCGGGGCTTGGCATCGGGATCGGCTACACGCGCGAAGCGGACGAGCAGTTTGCGCAGGCAACCCTCGCCTTCACCCTCCCGGTCCTCAACCATGGGCAGGGCGCGCGGGCGGAGGCGCACGCGCGGGGCCATCGACTCAGGGCGGAGCTTCAATCCCTCCGCCGGGCGATTGCGGTCAGGGTCCGCTCCGCCTTCGTCGTCCTGGGCCTCTGTCTCGATGCGGTGGCGACCTTCGAGGATGAGGTCCTGGACACGCTGGAGGGCATACAGCTGCGGACCCAGCGCGCCTACCGTGCCGGAGAGCTGTCCCTCACCGACGTCCTGACGTTGCGCCGGGAGGTTCTCGAGACCCGGCAAAGCCATCTCGACCGGCAGCTCGAAGCCGCGCTCGCGGCCGTGGAACTCGAGGCTGTCTCCGGCGGCCTGCGCTGAGGCTCACCTCAGCAAGGCGCATCCCGTCACGCTCGTCGCCAATGCGCTCACGCGGGGACCCCCTCCGGTCCCCTTCTTCACTTCCCTCTGCAGTCCCCAACCTGGGGAAAGAAGTTCCGCGTGTGCGTCCTCACGTGGCTGCCCATTCGGGCACCGTGCGAGCGCTCGTGGCTGGCCGGAACTTTGCAAGTGGCCGCGCCATGATCCGAAGCTTGCCGGTGTGGGTGCTCCTCAGCGTGCTCGTCGCGTGCGGGGGGGGCGACAGGGGAATCACAGACCCGCCACAGGACGACCCGCTCACGACGGACGGGGGAACCGATGCCGGGACCGACGGTGGAGAGGAGGAACCGCCGCCCGATCCACCGCCTCCCGACCCCGATGCGCCGTTCACCCTCCCGCCGCTGCAGACGAGCATCCCGCGCTATGACCTGCGGCTCGACCCGGCCGATGCTGAACGTATGAACGAGCAGGACCGCGAGCGCCCCTGGGAGGAGGCGATCGAGGTCGAGGGCGTCTTCGAAGCGGACGGCGTGAGCTATCCGGTCCGCCTGCGTCACCGGGGGGCTTCGTCCCGGGCCGCCTTCGAGAAGAAGAGCTGGAACGTCGACCTCGGCAGCCGGACCTTCGAAGGGCGCGATGACCTCAATCTCATTGCCGAGTTCCAGGACCAGACGTTGATGGTCGAGAAGCTCGCCTACGATGTGCTGGTGGGGATGCGGACGCGTGTCCCCCACGGAAAGTACGTCGCCGTCTGGGTGAACGGCACCTATCACGGCATCTACCTCGACCTCGAACAGGTCGACGGGCAGTTCGTGAAGATGCGCGGCTTCCCTGACCGGGACGCGACCGTGTTCCGGATGCCCTGGAAGAACAGCGAGGTGAAGCTGCGGACCGAAGACCGGTGGGGCAACGAGTGGCGCGCCGGCTACCAGCTGAACAACGACTGGGTCCAGAAGACGAACGAGCGCAAGTTCGATGCGCGTCCCAAGGTCGATGCGCTCCTGTGGGCGGTGAACCGGACGCCCGATCCGATCCTCCCCGAGGTGCTCGATGCGCAACTCGATCTGGAACACCTGCTGCGGACGCTCGCCTTCGACGCGCTGATTTCGAACTTCTACGTCGAGGACTCGGAGAGCTACTTCATCTTCGACGCGGTCACCGGCAAGTGGACCTACGTGCCGTGGGACATGAACAACGCCGACGCGCGGTGGTGGCCGAGCTACGGGATCGAGGCGACCCCCATCACGAACCACCCCCTCATGAACTACAGCCTGTTCGATGCGTGGACGCACCGGCTGTATGAGATGCGCCTGCAGAGCGGCGATTTCTATGCCCTGCGAGACCAGGCGCCGGAGCTGGACGGCCGCACGGATCCGGTGCTCCCGAACTTCAGCAACCTCAACACCCGCATCTTCCTCCATCCCGGATTGCGCGAGCGGGCGCTTCAGATGATGGAGCGCCTCATCGACGAGGTGTTCAACCCGGAGGTGCTCCATCCGCGCATCGACGCGATGTACGCGCTGATCGCGCCTTACCAGCTCAACGAGCCCGGAGACACCAACCCGCTGTTCGACCCCTACCTCCTGGAGGTGGATGCTGCGGGGACGCCTGCGGCCGAGAAGTTCAAGCGCGGGCCGGCCTACCTCAAGCGCTTCGTCAGCGAACGCGTGGCATTCGTGAAGCAGGAGATCGCGAGGCTCCGAGCGATGACGCCCGACCTCGCCATCTCCGCCTTCGACCCGGTCGCGAACTGGGTCGAGCTGACGAACCGGACCTCTCAGCCCTTCGAGCTCGGGGGCGTGGTGATCACCCGCAACCTCCGCCGGCCCTTCGAGATGATCGAGACGGTGGACGGTCAGCCCCGCAACTTCAGCGCCGGGACCAACCGGGCGTTGGGGGCGCGGACGCTTGCCCCAGGGGAGACGATCCGTCTGGCGCTGGGGGAGCTTGGCATCACGCTCGATCCGGCGGGAGAGCTCGGGCTGTTCAGGGGGCCCTCCGTCGTGGGCGTGCTCGACGCGGTCTTCTACGGAGAGGTCGAGCCCGGGCAGCGTTACGAGCGGGAGGCGGACGGCATCGGCTGGCGCATCGTCCGCTAGGGGAAGGCCGGCCGGTTCAATGACCGGCCTGGTCGGAGAAGGCGTTGATGACGATCACGCCCGCGACGATGAGTCCCATCCCGACGATCGCCGGCAGGTCGAGGCGCTGCTTGAACGCGAGCCACCCGATGATCGAGATGAGGACGATCCCCACCCCCGACCACAGGGCATAGGCGATCCCGACCGGGATCGTCCGCAGGGAGAGGGACAGGAAGTAGAACGCCCCCAGGTAGCCCAGCATCGACCCGGCCGTCGGCCATGGACGGGTGAAGCCCTCCGAGGCCTTCAGCAGTGAGGTGGCGAAGAGCTCGAAGGCGATGGCGATGGCGAGGCTGACGTAGGCGGGCACGCAACCTCTCTATCCGCTGCGGTCAGCGCTGGAAACCGGGAGGGCAGGGGCTCAGCCCTTCCGGGCGATCACCGCGGCAGCTATGACGTCCCCATGCGCGCGCTCGAGTGGGTACTGCTGGCCACGTCCCTGGCCTCCGCGGCCGGCTTCATCTGGGCCTGGCTCGGATGGCAGAAGGCGAAGCTCTCCCTGTCTCTTGCAGAGGAGCGATTGGCGCTGATGAAGGATGCGCAGGAGGCGGCTGCCGAGTCGCTCCGGGCGCAGGCGCTCCGATCTGCGGAAGCCGTCACCCAGACGCTCGTTGCGCGTGCAACTGAATCCTTCGAGGCCCAGGATCGTGTCGCGAGGGCGCGGATGGACGCGCAGCTCAAGCCGGTGGCCGAGACCCTGGTGCGCTTCCAGGAGCAGGTGGCGGCGCTGGAGAAGGCCCGCGCCACGGAGACCGGTGGACTCAAGGAGCAGCTCCGACTGTTGATGGAGGCCTCGACCGCGACCCGGGACGAGGCCCGGCGGCTCACCGAAGCGCTCAAGGGCAACACCGGGAGGCGCGGGCGTTGGGGGGAGGAGACCTGCCGCAACGTGCTGGCCGCGGCGGGCATGGCAGAGCACTACGACTTCGAGGCCCAGGTGTCATTGGAGACCGACGAGGGCCACCGCCTGCGCCCCGACTTCGTGGTGAAGCTGCCGGGCGGAGGCGTGTTCGTCATCGACGCCAAGGTGTCGCTCGCGTTCGAGGGCGAGGAGGACGTCGACGACGAGACCCAGCAGCTCATGCGGTCCGCGCGCATCGCCGAGAGCATGCGGCGCCACGTCCGGGACCTCTCCTCCAAGGCCTACCAGTCACAGCTCGAGAAGAGCCCGGACTTCGTGGCGATGTTCGTTCCCGGCGATGCCTTCCTGGCCTCCGCGTTGGATGCCCAGCCGGAGCTGATGACCGACGCCATGGACGCGCGGGTGGTCATCGTGACGCCCACGACCCTCTTCGCCCTCTGCAAGGCGGTGGCCTACGGATGGCGGGTGGAGGAACAGGCTCAGAACGCACAGGAGGTGGTCCGCACCGGCAAGGAGCTCTACGCGCGCCTCTCCACCATGGGGACCCACGTCCTGTCGTTGGGCAAGGCGCTCGACAGGACCGTGGAGCACTACAACCGCTTCGTCGGCTCCCTGGAGTCGAGGGTCCTGGTCCAGGCGCGCCGCTTCGAGGACCTCAAGGTCGATACCCAGGGGAAGGAAATCCCGCCTCCGGTGGCGCTGGAGCGCAGCGTCCAGGGCCTCAGTGCGCCCGAGCTTCAGCTGCCAGGTGAGACGGGACCCGCCAAGGTGAGCGGCGGGTGAGGGTGCCTGAGCACGCGCGGGCGTCGTGCGGGCACCGCTGAGCCGGTCGCATGGCAGCTTTCGAATGACTTCAGACCATGAGCGCGTCCAGATTCGGGTCGGAAACTCAAAAGGACGATCGGGGGGCCGATGGGGAGAGCCCTCACGCGAAGCGGTCGGTCGCTTCGACCAGGGCCGCAGTGGTCTCCGCCTCGAACGCCGAATGCCCGGAGGCGGGCGTGATGATGAGCTCGGCCTTGGGCCACGCCTTCTTGAGCTCCCACGCGTTCTGAATGGGGCACACCACGTCGTAGCGGCCGTGGACGATGACGCCCGGGATGTCGGCGATCCGGTGGGCATCCCGGAGGAGCTGGTCCTCGACCTCGAAGAAGCCGCCGTTCACGAAGTAGTGGTTCTCGATGCGGGCGAAGGCGAGGGCGAACTGCGGATCCTCGTGGCTCTTCGCGAAGTCCTCGTCGATGTGGAGGTAGCTGGTCGCCCCCTCCCACACGCTCCAGGCCCTGGCGGCCGCGAGACGGGTGGCCTCGTCATCACTGGTGAGGCGGCGGTGGAAGGCGCTGATGAGATCGTGGCGCTCGACGACCGGAATGGCTGACACGTAGTGCTCCCAGGCGTCCGGGAAGAGGCGCGAGCACCCCTCCTGGTAGAACCACTCGAGCTCCCAGCGGCGCAGCATGAAGATGCCGCGCAGGACCAGCTCGGTGACCCGCTCGGGATGCTTCTGCGCGTAGGCGAGCGAGAGGGTGGAGCCCCAGGAGCCGCCGAAGACCTGCCAGCGCTCAATGCCCAGGTGCTCGCGCAGCTGCTCGATGTCCGCCACCAGGTGCCAGGTGGTGTTGTCCACGAGGTCGGCGTGCGGCGTGGAGCGTCCCGCCCCGCGCTGGTCGAAGAGGACGATGCGGTACTTCGAGGGGTCGTGGAAGCGCCGCATTTTCTCGTTGCAGCCACCGCCCGGGCCTCCATGCAGCAGGACCACCGGCTTCCCCTTCGGGTTCCCGCACTCCTCGAAATAGAGGGTGTGGCGGTCGTCGACCTTCAGGGTGCCCTGGTTGTAGGGCTCGAGCTCGGGATACAGCGTGCGCATGGGGCCTCCGGCGTGTGGGAGTAGGCGCGCACCTTAACCGAGGCGCCGGCCACCGAAAGTGCCGGAAGGGCCCCCGGAAGCCGCTGCCGCAGCGACGCGCGAGAAATCTCAACCCGGATGGGGGGCGCCGAGCGTAAGAAGCCAAGGGATGACGTTGCTGCTCGAAGATCGGGCACTTCTGGAAGGCTTCCGACGTGGAGAGGAGGCGGCTCTGGCACGCGTGTATGACGCCTATTCCGATGAGGTGGCGCGCTACCTGGCCGCGGGACGCTTCCTGGGAGGCGCCGACCGGGTGCGCGTGAGCCCCCTGGACCTGGAGGCCGCACACCAGGAGACCTTCATCCGCGCCTTCCGCCCCGAGACCCGGCGCAGCTACGACGGATTGCGACCCTTCGGGCCGTACCTCATCACCATCGCGCGATCGGTCGCGGTCTCGCTGCTGCGTGCCTCGGGGAAGCTGTCCCGGGAGTGGGTCTCCCTGCACGACACCCCCGAGGTGACCCAACTGGCCTCGGATGCCGTGGACCCGGAGGAGCAAGCCATGCGCGCCGAGGTCCGGGTGGCGGTCGGGGGCTTCCTGGAGAACCTGGCGGTCGGGGATCGTGAGCTCGCGCAGATCCGCTTCGTCGAGGGACGTTCGCAGGAGGGAACGGCGGCGGCGCTCCAACTCACGCGCGCGGAGGTGCGCACGCGCGAGGGACGCCTGCGCAAGGCGTTGACCCGGTACCTGAGCGCCAGTGGTTGGCTGGAGAAGGGGCGTCCCCTGCTATGAGTGACAAGGCCCCGCCCCACCTCAGCGACGAGACTCTCACCGAACTGGTGGAAGGGACACGCGGCGGACGCGCGCGGGAGAAGGCGCTGGCGCACCTGCGCAGCTGTGAGGCCTGCGCACAGCGACACCAGCGCTTGGTGGAGCTCTCGCGACTCCTGGCCGGCGGGGCGCTGCACGAGCCCACCGAGGAGGAGCTCGCCGCGATCCGTCAGGCGAACCGCGCTGCGGTGCTGGCCTCCGCCCGCGCAGCGCCCGAGACCGACGCGGTCGCTACCCGCGCGTCGGCTCCGTGGTGGCGGCCGCTTGCCATGGCCGCGGGCGTCCTGCTGTTCGGGAGCCTGGCGGTGTGGGGGACGCTGCGGACACCTGGGGTGAGCGACCCCGACCCGGTCGGTACGTTCGCCGCGCGGGGGGCTGATCGGGCCGCTCCAGGCGGCAGCCTGCGTGTCTTCTGCATGGACGCGGCGACCCCCCGGGTCCTGGATGAGGGAGCCTCCTGTCCGGCGGGTGCGGCGCTGGCCTTCGCCGTCCGCTTCGAGACGGCTCCCGAAGTGCTGCGCATCGAGTTCACCGGGGGAGCCGCTCCCGAGATCCACCCCATCGAGGTGACGCTGGTCCCGGGGAAGGAAGCGGTCCTGCCCCTCACCCTCACGTTGGAGGGGGAAGGGGAGCGGGTGGTGACCCTCATCGGGGGGCCGGCGCCGCTCCAGCAGCGCATCCGGGTGGGCGGGGCGCAGTGAACATCCTGGCGGCCGTCACGCTCAGCGTCCTCGCGTCCTCTTCGGATGGGCGCCGCGCGGTGGTCGTCGCGTTCAATGAGGCGGACACCCCCTCGCTGGCGCCGCTGCGGTACGCCGATGATGACGGCGCGCTCTGGGCAGAGGTCCTCGAACGGTTGGGCTACCAGACCGAGCTGCTCACCGTGCCGGACACCGACACCGCGCGCCGGGCGTCGCCGATGTTGGCGCGGGCGCGTCCTCCCACCCACGCTGCGCTGCGTGAGGTGGTCGAGCGGATCCGGGAGGGCAACCGGGCCGACAGGGCAAGGGGGATCTCCACCGACACGCTCTTCGTCTACGTGGGTCACGGAGACATCGATGACGCCGGGCGGGCCTATCTCACGCTCCTGCGGGGCCGGCTGTATCGGGAGGCCCTCGCCGAGGAGATCGTCGATGGCTTCGAGGCCGACTTCGTCCACCTCATCGTTGACGCCTGCCACGCGGCCGGCGTGCTCAGCACCCGGGGAGGTGACCCCGAGGTGCTCGCGCGGCTGAGCGCGCTGCTCGCGGTCGAAGGCGCCCGGACCCGTCCCACGGTGGGGAGCACGTTCGCGGAGAGTGACTCGGGGAAGACCCACGAGTGGTCGCGGCTGCGCGCCGGAATTTTCAGCCACGTCATGCGCTCGGCGCTGCTCGGGGCGGCGGACGTGAATCTCGACGGCGAGATCGAATACAGCGAGCTCGAGGGCTTCGCCGCCGCGGCGCTCGCGGGCATCACCGGCGCGCCCGAGCAGCTCCACCTGCGCCTCTCGCCCCCCGTCCAGAACCCCAGGCGGCCGCTGGTCCGGGACGTCCCGGAAGGCCCCACCCTTCCCCTGCCCGCGGACGCAGCGCTCTCGCGGGTGGCGATCAGCGATGCGGCTGGCACCCGGCTGGTGGAGCTGCATCGCGCGGCGGAACAGGCGCTGGTGCTGCACCTGCCGGAGCGGGACGCCTAT
>Ga0079224_100002411_pt1 | contig 22654 bp, 18 predicted proteins | sample Stecom2015_FD_80414 | JGI IMG/M metagenome (GOLD analysis project Ga0079224, IMG submission 80414) | Agricultural soil microbial communities from Utah to study Nitrogen management - Steer compost 2015 | ecosystem: Environmental > Terrestrial > Soil > Agricultural land | place: USA: Utah...
GGACGTACTTGCGGCGGCCCCGGAAGGCGTTACCGGCCTGCGCGCCCACTCCCGACGGAGCGGGTGTCCTGCCGAAGGGTGGACCCGAAGCGCACCGATGCGGGCTCCGGGCTCAGACGTCGAGGTTGGCGACGCGCAGCGCGTTGTCCTCGATGAAGGCGCGGCGCGGATCCACCACGTCGCCCATCAGGGTCGAGAAGATCTGGTCGGCGGCGACCGCGTCCTCGATCCGCACCCGCAGCAGGCGCCGCGTTTCCGGGTTGACCGTGGTTTCCCAGAGCTGGTCCGGGTTCATCTCGCCCAGGCCCTTGAAGCGCTGGATGGTGCGGCCGCGCTTGGCTTCCTCCATCAGCCAGGCCTGGGCCTCGCGGAAGCTGGCGATCGGCTGACTGCGGCCGCCGCGGCTCACCTGCGCGCCCGGCTGCACCAGGTCGGCGAGCTGCGCCGCGGCGTCGCGGATCGGCTTGAACTCGGGGGCGTCGAACAGCGCCTGCGGCAGCACGAAGGTGGCGTCGAGGCCGTGGTGGCGACGGGTGACCACCAGCCGCGCCTGGCCCTCCTCGCCTTCCGCCGGCTCGATGCGGGCGCTGTAGCGCGCGCGGCCGAGGCCGGTGCCGTTGAGGCGGCCCTCCAGCCGTTGCACCCAGGCCGACAGCGCCGGCGCGTCGTCGAGCGCGGCGGCGGTGATCGGCGGCAGGTCGACCAGCGCGTCGAGCAGCGCCGGATCGAAACGGTGCCCGCCGCGGCGCACCGCGTCCTGCGCGGCGGCGAAATCGAGCATGAGCTTCTCCAGCGCCGCGCCGCTGACCGGCGGGGCGCCGGGCGCGTAGTGCAGCTCGGCGCCTTCCACGGCGTTGCTCACCAGGTAGGCATTGAGCGCCTGGTCGTCCTTGATGTAGAGCTCGTTCCTGCCCTGCTTCACCTTGTACAGCGGCGGCAGGCCGATGTAGATGTGGCCGCGCTCGATCAGCTCCGGCATCTGCCGGTAGAAGAAGGTCAACAGCAAGGTGCGGATGTGGGAGCCGTCCACGTCCGCGTCGGTCATGATGATGATGCGGTGGTAGCGCAGCTTGTCCGGGTTGTACTCGTCCTTGCCGATGCCGGTGCCGAGCGCGGTGATCAGGGTGCCGACCTCGGCCGACGACAGCATGCGGTCGAAGCGCGCGCGCTCGACGTTGAGGATCTTGCCGCGCAACGGCAGCACCGCCTGGTGGCGGCGGTTGCGGCCCTGCTTGGCGGAGCCGCCGGCCGAGTCGCCCTCGACGATGAAGAGTTCCGACAGGGCCGGGTCTTTCTCCTGGCAGTCGGCGAGCTTGCCGGGCAGGCCGGCGATGTCGAGCGCGCCCTTGCGCCGGGTCATGTCGCGGGCCTTGCGCGCGGCCTCGCGGGCACGCGCGGCCTCGACCACCTTGGAGGCGATGGCGCGGGCCTCGAGCGGGTGCTCCTGCAGGAACTCCTCCAGCCGCTGCGAGACGATCGACTCCACCACCGGCTTGACCTCGGAGCTGACCAGCTTCTCCTTGGTCTGCGAGGAGAAGCTCGGGTCCGGCACCTTCACTGACAGCACCGCGATCAGGCCTTCGCGCATGTCGTCGCCGGACAGGCTGACCTTGGCCTGGCGGCCGACGCCGGACTGCTCGATGTAGTTGCCCAGGGTGCGGGTGAGCGCGGCGCGGAAGCCGGCCAGGTGGGTGCCGCCGTCCTTCTGCGGGATGTTGTTGGTGAAGCAGAACATGGTTTCCTGGTAGGCGTCGGTCCACTGCATGGCGGCCTCGACCACGATCCCGTTCTGCTCGGTGTTGAATGTGATAACTGTTTGATGCAATTGATTTTTTAGCGCTGCCAGGTGCTCCACGAAGGAACGGATGCCGCCCTCGTACTGGAACACGTCGCGGCGCTCCTCGCGCTCGTCCACCAGCTCGATCCGCACCCCGGAATTGAGGAAGGAGAGCTCGCGCAGGCGCTTGGCGAGGATGTCGTAGTGGAACTCGGTATCGCTGAAGATCGCCGGCGATGGCTTGAAGCGGATCAGCGTGCCGCGGCGGTTGGACGGCTCCAGCCGCTTCAGCGGGTACTGCGGCTCGCCCAGGGCGTATTCCTGGCGGTGGTGGTAACCGTCGCGCCAGATGTCGAGGCTGAGCGCCTCCGACAGGGCGTTGACCACCGACACGCCGACGCCGTGCAGGCCGCCGGACACCTTGTAGCTGTTGGCATCGAACTTACCGCCGGCGTGCAGCACGGTCATGATGACCTCGGCCGCCGAGCGCCCCTCCTCCTTGTGGATGTCCACCGGGATGCCACGGCCGTTGTCGGACACGCTGACGGCACCGTCGGCATGGACGGTGACGACGATGTTGTCGCAGTGGCCGGCCAGCGCCTCGTCGACGGCGTTGTCCACCACCTCGAACACCATGTGGTGCAGGCCGGTGCCGTCATGGACGTCGCCGATGTACATGCCGGGGCGCTTGCGCACGGCCTCGAGGCCGCGCAACACGGTGATCCGGCTGGAGTCGTAGGCTTGCTGCTGGTTCGGTTCGGTCATGGTCCACGCAGGTGCCGCGCACGGCCGCCCACGGGCGGGTGCCGGCACTCATCAGCTATAGGGGGTCCACCGCGTCGAAGTATAGCACCTGGGCCGCGTGCGCCCTGGCCTTGGCCGCCAGTGGTGCCTTGCAACATGGGGTCTCCGGACCCGTAATTCACCCCCACGGCGCCCGGATCCGGCGGACGTGCCGCCGATGGGGCGGGCCTTGGCCGGCCTCCGTACCGGTGCCCGCTGGGGCGCACCGCGTCCGCGCATGTTCCACGTGGAACAGATTCGCTCCGCCGCTGCCGGCCGGCGGGCTTACACCCGGCTCACGCTGCCCTGTTCCACGTGGAACACGGCGTCCACGTCCGCCCCCACCTCCCCTGCCGGGGCTTCGGTGCCGGTGACCAGCACCTGGACCGGGCAGGAGCGCAGCCACGCCCACACCGCGCGCTGGTGGGCCCGGTCGAGCTCCGAGCCCAGGTCGTCCAGCAGAATCAGCGGCCAGTCGCCGGCGGCCGCGGCCAGGTGGCCGGCCTGCGCCAGCAGGGCGGCCAGCGCGGTCAGTTTTTCCTGGCCACGGGACAGGGTGGCAAGGCCGGGCAGGCCAGCGTAACGCGGCCGCCAGTCACCCCGGTGGGGACCGACGCTGGTGAAGCCGAGCCGCAGGTCGCGCGGGCGGGCCTGTGCCAGCGCCTCCTCAAGGGCCAGCTCCGCCGGCCAGCCGCGGCCGGCGTGCAGGCTGGCGGCGCCGAGCTCGGGCAGGAGCCGCCCGGCCAGCTCCCGGAAGCCGGGTTCCAGGGCGGCGAGATAGCGGTTGCGGAACTGGTCGAGCGCGGTCCCCGCCTCGGCCAGTTCCCGCTCCCAGGGGATCAGTTCGGTCGGGTTCGGCGCCTGTTTCAGCAGCGCATTGCGCTGGCGCAGGGCCCGCTGGTACCGCCGCCACACCGGCAGGAAGCCAGGTTCCACGTGGAACAGGCCCCAGTCCAGGAAGCGCCGGCGCGGATCCCCGCTGCCTTCCAGCAGCGCGTGGGACCCCGGTTCGAAGCAGACCACGGCGCAGGCGGCGTGCACCGTGGCCAGGGAGTCGACCTGGGCGCCGTCCACCCGCGCCTGCCATTGGCGCCCTGCCCGGGCCAGCCCGACGCGGCGCTCCCGGCCGTCGGCCAGGCGCCAGTGGCTGAAGACCGAAAAGCCCTCGGCGCCCTGCCGCACCAGCGCCTCGTGGGCACCGCCGCGGAAGGAACGGCCGTAGGCCAGCAGGTGGATGGCCTCGAGCAGGCTGGTCTTGCCGGCGCCATTGCCGCCCAGCACCAGGTTGCGGCCGGGGGCCGGCTCGAACAGGAGCCCGGCAAAGGCGCGGAAGTCCGTGAGCTGGAGCCGCGCGAGTTGCATGCGGGCGGGGGCCGGGGCCGCGACCGCCGCGGCGCCGTCAGAGGCGCAGCGGCATCACCACGTGGCGGCAGCGCTCGTCGCCGTCCTCGCGCACCAGAGCGCTGGAGTTGGCATCCCGCAGCGCCAGTCGCACCTTCTCGCCGCGGAGCGCCGCCAGCGCGTCCATCAGGTAGGTGACGTTGAAGCCCACGCTGAGGCCGTCGACGCTGGTCTCGGCCTCGATCTCCTCGACCGCCTCTTCCTGCTCGGGGTTGTGCGCCATGATCTTGAGCGTGCCCGGCGAAACCTCGAGCTTGACCCCGCGGTACTTCTCGTTGGACAGGATGGCGGCGCGCTGCAGCGCCGCGCGGAGCTCTTCGCGCTGCAGCACCACGCTCTTGTCGGCACCGATCGGCACCACCGCCTCGTAGTCGGGGAAGCGGCCGTCGATCAGCTTGGAGGTGAAGGTGACGTCGGCGCGGCGGACGCGCAGGTGGTTGCGCCCGACCTCGAGCTCCAGCTCGCCATCGCCGCCCTCCAGCAGCCGCTGCAGCTCCAGCACGCCCTTGCGCGGCACGATGATCTGGCGGCGGCCCTGCACCGGTGCCGGCAGCGCCGTCTCGCACATGGCCAGCCGGTGGCCGTCGGTGGCGACGCAGCGCAGGCGCTCCTCGGCCAGGTCGAACAGCAGGCCGTTGAGGTAGAAGCGCACGTCCTGCTGCGCCATGGCAAAGGCGGTGCGCTCGATCAGCTCCTTGAGCGCGGCCTCGCCGACCCGCACCCGCTCGACCAGTTCCAGGTTCTCGATCGACGGGAACTCGTTGGCGGGCAGGGTGGTGAGGGTGAAGCGGCTGCGGCCGGCGGTCAGGGTGACGCGGTCGCCGGACTGAGCCAGGGTGACGCGGCTGCCGTCCGGCAGGGCGCGCACGATCTCGAACAGCTTGCGCGCCGGGATGGTGATCTCGCCGTCCTGGCCGTCCTCCACCTCGGAGCGGGCGATCATCTCCACCTCGAGGTCGGTGCCGGTCATGGCCAGGCGGCCGCCTTCCACGTTCACCAGCAGGTTCGCCAGCACCGGCAGGGTCTGCCGCCGCTCGACGACATTGACCACCTGCTGCAGCGGCCTGAGGAGCACCTCGCGCGGAAGGCTGAATCGCATGCGTCCGTCCCTCACCTGGGAGATTTAGTAAAGAGAAAGCTTGGTGATGATGAGGCCCTGCCGGGCCGTGGAAACCACAGTTAAGTGATTGAATCCAAAGCGAATTCATCCCCGGTTAAGGCTGTGGGAGGGGTCCTGCCAGGCTGTGGGCGGCCTGTGGACAGTTTCCCATCCCGGTGCCGCTCCCCAGCTTGTCCACAGCTTGTTGCCGCGCTCATTCCGTGAGCTTGCGAATCAGCTTGTCCCAGTCCTCGCGCAGCTTGCCGTCGGTCTCCAGCAGCTCCCGCACCACCCGGCAGGCGTGCAGCACGGTGGTGTGGTCGCGGCTGAAGGCCTCGCCGATCTCGGGCAGGCTGTGCTCGGTCAGTTCCTTGGCCAGTGCCATCGCCACCTGCCGCGGCCGCGCCACCGAGCGGCTGCGCCGCTTCGAGGACAAGTCGGCGATCCGCAACTGGTAGTAGTCTGCCACGCTCTTCTGGATGTTGGCGATGGAGATCGCCTGCTGCTGCACCCGCAGCAGGTCGCGCAGGGTCTCCTGGGCGAACTCCAGCGAGATCGCCCGGCCGGTGAAGTTGGCGCGCGCCGCCAGCGTGTTGAGCGCGCCTTCCAGGTCGCGCACGTTGGACCGCATGCGCTTGGCGATCAGCAGCGCCACGTCCGAGGGCAATTCGATGCCGCGCTCGCGCGCCTTCGACAGCAGGATCGCGGCGCGGGTCTCGAAGTCGGGCGGCTCGATCGCCACCGACAGCCCCCAGCCCAGCCGCGACTTCAGCCGGGGCTCAAGGTTCTCCACCTCCTTCGGGTAGCGGTCGCAGGTCAGGATGATCTGCTGCTTGCCGTCGAACAGCGCGTTGAAGGTGTGGAAGAACTCCTCCTGGGTGCGGTCCTTGCCGGCGAAGAACTGGATGTCGTCGATCAAGAGCGCGTCCACCGAGTGGAACTGGCGCTTGAACTGGTCCATGGACTTCTCGGTCAGCGCCTTCATCATGGCGCTGAAGAACTGCTCCGAGCGCAGGTACAGCACCTTCATGTCCGGGTTGTTGCGCCGCATGAGGTTGCCGGCCGCCTGCATCAGGTGGGTCTTGCCGAGGCCGGTGCCGCCGTAGAGCAGCAGCGGGTTGTACATGCGCCCCGGGTTGGCTGCCACCTGCATGGCGGCGGCGCGGCCGAGCTGGTTGGACTTGCCCTCGACGAAGTTGTCGAAGCTGTAGTGCGGGTCCAGGTTGGAAGGCGGCGGCGGCGCGCCGCGCCCGGCCGGGGTCGCCGCGGCCGCCGGGCCGGGCAGCACCGGCGCCTTCGGCAGCCCGCCCACTTCCAGCCGCACCGGCAGGTCGCGGCCGGCGAAGTGGCGCGCCAGCTCGACGATGCGCGGCAGGAAGCGCTCGCGCACCGTGTCCTCGACGAAGGCATTGGGCGCGAACAGCGCCAGCGCGTCCTCGCGCAGGTCGGCCTGCAGCGGCTTCACCCAGGTGTGGAAGTCCTCGATCGGCAGTTCGGACTGCAGGCGTTCCAGACAGCGCGGCCAGGGTGAGGACATTGCAGGCGGGATTCCGGATAGAGGGCAGAGCGGCGGCGCCGGCCTGCGCGAAGCGTCCGGAGTCTACCCCGCGCCCCCCGCCCTGCCAACCGCGCGCTGCTTGACCGCGGCTTCGCAAGTCACTATTATTCCGCGTCTTTTCTCCCGCATTACCGAGTCCGGCCATGTCCAAGCGCACGTTCCAGCCGAGCACCCTCAAGCGCGCGCGTACCCACGGCTTCCGTGCGCGCATGAAGACCGCCGACGGCCGCAAGATCATCAACGCCCGTCGCGCCAAGGGCCGCAAGCGCCTCTGCCCGTAAGCAGCGATCCGCCGCGGCAGCCCGCGTCCCGGCCGGCCATGCGCAGGTCCGGGGCGGCTCCCGCCCACGGCACGCCGGCTCCGGTGCCGACTTCCAGCCCCGCCCTCACGCCGCACGGACACCCGCGCGGCGCGCGCCTGCTCACGCCAGCGCAGTTCCAGCGCGTGTTCCGCGCGGGCCGCCGCCAGGCCGGCCGCTGCTTCCAGCTGCACCTGCTGCAGGAGGGCGAGGCCGCGCGGCTCGGGTTGGCGGTGTCGCGCAAGGTGGACCGCCGTGCCGTGGTCCGCAACCGCATCCGCCGCATCGCCCGCGAGGCCTTCCGCCACGCCCGGCCCGCGCTGCCGCCGGGCGACTACGTGCTGGTGGCCCGCCGCGAGGCCGCCCAGGCCAGCCGCGCCGAGCTGCGCGCCGAGGCCGCCGCGCTGCTGCAGCGCGCCGCGTCGTTGAAGGCCACGCCCGCCGGCGGCACAATGCCGGCCCCCGCGCCCTCCGGCGCAGCGCCACCGCGTGCCCCGACCTAACCGCCCCGCCGGTCGCGGGCGTCACGTCCCTGCACCCCGGCGCCGTCCTCCCTTCCGCCTTCCACTCCGCCTTCCACGATTGCCCGCCATGTCCCAGACCCGCACCTTCCTGCTCATCGCCTGGCTCGTGGTCGGCTATTTCCTCTGGGAGGCCTGGCAGCGCGACTACGCCACGCCCGCTCCGGCAGCACCGGACGCGCCGCTGGTGGCGGACGCGACCGGCGTGCCGGCAGCCGGCGCCGACGCCGTGCCCACCCTGTCGCCGGACGCGGTGGCCGCGCCCGATGCGGTGATGGCGTCGGTCGCCGAGGCCGCCGAGGCGGCGCCGGTGACCGTCACCACCGACGTGCTTTCGCTGGCCTTCGACGCCAGCGGCGGCACGCTGCGCCGCGCCGACCTGCTCGAACACCGCGTCAGCCCGGACGAGGATGCCGCGCCGGTGACCCTGATGAGCACCGATCCGGCCCGCTTCCACGTCGCCCAGAGCGGCTTCGCCGACGCCAGCGGCAGCCCGCCCAGCCACGAAGCGCCATTGCGCAGCCCGCGCCAGGCCTGGGTGCTGGCGGAGGGCGCCGAGACGCTGGAAGTGCCGTTCGAGTGGACCCGCGACGACGGCCTCGTCGTCCGCCGCGTCTACAGCTTCCGTCGCGGCAGTTACGCCATCGGCGTCCGCCATGAGATCACCAACGGCACCGGCCAATCCTGGCAGGGCCAGGCCTACCGCCAGCTGGTGCGGGTGCCGCCGCCGCGGCCATCGCGCAGCTTCTTCTCCTCCCCCGAGGCCTTCAGCTTCACCGGCGTGGCCTGGTACAGCCCGGAGGAGAAGTTCAACAAGGTCGCCTTCGAGGACCTGGCCGAGGAACCGGTGCGCGCCAGCACCAGCGGCGGCTGGACGGCGATGCTGCAGCACTACTTCCTGGCCGCCTGGGTGCCGCCGGCGGAGGTGCCGAACAGCTTCTCGAGCGCGGTGCTCGAGCAGCCGGCGCCGACCCGCTACCGCCTGCGCCAGCTGGGGCCGGTGCTTACCGTCGCGCCCGGCGCCACGCTGGTGGACGAGGCCACGCTCTACGTCGGCCCCAAGCTGCAGGAGCAGCTCGAGGCCACCGCACCGGCGCTGGAGCTCAGCGTCGACTACGGCTTCCTGACGCTGATCTCGCAGCCGCTGTTCTGGATCCTGAAGTGGCTGCACGCGCTGTTCGGCAACTGGGGCTGGGCCATCGTCGGCCTGGTGGTGCTGATCAAGCTGGCCTTCTTCAAGCTCTCCGAGACGCAGTTCAAGAGCTTCGCCCGCATGCGCCGGGTGCAGCCGCGGATCGAGGCGCTGAAGGAACGCTACGGCGACGACCGCCAGAAGTTCCAGATGGCGATGATGGAGCTGTACAAGAAGGAAAAGATCAACCCGATGGGCGGCTGCCTGCCGATCCTGGTGCAGATCCCGGTGTTCATCGCCCTGTACTGGGTGCTGGTCGAGTCGGTCGAGCTGCGCCACGCGCCGTGGATCCTGTGGATCGACAACCTGACCGCGCGCGACCCCTACTTCGTGCTGCCGGCGCTCAACATGGTGGCGATGTGGCTGACCCAGAAGCTGTCGCCGTCGCCGGGCATGGACCCGATGCAGCGCAAGATGATGCAGGCGATGCCGTTCGTGTTCGGCATCATGTTCGCGTTCTTCCCGGCGGGCCTGGTGCTGTACTGGGCGACCAACGGCTGGCTCGGACTGATCCAGCAGTGGTACATCATGAGGCGCCACGGCGAGCCGGCTGCCGCCAGGGCCTGATCCGATTCCTGCTCGCAACGCCGCGCTTCGTGCGGGGCGTTGTCGTTTCCGGGACGTGCTCGCTATCGGGTTCGCTTCGGGCGTGGCGGCTGGTGCGGGCCGGGGACGTTTTCCGGGACCGCTGCAAGTCCATCCATGGACGCTTGCGCGCGCACATCCTGTGCGCGAGCATCCCGGAAAACGTCCCCGGCCCACGCCAGCCGCTCAGTGAGTCGGGGGCCGCGACTTCGGGTCGCGCCCGTCCGCATCCAACCAGCAATTCGGGTGCCGCACGGCAACAGTCCTGCTGTCGCCGACGGAGACGCCAACTCCATGCTGCGTGGGAGCGGCCGCGGGTGCGTCAGCCGGGATGCTGAAAAAGCGGGGATGTTTTTCCGCGAGGGCTACAGGAACGTACTCGTGCCCAGGCCCGGACGGCGTGCCCGTCGTCGCACCCGTCCCAACGTAGCGAACACCTGCACCGGCCACCTCCATGCGCGACCACACCGACACCATCGCCGCCATCGCCACGCCCCCGGGCGCCGGCGGCGTCGGCATCGTGCGGGTGTCGGGCCCTGCGGTGGCGCGCATCGCCGAGGCCCTGCTGGGACGCCTGCCTCGGCCGCGCGTGGCGATGCACGGACGCTTCCGCGACGCCGACGGCGAGGTGATCGACGACGGCATCGCGCTCTGGTTCAAGGCGCCGGCTTCCTACACCGGCGAGGACGTGCTGGAACTGCAGGCGCACGGCTCACCGGTGCTGCTGCAGGCGCTGCTGGCACGGGTGTGCGCGCTCGGCGCGCGGCACGCGCGGCCGGGCGAGTTCACCGAGCGCGCCTTCCTCAACGGCAAGCTCGACCTGGCCCAGGCCGAGGCCGTCGCCGACCTGATCAGTGCCGGTTCGGAAGCCGCGGCGCGGGCGGCGCGGCGCTCGCTGGACGGCGCCTTCTCGGCACGCGTCAGCGAGCTGTTCGAGGCACTGACGGCGCTGCGCGTGCACGTCGAGGCGGCGATCGACTTCCCCGAGGAGGAGATCGACTTCCTCGCCGACCCGGTCATCGTCGAACGGCTGGAACGCGTGCAGGGCCTGCTCGATGCCCTGCTTGCCGAAAGCGAGCGCGGCCAGCGCCTGGTGGACGGACTGCACGTGGTGATCGTCGGCCCGCCCAATGCCGGCAAGTCCTCGCTGCTCAACGCGCTGGCGGGCCGCGAGCGCGCCATCGTCACCGAGATCCCCGGCACCACCCGCGACCTGCTGCGCGAGCAGGTGCAGCTGGACGGCATCGAACTCACCCTGGTCGACACCGCCGGCCTGCGCGACTCCGACGACCGCGTCGAGGCCGAAGGCATGCGTCGCGCCCGCGCCGAACTGGAACACGCCGACCTGGTGCTCGCCGTGCTGGATGCGAGCGCCGATCCCGCCGCGCAGCGGGCCGCACTGGCGTCTGAACTGGCGCGCGCGCCCCGGGTGCTGTGGCTCTACAACAAGCGCGACCTCGCACCCGCCAGCGCGCCCGCCGACGATGGCGAGACCCTCGCCATCTCCGCCCGCGACGGCAGCGGCCTCGACGCCCTGCGCAGGCGGCTGCGCGACGCCGCCGGCCTCGGCGACGGTGCCAGCGGCGCCTTCAGCGCCCGCGCCCGCCACGTCGCCGCGCTGCGCCGGGTCGGCCTGCACCTGGCCGACGCCCGCGCCCGCCTGCTCCACGACCGCGCCGGCGAACTCGCCGCCGAGGACCTCCGCCTCGCCCAGGACGAACTCGCCGCGCTCACCGGCACCCTCACCAGCGACGCCCTGCTCGGCCGCATCTTCGCCAGCTTCTGCATCGGCAAGTAGCGAGGCGACGGATTGCGAAGCGGCCGCGCGTGCCCGGGCACGCGCTCAGAACGTCCACGCCAGCGACAGCCACAGCTGGCGGCCGTCGTCGTTGTTGGCGTACAGCGGGCCGTAGCTCAGCGCGCCGGTGGCAAGGTTGCTGACGTAGGGGGCATAGGCGACGAAGTCCTTGTCGAACAGGTTGTGGATGGCGGCGTTCAGTTCCAGCGTGTCGCTGGCCTGCCAGCTGCCGCCCAGGTGCCAGATGGCATAGGGCTTGTAGTCGCCGAGCGCGTCCTGGGCGGCGCCGGCGCCGCGGTAGCGTGAGCTGCGGTACTGGCCGCGCAGCCACAGGTCGAGGCGCTCGCCGGCTTCCCACTGCAGGCCGGCGTTGGCCATCTGCCGCGGGGTGCCGGCCAGCGGCAGGCCGGCTTCGGCGCCGCTCTTCTGTTCGCTCTCGGTGTAGGTGTAGTTGCCGCTCAGCTCGAGGCCTTCGGCCAATGGCAGGCGCAGGGCCAGTTCGGCGCCGCGGGTGACGGCGCGGTCGATGTTGATGCTGCGGCCGAAGCTGTCGATGTCGGGCCAGTGGCCCACGTCCACGCAGCCGGGGCGATTGGGCGCCGGCGCGTAGCTGCAGTTCGGCACCTGCAGGCCGCTGGCGATCTTGTCGTCGAAGGCGTTGTGGAACAGGGTCACGCTGGCGCTGCCGCCAGCGTCGCCGGCGAAGAACACGCCGACCTCGGTGGTGGTGGAGGTCTCGGGGCCGAGCTCCGGCGAGCCGACCAGCGGCAGCGTGCCCTGGCGGCCGTAGCCATTGATGCCGGTGGCGAGCTGCTCCAGCCGCGGGGTCTTGTAGCCGCGGCTGATGCCGCCCTTGAGCACCCAGTTCGCGTGCGCGTTGAACACCAGGTAGGCGCGCGGGCTGAACTCGGCGCCGAAGGTCGAATGGTCGTCGCGGCGCGCGCCCAGCGTCAGCCTGATGCGCTCGCCCAGGCTCCATTCGTCCTCGGCGAACAGCGCCCACTGCTCGAACGCGAACGGCTCCGGCACCGCGCCGTCCACCATCTCGGCGTCCCAGTACTGGCCGCCGACGGTGAGCACGTGGTCGCCGAGCACGGTGTTGAAGGCGGCGTCGAGGACGACGTTGTCGTTGACCAGTTCGCGCGGGGCGCCGGCGCCCGCGGCCACGCCCGGCAGCAGCCGGCCGAGGGTCTCGGTGCGCGAGCCCATCAGCGAGGCGTGCAGGTCGCCGGCGGCGAAGCGGCCGTCCCAGGCCAGGGTGGCCTGGTCGCGGTGGTAGCGCTGCACCGGCGCGTAGCCGCCGCTGCCCAGGGTGCCGACCTGGCCTTCGCTGTTGTCGTAGGCCTGGCGCGCGCGCCAGGCGTCCAGCCACAGTGCGTGGTCCTCGCCGGCTTCGAGGTCCAGCCGGGCGCCGGCCCGGACCTGGTCGTAGGCCACCGGGTTGGCGCCCATCCACGGCCGCACGCTGTCGCCGTCCAGTGACGCGTATTCGATGCGCGAGGCCTCGCGCCGGAACACGCCGCCCCAGGCCGACAGCGACAGCACCGGCGACAGCGGGCCGGCGACCCAGGCCTGGGCGCCGCGGGCGGCGCCGAAGCGGCTGTCGCCCGGCAGCGTGGCCTCGACGCTGGCCGTGCCGCCCCAGTCGGCGTGCTCGCGCCGGGTGATGATGTTGACCACGCCGCCCATGGCGTCGGAGCCATACAGCGTGGACATCGGTCCGCGGATCACCTCGATGCGGTCGATCGCCGACAGCGGCGGGATGAAGTTGTTCTGGGTGCCGCCGAAGCCGTTCGGGGTGACGTTGCCGGCGGCGTTCTGGCGACGGCCGTCGATCAGCACCAGGGTGTAATCGGACGGCATGCCGCGAATGGCGATGGACGGGGCGCCGGTCTTGTCCCAGGCCATCTCCACGTCCACGCCCTCGATCCCGGCCAGGGCCTCGGCCAGGCCGTGGAAAGGACGCGATTGCAGCTGTTCGCGGGTGATCACGCTGATGCTGGCCGGGGCCTCGCGCACCATCTGCGCGAAGCCGGCGGCGGTGACCACGATCCGGTCGAGGCTGCTCGGGCCGGTGTCGCCGGAGGCCAGCGGCTCCGCGGCGACCGCGGAACAGCTGGCAAGGAACAGCAGGGCGGCCGGCAGCGGGCCGCGGCCCAGGGCGGGGAACGCAGGCATGGGGGGATCCTTCTCGAGCACCGGCACGCGATCGCCGATGCGAACGGCGCAGATGCTAGCCGAGAACGAATCTCAAATGCAAGTGATTCTCATTGCGGCAGCACCGGCAGCGGTTGCACCGGCGCCGTCCCGCTGCCTTCGCGCGTCCGTACCATGCGCCGTCCAACCGGACAGCGAACGCACATGCACCGCCGCTTCCACCTGGCTCGGCGGGCTGTTGCGGCGGCAGGCGCCAGTACCGGCCACGACGCGGCACTGGCGCTCGCCAGCACGGTTGGAGCCGTGGTGCCGGTGCAGCCCGCCCGGGGCCGACCGGCCTCAGGCCGAGATCGCCAGCTTCTCGCGGTGGTAGAGCCGCGCCGCGACCAGCCAGAGCACCAGGCCGGCGCCGAAGCCCGCGCCCATGTACACCGTCCACTGCATGGCGCTGATCGGCTCGGCGCGCAGCACCAGCATCAGCATCTGGTTCTGCGCCAGGAACGGCGTGGCGAACATCCACAGCTGGTCCTTCACCGGCGACAGCATCAGGTAGATGGACGGCACCATCGGCAGCAGCATGAGCACGCTCATGTAGCTCTGCGCTTCCTTGACGCTCTTCACCGAAGCGGCGATCAGCGTCAGCAGGGTGGTGCCGATCAGCAGCATCGGCAGCAGGATCACCAGCATCTTGGCGATCGCCTGCACCGAGACGTCGAGCTTCATGCCCATGTCGGGGGCGAACTGGAAGCCGATCTTGAAACCGACCAGGGTCAGCAGCAGGCTGGCCAGGCCGAACACGATCGCGGCGCCGATCTTGCCGCTCATGATCGCGCCGCGCGCCGCCGGCGTGGCCAGCAGCGGTTCCAGCGATTGCCGCTCGCGCTCGCCGGCGGTGACGTCGATCACCAGGTAGGCGCCGCCCAGGAAGGCGATCAGGATCAGGAAGTAGGGCAGGAAGGCCATCGCCCGGGCGGCGCGCGACTCCGGCGTCGACAGGTCGCGCTCGGCCACCAGCAGCGGCTGCGCCACCGTGGGCGTGATGCCGCGCGCCACCAACCGGAGCGCGCCGACCTGCTGCGAGTAGGCCTCCAGCAGCCGCTCCAGCCGTTGTGCCGGGATGCCGGAATCCTGCCGCGATGCATCGCGCACGATCTCGACCGTCGCCGGCCGGCTGCCGCGCCAGGCCCCGGCGTAGTCCTCCGGGATCACCAGCACGACGTCGAACGCCTGCTCGCGCACGGCCCGGTTGACGTCCTCCGGCGCCGGCTCCACGGCGACGTTCTGCGACTCCAGCCAGGCCACCAGGTTGGGGGCGTGCTCCGCACCCTCGACCGGCAGCTCCAGCGTCTCCTCGAGCTGCGTGCTGAGCTTGCTGGCCATGAAGCTGGTCATGCCGACCATCAGCGCCGGGATCAGCACCGGGCCCATCAGCAATGCGATCAGCAGCGTGCGGCGGTCGCGGACGAGGTCCTTCAGTTCCTTGGCGAGGACGGTGATCAGCGCCTTCATGCCGAGAGCCCCTCTTCCGAACCGATCAGTTGCACGAATGCATCCTCGAGGTTGTCCTCGCCGGTGCGCGCACGGAGCTCGTCCGCGCTGCCCTCGGCCACGACCTTGCCGCGGGCGATGACGACGATGCGGTCGCAGAGCGCCGCCACCTCCTGCATGATGTGGCTGGAGAAGATCACGCAGCGCCCTTCCGCGCGCAGCTGCTTCAGGAACGCGCGCAGCGCGCGGGTGGTCATCACGTCGAGGCCGTTGGTGGGCTCGTCCAGGATCACGTTCCTGGGGTCGTGCACCAGGGCGCGGGCGATCGCGGTCTTGGTGCGCTGGCCCTGGGAGAAGCCCTCGGTCTGGCGGTTGGCGAAGTCGGCCATGCCGAGCGCCTCGACCAACGCCTCGGTGCGCCGGCGCAGCGTCGCCTCGTCCATGCCGTGCAGGCGGCCGAAATAGGCGATGTTCTCGCGCGCGGTGAGGCGCTTGTACACGCCGCGCGCATCCGGCAGCACGCCGAGCCGGCGCCGCACCGCTTCCGGGTGACTGGCCGGATCCAGCCCGTCGACGCGGATGCTGCCGCGCTCCGGCTGCATCAGCGTGTAGAGCATGCGCAGCGTCGTGGTCTTGCCGGCGCCGTTGGGGCCGAGCAGGCCGGTGATCTCGCCGTCGCGGGCATGGAAGCCGACGCCGTCCACCGCCACCACGGTGCCGGCCTTGCTGCGGAACGACTTGTAAAGGTCGTGGACTTCGATCATCTCAGGGCTCCCAGCCGAAGAACCCGGCGAAGGGCGGGGTCGGCTTCAGCTGTTCCAGGCAGGCGGCGTCGAGCGCGGCGGCATCGGCGGTTTCCAGGAACTTCGCCAGCAGCTTGGGCATGCAGCCCACGGTGAGGGTGTTGTGGCCCTGGCCGGCGAGCACCAGGTGGCGCCCGTTTGGCAAGGCGTCGGCCACGGCCGCGCCGTAGCCCGCCGGCGTCACCGGATCGAGCTCGCCCGAGACCAGCAGCGCCGGCACCGGCGTCGCCAGCGGCTGGCGGAAGTCCTCCGGCCGTGTGCCCGTGGGCCAGGCGGCGCACTGCGCCAGCGACACGTCCACGAACTCGGTGCCGAGCACGGTGTCGGCGTCTTCCGGTCGCGCCGCGAGCTCCGGTGCGTCCTCGCTGCACAGCACCGACAGCTGCATGCCGTGCATGATCTGGCCGCCCAGCTGCCCGACCAGCATCTCCGCCTGCGCCATCAGCAGGCCGGCGCGGCCTTCGATCGCCTCGTGCAGCACCAGCGGCAGCATGGCTGCGGTCTGCGGCGCGTAGGCGTAGAGCCGGACCACGGCGGCGAGGTGGCCGTAGCGCAGCAGGTCTTCGCGCTGCTCGCCGGTGGCCGGGTGGCGGAAGGCCACGCGCCGCGGCGTCGCCTTCAGTTCCGCCGCCAGCGTGCGCAGGGCCTCGCGCGGGTTGCCGAAGCGCCCGGCGCAGCCGGCGTCCTCCGCGCACTGCGCGAAGTACAGGTCCAGCGCCGCCTCCAGGTTGCGCGCGTGTTCCGCGCCCAGCACCAGGCTGTTCGGCACCACGCCGGCCAGCACCAGGCTGCGGGTGGCCTGCGGATGGCGCATGGCAAACTGCTGCGCCACCCGGGTGCCGTAGGAGATGCCGACCAGGTTGACCTGCTCCGCGTCGATCGCGCGGCGCACCGCGTCGAGGTCGCGCACCGCATCGGTGGTGGTGTAGAAGCGCGGGTCGGCGCACTCACCGAGCTCCGCCAGACAACGCTCGGCGAAGGCGCGCGCCGCCTCCGGCGAAGCGTCGGCGGGATCGTCCACCACCGCGCTCTCGCCGTCCTTGTCGCGGCACAGCAGCGGATTGGAGCCGCCGGTTCCGCGCTGGTCCACCAACAGTACGTGGCGGCCGCGGCGAACGTCGGCAAAGGCGGGGGCAACCAGCGGAAAGGACTCCTTCGCCGACTGGCCGGGGCCGCCGGCCAGCATGAACACCGGGTCCGGCGCGGCATCGCCGCGCGCCGGGACCCAGGCGATGGCCAGTTCCACCTGGCGGCCGTCCGGCGCGCCCGGGTCTTCCGGCACCGCCAGCGTGGTGCACTGCGCTTCCACCGCGACGCTGGCGTACTCGGGCGCCAGCGTGCAGGGCTCGAAGGCGAGCGTGCCCAGGCTGCGCGCACCGGCGCTTCCGGCGACCGCCAGCAGCAGGCCGCCGGCAAGGATCAGATGACGCATGGAACCTCCCTCATGGCCGCATGCCGCGGCCTGCCAGTACAGACGCGCCCGCCGCCACCGTGTGACGCCGCCCGGCCGTTGCCCCATTCCCGCGTTGCCGCTAGCGCGAGGAAACGTACTTCTCGCGCCGCACCTGCGGTACCGGGAAGCCGCGCTGCTTCAGCGCCTCGAAGCAGGCGTCCACCATGTCCGGGTTGCCGCAAAGGTAGGCGATGTCGCGCGCCGGGTCGGGCGCAAACGCGTCCAGTGCCTGCTGCACGTAACCGCGGCGGTCGTCCGGCCGCGGCGCGTCCGGCATCGCCCGCGAGAAGCAGGGCACGAAGCGGAAGCCGGGCGTGGTCTCGGCGAAGGCGGCGAATTCCTCGCCGTAGAGCAGCTCGGCCGGGCTGCGGGCGCCGAACAGCAGCACCACTTCGATTCCGCGCTCGCCGATCAGGCGCCGCAGCATGGGCAGCATGGCGCGGTAGGGCGTCACGCCGGTGCCGGTGGCGATCAGCAGGTAACGGCCGTTCTGGTCGTTCGGCATCAGGCAGAAGCGGCCGAACGGGCCGCTGGCCTCAATCCGGTCGCCCTCGCCCAGCGATTCGAACAGGTGGGTAGCGGCACCACCCGGCACGTAGGACACGGCGACCTCGATCGGATCGCCCGGCGCCGGCTCGCCCTCGCGCACGCTGGCGATCGAGTAGCTGCGCTTGGTCGGCTTGCCGTCGTCGTAGTGGAAGTGCACCTGCAGGAACTGGCCGGGGACGTAGTCGAGCGGCTGCCCGTCGTCACGTACGAAGGCGAAGTGGCGGACGGTCGGCGCCAGCATGCGGCTCGCGACCAGCTTCAGCGGGAAATGGACGGGCACGGGAATCCTCGGTGGGGCCGATATACTACCCGCCCTCCGCGCCGGACGCAGGCGCCGCCTGCGCCCGGGCGCGCCCCCGACGGCGAGTCCCATGACCCAGACCCCAGCGGTGCCGGCCCTGGCCGTCGCCGATCTCGTGAAGACCTATCCCAACGGCGTACAGGCGCTGAAGGGCGTATCGCTCAGCGTCGCCGAAGGCGACTTCTTCGCCCTGCTCGGGCCCAACGGCGCCGGCAAGTCCACCCTGATCGGCATCGTCTCCTCGCTGGTCAACGCCAGCGGCGGCGAGGCGCGCGTGTTCGGCGTCCCGGTCCGGGGCCAGCGCAGCGCCGCCATGCGCCTGCTCGGCCTGGTGCCGCAGGAACTCAACTTCAACATGTTCGAGAAGCCGTTCGACATCTGCGTGAACTACGCGGGCTTCTACGGCATCCCGCGCCGGGTGGCGACCGGGCGCGCCGAGCGCTACCTGCGCCAGCTGCAGCTGTGGGACAAGGCCGAGCTGCCGGCGCGCACCCTCTCCGGCGGCATGAAGCGGCGGCTGATGATCGCGCGCGCGCTGATGCCGGAACCCAGGCTGCTGATCCTGGACGAGCCAACCGCCGGCGTGGACATCGAGATCCGCCGCTCGATGTGGAAGTTCCTCACCGGCATCAACCGCGAGGGCACCACCGTCATCCTGACCACGCACTACCTCGAGGAAGCCGAGCAGCTCTGCCGCAACATCGCCATCATCGACCACGGCCGGATCGTCGAGCACAGCAGCATGAAGGCCCTGCTGGCCAAGCTCGACGTCGAGGGCTTCGTGCTCGATCTGGCCGCGCCGGTCGCGGCGGCGCCCAGCGTCGACGGCGTCCGCATCGTGCTGCGCGACGACCACACCCTGGAACTGGAAATGCCGCGCGCCACCGACCTCAACCGGGTGTTCGCCGAGCTGTCGCGCCAGGGCGTGTCCGTACGCTCGATGCGCAACAGCAGCAACCGCCTCGAGGAACTGTTCGTGCGGCTGACCGGCGAGGGCCGGGAGGCGGCGGCATGAGCGCCTCCAGCCTGCGCCCCAACCTGGTCGCGCTCTACACCGTCGCCCGCCGCGAGCTGGTGCGCATCCTGCGCATCTGGGCCCAGACCCTGGTGCCGCCGGCGATCACCATGACGCTCTACTTCATCATCTTCGGCAACCTGATCGGCCGCCGCATCGGCGAAATGGGCGGCGTCTCCTACATGGACTACATCGTCCCCGGCCTGGTGATGATGAGCGTGATCCAGAACGCCTACGGCAACATCAGCTCCTCCTTCTTCGGCGCCAAGTTCGGCCGCCACGTCGAGGAACTGCTGGTCAGCCCGATGCCGAACTGGGTGGTGCTCACCGGCTACGTCGCCGGCGGCGTGCTGCGCGGGCTGCTGGTGGGCGCCATCGTGCTCGGCATCGCGGCCCTGTTCACCGACCTCCAGGTCCGCCACCCGCTGGTGGCGCTGGCGACGGTGCTGCTGGCGGCGGTGGTGTTCGCGCTGGCGGGTTTCGTCAACGCGGTGTACGCGAAGAAGTTCGACGACATCGCCATCGTGCCCACCTTCGTGCTGGCGCCGCTGACCTACCTGGGCGGCGTGTTCTACTCGGTGGACATGCTGCCCGAGGCCTTCCGCGGCGCATCGCACGCCAACCCGATCCTGTACATGGTCAACGCCTTCCGCCACGGCCTGCTCGGCTTCGGCGACGTGCCGCTCGGGGTCGCGTTCGCGGTCATGCTGGGCTTCGCCGCGGTGCTGGCGGCGGTGGCGCTGTGGCTGCTCGAGCGTGGCGTCGGCCTGCGCAGCTGAGCCCACGGCGGGAACCATTGCCGGGTCGCGTTGGTCGCAGCACGGCATCCAGACGGAGAAGGACATGGGCGAAGCATGGAAGGGCCTGCTGGCAGTGCTGGCGGCGCTGCTGCTGGCGCTGGCCGCGGCCGGCTGCTCGGAGGAGCCGGCCGGGGAGCCGGAGGCGACCGCGTCGACCGCGGCCACTCCAGACGCGCCGGCCGTGCCCGCAAAACGCGCATCCGCACGCCGCGCCGCGGCACCGGTGGTGCCGGAGGTCGATCCCTGCACCGCCATTCCGCTGGGCGAGGCGAAGCGCATCTTCGGCGCCGTGGTCAGCACCCGCAGCGTGCGGGCCTCGCAGTCCGGCCGGCACGCGGCCGCCACCTGCCAGTACACCGGCGGCGGCGGCCCCGGCATCCAGCCGGCGCTGCGCCTCGGCGTGATCACCGAGCGCAGCTTCCGCGACCGCAACACCACCCTCAATGGCTGGTGGCTGGGCCGCACCGTCGGCGACAGCAGCGCCACCAGGGTCGAGGCGCTGGACGGCCGCGCCTACTGGGTCCGGCTGCCGCCGCCCAAGCGGCAGGAACTGCTGGTGCAGGGCCGGCACGGCATCTACGTGCTGTCCTCGTTGCACTACGGTGCCAAGGCGCTCGACCGCGAGCAGCTGGAACAGCTGGCGGCGGCGCTGCTCGCCGCCGAGTAGAGCGGCGCCGCCGGGGCTCAGCCAGCCGCTGCGGCCGGCGGTTCCGGCAGGCGGAAGAAGGCGCGGGCGTTGGCGGTGGTGGTCGCGGCGAGCTGCGCGAGCGGTTCGCCGCGGTCGCGCGCCAGTTCCTCGGCGACGTGCGGCAGGAAGGCCGGCTCGTTGCGCCGGTGCGACGGCTTGGGCGCCAGCGTGCGCGGCAGCAGGTAGGGACTGTCGGTTTCGACCAGCAGTTGTGCCGCCGGGATGTGCCGCACCAGCTCGCGCAGGTGCTGGCCGCGGCGCTCGTCGCAGAGCCAGCCGGTGATGCCGATCGACCAGCCCTCGTCGAGGTAGGCGAACAGCGCCTCGCGCTGGTCGGTGAAGCAATGCACCACCGCCGGGCCAATGCGGTCGCGGACCTGGCGCAGGCAGGCCAGGAAGTCGGCGTGGGCATCGCGTTGGTGCAGGAACAGCGGCTTGCCGCAGTCCACCGCGATCGCCAGCTGGCGTTCGAAGGCGGCGAGCTGCGCGGCGCGCGGCGAGTAGTTGCGGTGGTAGTCGAGCCCGGTCTCGCCCACCGCCACCACTTCGGGCTGCGCGAGCAGCGACCGCTGCAGGGCTTCGGTCGCGGCGTCGTAGTCCACGGCATGGTGCGGGTGCACGCCGGCGGTGGCGAACAGCCGGCCGGGATGGGCGCGCGCCAGCGCCAGCGCCGCCTCGGAGCCGGCCCGGCTGGCGCCGGTGACCACGATCTGCACCACGCCTGCGACGGCTGCGCGCCCGAGGACGTCCTCGACATCGTGGGCGAAGGATTCGTGCGTCAGGTTGGCGCCGATGTCGATGAGCTGCATGGACGGTGGAGTGCGGCCGCGGGGCCGGCGATTCTAGCCGGCCGCCGCCCCGCAGGCCCGTCGCGCGCCTGGCATGTGCCGCGCGTCACGCCCGGGCAGGCCGGGCCGGCGCGGTTCAAACGGCGTTAATCCCCATCGCCCTAGCGTCGGACGACGTGTGCGCCGCACCCCGCCCCTGCATGGAGAGACCCCCGATGCGCTGGATCCTTCTCGTCGTCCTGGCCGCGGCCAGTGCCTTCGCGCCCGCCCGCGCCTACACGCCGGAAAGCGGCGTCTGGTGGAGTCCTGCCCGGAGCGGCACCGGCCTGCAGATCGAGGTCCAGGACAACCTGCTCACGGTCACGGTCTATGCGTACGACCAGGACGGCTTTCCCATGTGGTACACCTCGGCCGGCTTCCTCGACGACAGCGCCACGGTGTACCAGGGCGACCTGAACGAGTTCTTCGGCGGGCCCTGCGTGGGCTGCGCGCACCAGCCCAACACGCCCATCGGCGCGGTCGGCAGCATCCGCATCGTGTTCGATCCGCTGGACCCGACCCGGGCCACCCTGACCTGGGGCCTGGACGGCGGCCCGCAGGCCAGCTTCCCCATCGAGCGCTATCACTTCTACCTGCACCGCGGCGAGGATGGTGCGGCGCCGGTCGAGGTCACCAAGCTGATCGGCGAGTGGAACATGGTGGTGGACGTGTTCGACGACACCGCCGTGCAGTACTACGGCGACGTCCACGTCTACGACCTGTTCGATTTCGACCCGCAGTCCCAGTCCTGGTTCTTCGAGGGCTGCCGGCCGGAGACGTCGGTGGACAACTTCTGCACCCAGACCGCGTTCGATAACCATCCGGTCGCCGGCAGCTACCGGCCGCAGGACAACAGCTACCGGATCGTGGTGGTGGACTACTTCGACTCCGAGGCCAACAGCGACGTCTGCGCGGTGTACGACGTCATCGTTGGTACCAACCACTTCGACGGCGGCCAGGACGGCGATCTCGAGCCGGACGACGGCGGCGTGGCCTATTACTACTGCCCGCAGCCGGCGGGCTCCACCGTGCCCTACGACGGCACGTTCGACTTCTACCCGATCGAGGGCTTCCGTACCGCCAGCCGCACCAACGTCGAGGAAGGCGTCGGCCCGGCGGCCGCGGGCAAGGCGCGCCCCACCGGAACCCGCCGCGGCCCGGGTGTGTCGCGGCGCGATGCCGGCAAGGCCGTCGGCACGCCGAGCGCGGAAGACGCGGCGCTGCTGCGCCGCCTCGAGCAGCGCCTGCGGACGCGGCAGGCGCGCTGAACCGGCATCCGCGAACGCCTCGCTGACGTCCCCGTGGGAGCGCGCAAGACACGCTCCCACGGGGTGGCGAAGGCGTGCGGCCGGGCGCGGGGACGGCAGGCGCGCGCTACTCTGGCGCGATGCAGAACGCCGCCTTCCCCATTGATCCGCTGTTGCCGGAGCTGCTGGCGACGCTGGACACGCACACCCGGCTGGTGCTGGAAGCACCGCCGGGAGCCGGCAAGACCACGCGCGTGCCGCCGGCGCTGCTCGGCGCGCGCTGGCGCGGCGACGGGCGCATCCTGCTGCTGGA
>Ga0079224_100002412_pt1 | contig 22654 bp, 20 predicted proteins | sample Stecom2015_FD_80414 | JGI IMG/M metagenome (GOLD analysis project Ga0079224, IMG submission 80414) | Agricultural soil microbial communities from Utah to study Nitrogen management - Steer compost 2015 | ecosystem: Environmental > Terrestrial > Soil > Agricultural land | place: USA: Utah...
CAAAGTTAAGTATTGTACTTGCATAATTAAGTAAAATTCAAGTATTGTACTTAACTAAGGCTTGTCTGAACAAATGCTTTGTCTTTGTACTGTGTTGATAATCAGTGGATATAGCCATTCGTGGGATTGTTATAAAGTACTTTACTTTCAGAAGGGGGGAAAATTCTAGTATGGTAGAGGAAATATCGGATGTTCTCAGTCGGTACAGTACGATTGTCCCTATTAGGTTGTTGATTTTTGTATCACCGCTTAAATGGTTAAATTACTGGCGCCAAGTCACCACACTTACTGATCAGATATGATAGAAATCGTCATCAATGCGCGGCAGGCCGCCATCGCCCCTGGGATGGAGGTGCGCAGGATTCTCCCTTTCAGACTTCGCCGAATGGTGGGTCCATTTGTGTTTATGGATCACGCAGGCCCCGTCGAGCAGATAGGTGCGTCAATGGCTGAAATGGATGTCCTTCCACACCCACATATTGGTCTGTCTACCGTCAGTTATCTGTTTAATGGCCAAGTTACCCATCAAGATAGCTTGGGCGTGAAGCAGGTGATCGTGCCGGGAGAAGTCAATTGGATGACCGCGGGGAAGGGCATAGCGCATTCCGAACGGTTCGAAGATCCGGCGACTCTGGCGGGGAGCAAATTGGAAATGATTCAAACCTGGGTGGCACTTCCTGAAAGTGTGGAGGAATGTGATCCGAGCTTTTTCAATTACAAGCCCGATCAGCTACCGGTTCATACTGACAAAGGTATTTGGATGCGAATGATCGCCGGAGATGCTTATGGACTGAAGAGCGGGGTCAAAACCGACTCGCCCTTGTTTTATCTTCATGTAGAACTAGACAAAGATGCCGCGTTTACGCTTCCTACAGGGCATGCAGAGAGGGGTATCTATGTGGCAAAAGGAACCGTGGAAGTTGCTGGACACCGTTACAGCACCGGGCAGATGCTGGTTTTTACGAAAGAAGCGGAGCCACTAATTATCGCCAAAGAAGCCGCTACTTTGATGTTTCTTGGCGGGGAGCCATTGGGTGAACGGTTTATCTGGTGGAACTTTGTCTCTTCCCGGAAAGAAAGAATAGAACAGGCCAAGGAAGATTGGAAGGCGGGCAGGATCTTGTTGCCGCCGACCGACAATGTAGAGTTTATCCCTTTGCCCGAAGACAAATCGAGACCCGCAGGGAGCCCCCCGCCCCCCGCCCTTTCGTAAACTGGATGAAGAAATAGTTTGGACTTTTGTACGACGGATATACCGTTTTAAGACAGGAGCCAAAGGTCGAAACGGCATTCATTTTTGGCAGTCGGGCCAAAGGCAAATTTAGGAAGGGGGGCGACGTAGATCTTGCCCTTCAAGGTGAGGGATTGAAGGTTGACGCGATCAGCCCCATAAGTTACCAACTCAAAGAAGGAACGGCTATGCTTTATATGTTTGCGTTTTGAACTACTACCGTGTCCAAGAACCCTCGCTGATAGATCATATGGGCAAGGTGGGAGTAGAATTTATTGGAGGAGCAAGACAATCGGTTCAATCCATAATGCTCCTCCTGAACAAGGTCACTTTAGAACTCCGAAGTAAAGTGAAAGTCTATATCAGGATAATTGTCCTGCACCATCTGTAACCAGGCCCTGGTTTCTGCCATAAACACCAAGTTACCCTTGTTATCCCTGGCAATATGACGGTTTTTGGAACGGACAAACTCGTCCAGTTGCTTTTTGTCCTTGCTACTGATCCAGCAGGCTTTGTACAGGTTCATCGGCGCAAAGTCCACTGTGGCATTGTACTCGTTTTTCAGGCGGAATTGGATTACTTCAAACTGGAGCTGGCCTACCGTACCGATCACCTTTCTTGAGCCCATCTCAAAAGTAAAAAGCTGGGCTACGCCTTCTTCCATCAATTGCTTAAGGCCTTTTTCCAACTGTTTGGCCTTCATCGTGTCTTTGTTGATCACTTCCTTGAAGATCTCAGGGGAAAAACTAGGGATGCCTTTGAACTGGATGTTTTCACCATCCGTCAACGTATCACCAATTCTCAGGTTACCGGTATCGTAAAGTCCTACGATATCCCCAGGGAAAGCCTCATCAATGATCTCCTTGTCCTGGGCCATAAAGGAGGTGATATTCGAAAAGCGCAAGGGCTTGGTCCCTCTGACATGGTTGTAGGGCTTGTTCCTTTCAAATTTCCCCGAGCAGATCCTTAAGAAGGCAATGCGGTTACGGTGGTTGGGATCCATATTGGCGTGGATCTTAAACACAAATCCGCTGAATTTATTCTCGTCAGGCTTTACTTCTCTTTCCTCCGCGTTTCTGCTTTTGGGAGAGGGTGCGATATCAATAAAAGTGTCTAGCATTTCTTGAACCCCAAAATTGTTAACTGCAGAGCCGAAAAATACCGGTGCAACCTTCCCTTCCAAGTATTCTTTGGGATCAAACTCAGGATAAACGCCTTCAATCAGTTCTACGTCCTCCCTCAGCTGACTGGCATTGTTGGTTCCAATGTGCTTTTCTAAAGCTTCATCATTGAGATCGGCAATGGCAATTTTATCCGCGTTCAGTTTTCTTTGGGACGGGGTGAAGAGATTGAGCGACTTGTTATAGAGGTTATACACCCCTTTGAACGTTTTTCCCATCGAAATAGGCCAAGAGAGCGGCCTCAATTTTATATCAAGCTTTTCTTCCACCTCATCCAGCAGGTCATAGGGATCCCGGCCCTCGCGGTCCAACTTATTGATAAAGCATATTACAGGCGTATTCCTCATCCGGCAGACCTCCATCAGCTTCTCGGTCTGGATTTCCACGCCTTTCACACAGTCGATGACGAGGATGACGGAATCCACGGCGGTAAGTGTCCTATAAGTGTCTTCTGCAAAGTCTTGGTGGCCTGGTGTATCCAAAAGGTTGATTTTTAACCCTTTATATTCAAAGCCCATTACCGAAGTCGCCACGGAGATACCTCTTTGCTTTTCGATTTCCATCCAATCCGATTTGGTCTGGGTGTCGATTTTATTGGATTTGACGGCTCCGGCTGTCTTAATTGCCCCGCCGAAAAGTAACAATTTTTCTGTTAGCGTGGTCTTCCCTGCATCGGGGTGGGCGATGATGGCAAACGTCCTTCTTTTTTGTATTTCTTGGGTAAGATTCATGGTAGAGGAATTACAGGGTGCAAAGGTAAGGAATAGTCTTCAAATTGCTGAGGCTATGAAAAAAGGAATTTACATTTCTCTATAGGCTACAGAATCTGATAGTTAATAACAATTAAACTTATTTGGATTAGATCTAAATAAATACAACCTTGCAATGTTATTTATAATTGATCTAAATAGATGAAATTAAGCAAGCTCTTTTTGTTACCTCTTTTGTTGATCGCTTGTCAGCAGTCGAAAGAAAAGGTAGACACCTCGCAGGAGGTCTCCCGAAGGCTGATTACTGCGGGCGGAACCATCACAGAAATCGTCCATGAACTCGGTTTTGGCGATGACATCATTGCAACAGATATTACCAGCACCTATCCTGCCACCATGCAGGGATTGCCCTCGATAGGTTATAGAAACCAGATAAAGGCAGAAGGCATCCTTTCTCTGGGGGCCAATGTGGTACTTGCAGAAGCCGATTACTTGAATCCTGAAGTAATTGAACAATTGAGGTCCGCCCAAGTAGAAGTTCAAGTATTCGACAAGCCGATGAAGGTCAACGAAACCTACGCGCTTATCGACGATCTGAGCGGGTACTTGAAAGTGCCAGATAAAGGAAAGCAGCTGAAAGAGGAGCTACAGCAGGATATCCAGGAGTTGGAGTCCTACCGGTCCGCCCATCCTAAAAAGGCCAAAATTGCTTTTGTGATGGCGCGGGGACCCGAGACGGTTTTTCTGGCGGGAGAAGAAACCTTTGCGGAAGAACTATTTGGGCTCGCAGGACTGGAAAATACTGCCCAGGGCTTCAAAGATTTTATCCCTTTAAGTCCTGAAGCTTTAATCAGCATGAATCCTGATTATCTGCTCTTATTTGAATCCGGCTTGGCGACCTTGGGGGGAAAGGATGGCGTCAAGAGCATCAAAGGGATCACCGAAACGACGGCCTATAAAGAAGGCAATATCATTGCCATGGATGGTCATTTCATATCCGGCTTTGGCCCTCGGATAGGGGAAGCAGCGCTTGAACTGGCAAAAGCAATAAAAGAAAATTAATGTTATCCATCAGCCTGCAAAGATCAAAATTATACCTCTATGCCATGGTTTTGGGCAGCTTAGGTCTCGGATTATTGGTCATCCTGGTGTTGTCTTTAAGCCAAGGCGCCTTCCATATCCCCGCCCGTACCGTGGTGCAGGTCTTTCTTGGAAAGATAGGGCTTGGAGAAACCGACTACAGCTTGCAGCAATACAACGTGCTGTGGCAGATCCGTTTACCTCGGATTCTGCTCGCTATGATGGTGGGAGGAGCGTTGGGTATAGCCGGCGCGGCATTGCAGGGGCTCTTTCGAAATCCCCTGGTGGAGCCTGGTATTATTGGAGTAAGTAGCGGAGCAGCATTGTTTGCTGTGATCTTTATTGTATTTGGCAGCTATCTCAGTTTTGTGTCGGACATCTTCGGCGCATTCACCCTGCCCATAATGGCCTTTATCGGAGGTTTGTTAAGTGTATTTTTAGTCTATCAGCTGGCCAGTGGACAAGGGAAAACCGATATCTCTCTCTTGTTATTGGCAGGCGTAGCTATCAATGCATTAGCAGCTGCCATGATTGGCTTGGTGATTTTCTATGGAGATGATGCCGCCATCCGGAATTACACCTTCTGGAGCTTGGGAGACGTTGGCGGGGCCAGTTGGCAAAAGGTTGGTATCGGCTTTCTCCTGGCCGTCCTGCCGGCAGGTATTATTCTCTCCCAACATCAGGGATTAAATGCCTTGGCAATCGGGGAAGCAGAGGCCTTTCATATGGGTATCAACGTACAGCAAGTCAAATATATCGTTTTGTTCTTCAGTGCTTTAATGGTAGGGGCGGGAGTATCGATGACAGGGATCATTGGTTTTGTTGGCTTGATTGTGCCGCATTTAATCCGACTGGTTTTTGGTGCAGATCACCGGTTGGTGCTTCCCGCTTCTTTCCTGTTAGGTGCGCTCCTTCTAGCTATAGCAGATCTGTTTGCGAGGACCCTTGTCTCTCCCGCGGAGATGCCAATCGGGATTTTGACGGCGATCATCGGCTGTCCTTTCTTTATCTGGCTTATCAAAAATATCAGAAAAACTACGTACTAGATGTTAAGAGGCAAAAACATTCACTTTTGCGTCCAGAAGCGACCGATTGTGGACCAAGCAGACATATCGCTTCAGGCTGGTGAGCTGGTGGCGGTACTTGGCCCTAACGGTGCCGGAAAATCTACCCTTCTCAAAATTCTCAGCGGTGAGATTCCCTGTCGACGCGCAGATATTCAGTACAACGGGACCGCTATCCGCCATTTTTCCGCTAAGGCGTTGGCCAAGTTGAGAGCAGTAATGCCCCAGCACAGTGTCCTATCTTTTCCGTTTACGGCAAGCGAAGTCGTTGAACTGGGACTTGGTACCCAGCCGGTAAGCGCTCCTGACCAATTGGTACAGAAGGTAATGATGGAAACTCAAACCTGGGATTTAAGGGATCGCCACTATGGTAAGCTTTCGGGCGGGGAAAAGCAACGGGTACAGCTCGCAAGGGTGCTGGTGCAGATCTGGGAAATGAGACCCTATCCGCGGTATTTGTTGTTAGACGAGCCTACCTCCAGCATGGATATCGCCCAGCAGCACCATGTCCTCCAGATCGTATCCAGACTCAAAAAGCGAAATATAGGGGTTTTGGCGATTGTTCATGACCTCAACCTGGCGGCCGCCTATGCAGATAAGGTAGTGCTGTTAAAGGAAGGAGTGGTCCGCTACCAAGGACCGACCGAGTCGGTATTGACTTCAGAAACGCTTCAAGAGACTTTCGACCACCCTGTCAAAGTCAGTAAAGATCCAGATACGGACCAATTGGTTATTATCAGCCAAGTACAACCAAAAAGAATCAACCACGAATTTAAATTGGCATAAAATGCAGACAACGACATTATCCCACACCAGAGCAAGCCTAAAAGAGGCTTGGAACGATTTTAAGGTCGCAAACCCAAAGAAGAGGATCCGCGACGCGGCTGCCTCGCTAAACGTGTCCGAAGCGGAGCTGCTAGGTACTACTGTGGGCAAGACTAGTGTCCTCTTAGAGGGCGATTGGACCGACTTCATTCAGGATTGCAAGCGCTTGGGCAAGGTGATGTCCTTGACCCGAAGCGAAGGCTGTGTCCTGGAAAACCAAGGTACCTTTCAGAAAATCGAAATCCACGGAAGCCCGGCCTTCAAAGTGGGAACAGTGATAGGTCCGATTGAACAGCGAATCTTCTTTGCACCCTGGACTTACGGCTTCGCGGTGGAGCAGGAGTCGCCGAGAGGCATCCTCAAAAGCTTTCAGTTTTTTGACAAAGCGGGCGACGCCATCATGAAGATTTACATGAAGGAAAAGAGCAACCTGGAAGTATATGAGGAATTAAAAGCCAAGTACAGGGCGGAGGATCAGACAAGGGAAATCTTGGCTGTTCCTTATCCAAGTGCTGTATATGCGGAGGAAATAGATAAGGAAGCTTTTACTGCGGATTGGGAAAACATGAAAGACACCCACGACTTCCACGGTATGCTGAGAAAATATAATGTCCACAGGCTGGAAGCTATCAAGTTGATCGGCGAGAAATGGGCTTACCAAGTGGATCGCTTGTGTGCCCGGAAAATCCTCGCTGTAGCTTCTACGAGTAAGTTGCCGATGATGATTTTTGCCGGTAACAGGGGCAATATCCAAATTTTCCAAGGCAAAGTCAGGACGATCAGGCAAATGGACAATTGGCTCAACGTATTGGATCCTGACTTCAACATGCACTTAAACGAAGATACCATTGATACTGCTTGGGTGGTTCATAAAAACACGGTTGACGGCTTGGTGACCGCAGTCGAATTGTTTGACAAAGAAGGCGAAATCGTTGCTCAATTCTTCGGTCTGCGAAAACCCGGCATTCCACAACGGGAAGAGTGGAAGGAGCTAGTCGCTACGCTATAAAAAATTGCGACAGCTTCTCGGACATGAATTGCACCATCCTATCAGTACTATGAACAGGTTATTAAAATGTTTTACTTTCTCTGTTTTACTCCTTCTATTGGGAGCAATCCATGCTTTGGCAGTGGACAAGTCCCCCACCCTCTACATCTTGGATATCAAGGGCAACCCTATCCTACATGCCTATGTGAGTGTAGGTAGGCAGGGTGTCATTCCTGTTAACGAAAAAGGTGCTTGCCATTTACCTGAAGATTTAGATACCAATGACACGCTTCAAATCGTAGCTATGGGCTATGACATTAGGCAGCTTCCTGTAAAGGAGGCTATGGCGAATCCTTCCATCATTCTGGAAGAAAAGATCGGCAGGCTGGGGGAAATTGTCGTTTCGGCGACCCGCACTAACCGAAGCGTGGAGGACCTGCCTATGCCTGTCACCGTCATCGGGAAGGAGAAAATCCAGGAGACCGGCGCAATGAGGTTATCTGAGGTTCTACGAGAGCAGACCGGCTTGCAGGTAGTAGCTAATCATGGGGTAGGACTACAGATGCAGGGACTATCTTCGGATTACATCCTTATCCTATTGGATGGAGAGCCCTTGATTGGCCGAACCGCAGGCACCTTGGATCTGGATCGTATCAGTGTGTCCAACATCGAGCGGATTGAAATACTACGGGGGCCATCCAGCTCCATCTATGGGAGCGAAGCGATGGCGGGTGTAGTAAATATTATCACCAAGAACAACAGGTCAGGCGTAACTTCATCTGTTCAGGCGCGCTATCGGACCCACCGGACCCTTGACATAAGCGGTGATTTCGGAATTAGCAAAAACGGGTGGGATGTCTATGCGTATTACAACCGTTTTCGCACAGACGGCTTTGACCTCAGCCCTGAGATCCCCGGCCTAACCTCTTCTGCCTACAGGACCCATTCTTTCCAGACGAAAGTCGGCAAGACCTTCTCGGATCGATGGAATGCCAAGGTATTCCTCAAATATTACAAGGAGGATGCTGACAATTTTATGGAATTAAACAGACAGGGATTGGGGGTATTGGCCGATATGGTGGGAAAGCGGGAAGACTTAAATGTTAATCCGACCTTGACGTTCAAACCGTCCAAGGACTGGACCTTCACCTTGCGGGGGATGTCGTCGCTTTTTGGGACGGAATCACGCACCCTGTACCAGGAGGACGGGGTATTGGTGGAAGCTGAAGATTTTAGGCAGTTTTATCACCGTACGGAACTACAAGTGGATCACCAGTTGACGAACAAGCAACTGGTAACCGCAGGGGCGGGACATCTGTTGGAAACTGTGGAAGCCACCCGGTATAACGATCTGAACCGTTTTGATGCGGGGTATCTTTTTCTCCAGCACCAATGGAATCCATCAGATCGGTGGAATGTGGTCACAGGATTCAGAGGAGATCTTCATAGCCAATACGGTTCACAGCTCAGCCCTAAAATTTCCGGACAGTATCAGATCAATGATAAGTTGCGTTGGCAGATGTCCATAGGTATGGGTTTTAAAGCACCCGATTTTCGACAGGTATTGCTAAACTTTAACAATGCATCGACAGGATATTTTGTCTTTGGCGCAAATTTGGTTCAAGATGGAATGAAGAAGCTCCAGGAGCAAGGTCAGATCCAACAGATTTTACTGGATCCTTCCCAGTTCGGGGATTTGACTGCCGAAACGTCTCTGGCCTTCAATACGGGATTCCGCTACAAGCTGAGCAATGATTTGTTGCTACAGAGCAATATTTTTAGGAATAATATTTCTAACCTGATCGAAACCTCTCCCGTGGCGCGCTTGACTAATGGCCAGCACGTTTACTCGTATCTCAATGTAGCCAATGTGGTGACCCAGGGGGCTGAGCTGGATCTTAACTGGCGCATTGCCAACGGGCTACAGTTTTCTGCAGGTTATATGTTTTTAGATACCAGGGATCTGGACGTATTGGACCGGATCGACGAGGGCGAGCTGTATAAACGGGATGCTTCCAATCGGACCAAGCTCGTCACCCGCGCAGATTACGGTGGTTTGCTGAACAGAAGCAGGCACAGCGGTCATATGAAACTCAATTATTACGAGAAGAATAGCGGCGTGGACATGGCTCTAAGAGGGATCTACCGCGGGAGGTTTGGTTTTGGCGATATTAATGGTAATCTGATTTTGGATGATGACATGGAATACGCCAAAGGGCTAATGGTCTGGAACCTTAGCCTCAGTAAGAGCTTTGACAATGGCGTGCGCCTGGAGGTGGGAGGTAATAACCTTTTTGATGAAGTTAACCTCCATGATCCTACCAATGCCGGTCGCCTGCTCTTCGTAGGCTTTCAATCAAACGTACATCAACTATTTAAATAATAACAACTTACACTTTACACAATGAAAAAGTTAATTATCTGGAATCTGGCCCTGTTCAGCACGGTTTTTATTTTCTCCTGCAGCGATTCTGATGATCCACAGCCAGAAGAAAACCTGGAAGCTGTTTTAGTTGAAAATCTACATGCCCCTGCGGATGTAATGGACCGGGAAACTGGCGAAATCATCAGCCAGGGTTCATACAAATACTACAGTTTCGAGGACAACGAATTAGCGGAAACCCGAGAGGGCAACTGGGATATTGGCTTCAAAGGCCTCAGTATCATCGTTAATAGTGGGATCAGTGGCAATGGTAAGGCGGAAGCCGCTGTTGTTCAAGGTGTCTTTGAACAGTATAACGCCGTTCCTGAAAGTTTGGAACTGAAGATAGACACCGAATCTGGGCTGGCGATCCCCACTGGATCAGGCAACGGATGGTATAATTACAACATGACCACACACCTGGTAAGTCCTCAGCCCGGAAACATCCTAGTGGTAAAGACCAATGGGGGCAACTATGTCAAGATGGAAATCCTTAGCTATTACAAGGATAATCCGCCCATGAACGAAGTGAGTCTGACCACACCATCGGCCTACTATACCTTCCAATATGTTCTACAGCCCAATGGCAGTAGAACATTTTAACCAAGGTAAAATAATTTTCAAAGACTAGGTTGGGCAACCTGATGAAGAGCTGACATCCATCCTCTTCTTCAGTTGCTGAGCCCAGTTTCGCATGAAGGGATAGTGAGGTGGTCTATTCTTCATTCACCCCATGAAGGATAATTCTGAAGGAGGTTCCTTTGCCGAGTTCAGACGAACTGACAAAAATCTTTCCGCGGTGGTAGCCTTCGATAATCCGTTTGGCCAAGGTCAAGCCTAGACCCCAACCTCTCTTCCTGGTAGTGAATCCCGGATTAAAGACTTTTTTGTAGAGGGATTTCTCCATTCCTTTGCCCGTATCGGTGATATTGATCTGTACATATTTTTCGCTTTCTTTAACAATCACAATATCGATTTCTCCCTGTCCTTTCATTGCATCTACCGCATTTTTGCAAACATTCTCAATAACCCATTCAAATAGCGATTTATTCATCATGGCAAAAATGTCCTCCGCATGGGAGTTGAGGCTGATCTTCACCTTGGTGGAGATTCGGGGTCGGAGGTAGTTGATCGCCTCATCAATGACTTGATAGACGTTTTCCGGTTTAATGACCGGCATGCTTCCGATATTACTGAAGCGCTCCGTAACCATCTTTAACTTCACCACGTCTTTTTCCAATTCCAGGATGACTTCCTTGTTTTCCTCCCATACCGGTGAGTTTTTGAAGTAATCTATCCAGGCCATTAGAGAAGCCAGTGGGGTGCCCAGTTGGTGCGCAGTTTCTTTGGTAAGGCCAGCCCATACGCGATTTTGCTCGGCAATTTTGGATTGGTTGAAGAGCGCATAGGCAAATAAGCCAAATACCATAATGACCGACAGCTGGACATAGGGATAGAAAAACAAGGAGACCAGGAGATCAGAATTTTTATAGTAGATGTATTGGTCGAGTTCCGTCAGGATAATCGGTTCATACTCTGCTTTCATTAACTGCAGTTCCGATCTCAGCTTTTCCTCAATCTCCTCTTCGGTAGCACCTTCTTTAAAATGAATATTCCTATGGATTCCAGTGGGGTTACCAAATGCGTCAGCTATGATAACGGGAATATCATGGTTCTGAACAATAATTTCCTGATTGATAAATGTGAGGTTGTCAGAGTTATTGGCGGCGTATTCTAAGGCCCGTGCAAACAAGTCAATTTGTTTCTTTTCCCTCTCTTTCAACTCTTCTACCAACGTATTGGTGTAATAGATGGATCCTACACCGATAAGGAGGGATAAACCAAAAACAACCCATTTGACCTTCCCTTTGTTTTGATAAAAATCCAAAGTGGTGAAATCCTGAAACTTATTCTTCATGCTTCGACTGTTAGGCAATCATCTTAATAACTGACTTTAACCAAAAAAAGTATTGCTGCCACGCGCTTCTCTCTGCTTGAAAATTGAAATATTTTTTTTGTATAACCAAGGGAGAATGAAGTTAGTTAGGCAATCCGTCTTTTAGATGGAAAAATGACTCTCATCTCCACCGGATATTTCCTGCTCCGAGGACCTAATCCAAGCTGTGTGGTTGAGTCAGAGCAGTCATTAATAGAGGTCCGGATGATCTGTTACTTGGTCTTAAACCATCTCCATAAAGTTCTGTAGCCCACCTTAGTGCCATGAACAAGTATGCCTATCCGGTATATTTTTCCTGCGATCCATGTCGTAAACAGGAAGCCCCCAACCAAGAAAAACATGGATAAAGCCAATTCGTAAAAAGGAACACCAAAACTCACCCTGCCCATCATAGCAATAGGTGAGGTAAAAGGAATAACCGAAAGCCAAAAGGAAATCTTACTGTTGGGGTCATCCAGAACGAAAATAAACAGTCCCAAGTAGGCGATGATCAGGGGAATGGTGACGGGAAACATAAACTGCTGAGCGTCCGAAGGCGTATCGACAGCTGCGCCGATAGCCGCAAAAAAAGCGCCGTACAGCAGGTATCCCCCTATAAAGTAGAAGACAAAGGTAAGCGCGAGCTGGACAAAATTAATGTCGCTGAGTACCTGTAGAATTTGGCCGATCTCATTGGAGCCTTCCATGAGCGGACCTGTCGGATTAACCAATTCCAGGGCTTGTTGCTGGGGCATCTGTTGGCCAAAGAAGCCCATCACCAAGGACGAAACTGCACTGATCAAAAAGATCCAAATGAGGAATTGCGTAAGCCCGACGGCGCCTATGCCCAGAATTTTCCCCATCATCAGCTGGAAAGGTTTCAGGGACGAAATTAATATCTCTATAATACGGCTTGATTTTTCCTCAATGACGCCTTGCATGATCTGGTTACCATAGACAAAAATGAAGGTGTATATCAAGATGCCGGTAACAAATCCGATAGCGTAATTGACCGTCGCATTGGACACTGTCTCTTTCCCGGTAGGGGCAAGGGTGATCGCCTGTATGGACACATCTGTCCTTAGGGAGGCAATGAGCTTGGGGTCTATTCCCGAATTATATAGCCGTAGCTCATCTATCTTTCGTTTTAATGTAGATTCGAGGCTACCGACAAAGGTCATGCTGGGATTTTCATCCGAGTAGTAGGTGATCCCCACCGGCTTTTCTAAATCGATTTTGGGAATATAAAGAAACCCAAACCTGCTGCCGGACTTGACCAGTTCTTTAGCGGCTTCTATATCAATTCCTGAATAGGAAAAAGCGTAGTTGTCTTCGCTCTCCATAAAGAAATTGTTGTTTTCATCTACTACTTCAATGATCCGTAGCCTATCCTCGGATTCGCTGTCACTGAATGCTATCCAGAGAAAAATCCCCATGATGGTAGGAAAGATCAGCGGAGTGATCAAAGTAGCCAATAGAAACGACTTCTTCTTGACACGGGCCAGATACTCCCTTCTGATCACCAATAGGATCTTATGCATGGTCGTTTTCTTTAACTTTTTGGATAAAGATATCACCGATGGAAGGCACGACCTCTTCAAAACCGATCACCGAGCCGTGGCACATCAATTGTCTCAGCATCTCATTCGGCGGGGTTCCGCAAAGCGGTATCTTAAAACTGACGTGGTCTTCGAACTCCCGGAAGTCCGGCCAGTCCGCTATCCGCAGGTTTTCGTCTTTTAAAAGTTTAACGAAAAAGATATTGGTTCTTGCCTTCCTCCGGATTTCATGGAGGGGGCCATCAATCACTTTCTGTGACTTATGAATCATGGCAATGTGGTCGCAAAGCAGTTCGACTGACTCCATTCGGTGGGTTGAAAGGATCACGGTGGTACCGTTGTCTCTCAAGTCAAGAATCTCGTTTTTGATGATTTCAGCATTGACAGGGTCAAAGCCGGAAAACGGCTCATCTAATATTAGTAATTCTGGAGAATGGATGATCGTGGCGATAAACTGAACTTTCTGCGCCATCCCCTTCGACAAATCTTCTATTTTCTTGTTTCTCCATTCGGAAATACCAAGCCGTTCCAACCAGTCCCGAACCTTTATCCTAGCATCCGAAGTCCGTATCCCCTTGATTTGGGCAAAATAAAGTAGCTGTTCACCCACCTTCATCTTTTTATACAACCCACGTTCTTCCGGTAGGTATCCTATGTGTTGAATGTGATCTTGCCGCAAAGACTCTCCTTTGAACAGTATCTTACCTGAATCCGCCTCAATGATCTGGTTGATGATCCTGATAAGCGTAGTTTTGCCTGCCCCATTCGGGCCTAGTAAACCAAAAATTGAACCTTGGGGCACGTGCAGGTCAATGTTTGACAAAGCTCGGTGACTGCCGTAATTTTTGAATAACGAAGATATTTCTAAGACATTCAAGGAGGAGTGGCTTTGGTTTTAACTAAATGAAAAAAACGGTGCTACGGGAACCAATATTAACATTTTTTATTTTAGCGAAACAGCCCCCACGGAAATATCAATTAAAAAAGTCATAAGGTCCTCGGCGTTTTTTTTGTATCCTTTGCTGACATAGACTTTGTTATCGATCTCTCGGAGGTGTTTTGGAACAGAGGTCCGACACATTGCCGTGGATTTTACCTTGACAATGTAGGGGAGATGTGTAGAGGGCAGGCTGATATTGACGGAGCCCGCGCCTACCATGGTAGAAACGGTGCTTCCTCCAGGCACATTCTCCTCAAATGAGAGATTGACTGAGCCATAATGTACATCGAAGAGCATGTGCTTTGCATTTGAATAATTGATTCGCTGGGCATCCAGGCTCCCCATCTTAATCACCACCATCATTGTGTCCATGGGGGCAACATTGAGGAATCGACCAGAATAATCCAAATCCACATCGGCACTCGCGGTTTTAATTTTACATTTGGATACCGGGAGGTAGGAGAGGTCAAAAGAGGCTTTACCCAAGCCAAAATCAAAATTCAGATCATACAAAAAGCTGCTATTTAGATCGATAAACCAGTCGTGGTCGTAGGATTCGTTGCTGCCGGTAATCAGTCTGTAAGATAGGCTTTTCCCAAGGCTTTCAGATGCAGTGTTTTGGTGTTCGATATGTGCATTTAATACTCCACCTGCAATGGTATGGCTGAAAGTAGGCAGGATGTTTACTGTTGCGAGATGGGCGTGTACCCGGATGGGTTGCCCAAAGGTATTTTTCCTAACCAATGAATTCCCTTTGTAAGAAGAGAAGTCGAATTTGACCAAATTAAAACCTTCTGTTTCTTTAACGATGAATTCCTTGGTGATCTGGGCTTCTACATTATAAACACATCCAATCAGTACCCAGATCAGTAAGCATAGTTTTTTGAACATATGGAAAGTACGGCATGGGTAGCAAAAGGTTTTGCCGGCAGCATAAAAAAAACCGGATTCAATCCGGTTTTTCAGCACATGTTTTACCTCTAGCCTTTTTTTAAAAGAACTCTTTCATTTTATCGAAGATGCTCTTCTCTGATTTTTCAGGAGCAGGGCAGAAATTTTCGGATTTTCTCAATTTCTCCAAAATCTCCCTCTCTTCTTTTGTCAATTGTTTCGGCGTCCAGACGTTGACGTAGATCAATTGATCCCCTTTGCCATAACCGTTAAGCTCCTTAATGCCTTTTCCTTTTAGGCGTAGTATCCTCCCGCTTTGGGTTCCGGGCTCCAGCTTGATTTTTACTTTTGCATCAATGGTAGGAACCTCGATTTGAGCACCCAACACGGCATCGATAAAGCTGACGTAAAGATCATATACGACGTTGTTGCCGTCTCTTTGTAGCTCCTCATGTTCAATTTCCTCAATAACGATCAAAAGATCCCCCGCTACTCCGCCGGGGATTTCGTTACCTTTACCAGACAGGCTGAGTTGCATACTGTCACTAACGCCCGCAGGAATGTTGATCGGGATAATTTCCTCTTTGATAATTAAGCCCCTTGCATCTGCTTCTGCAGGTTTTTTATCTACGAGTTGTCCGCTGCCCCCACAGGTGGGACAGGTGCTGGCAGAGACCATTTGCCCCAGCATGGTGTTGACTACTTTTTTGATCTGCCCACTGCCGTTACAGGAGGAACAGTTTTTAAAAGTAACCCCGTCAGCTACCAGATGGCGCTTTACCTTTATTTTTTTCTCTACGCCATTGGCTATCTCAGCTAAGGTGAGTTTTAATTTAACCCTAAGGTTGGTGCCTTTTCTGGTTCTTCGTCCCCCCCGGCTTCCTCCACCAAAGAATGAATCAAAACCTCCTCCCCCGAAAATGTCACCGAATTGGGAGAAGATGTCCTCCATGTTCATGCCGCCGCTAAAACCGCCAGCTCCACCCACCCCTTGGTGGCCAAACTGGTCGTAGCGCTGGCGCTTTTCGGCATTACTCAACACCTCATAAGCTTCTGCAGCTTCCTTAAACTTCTCTTCTGCCTCAGGGTTGTCAGGGTTTTTGTCCGGGTGATATTTGATGGCCATTTTCCTGTAGGCCTTTTTTATCTCTTCCTGGCTGGCACTTTTGCTGACACCCAATACTTCGTAATAGTCTCTTTTTGCCATAATAATTTAAGATCCAATGACCACTTTAGCGTACCTAATTACTTTATCGCCAAGGGTATATCCTTTCTCCACGACATCAATCACCTTTCCTTTGAGATCTTCCGAAGGAGCCGCTATCATGGTAATGGCTTCCTGGGTTTCGGCGTCAAATTCTTTCCCTATTAACTCACTCATGGGTTTTAAGCCCTTGCCTTCCAGTACTTTAATAAATTTGTTGTAGATCAGCAGGTTGCCTTCCATAAGGGCTTGTGCATCTGAACCCTCTACTTTCAGGGCTCTTTCAAAGTCGTCAACTACAGAGATCAGGTCCAGCATGACGTCCTCCGATGCGGTTTTGATCAATTCCAGCCGTTCTTTGGCAGTCCGTCTCCGGTAATTTTCAAATTCGGAATATAGTCGCAGGTATTTGTCTTTTAATTCTTGGTTTTCGGCTTTTAATTTATCTTCTACATCCAAATCTGTTTCTTTTTCATCAGTCGGACCGGAAGCCTCAGTTTCCGAAGCATTTTCGTGAGTTGCTGTAGAAGAGGCGTTTTCGTCAATTATTTCCTCTTTTTCTAAATTATCTTTCTCCTCCATAATTCGAATTTGTTAAAAGTTACCAGTCGCCGTTCAATTAGTTTGCCATTCTGGGAAAGCTGACAATCTGGCATTATTCTACGATTGCCTGCCAGATAAGATCTTTTAGCTTGTCTAGATTGTATTGGCTGACAGACGAAATGAAAACAGAGGTAACTCCCTTCGGAAGGCTTCGTTTCATCTCTTCCATCAGTTCGTCATCTAGCATATCTGCTTTAGAGATGGCGAGAATACCCTTCTTGTCCAGAAGCTCAGGATTATATTTTTTTAATTCATTGACCAGTATCCCATATTCTTCTTTAATGTCCCTTGCATCCGCCGGAATCATAAACAACAGGATAGAATTTCTTTCGATATGCCTCAAAAATCTTAAACCTAATCCTTTGCCTTCGGCAGCGCCTTCGATGATGCCCGGGATATCTGCCATGACAAACGATTTGTCATCCCGGTAGCCAACCACTCCGAGGTTTGGAACCAAGGTTGTGAAAGGATAGTCACCGATCTCCGGCTTGGCAGCGGAAATACTGGAGAGCAGGGTAGATTTACCTGCATTGGGAAATCCTACCAAACCCACATCTGCGAGTAGCCTAAGTTCGAGAATGATCCATTCTTCTATGCCCGGTTCGCCGGGCTGGGCGTAATGAGGGGCCTGATTGGTAGCCGATTTAAAATGGTCATTACCCAAACCACCCCTTCCGCCAGGGGTAAGGACGATCTCTTGTCCATCCTCGGTGATCTCGCAACGAACTTCCCCAGTCTCTGCATCTTTGGCCAAAGTACCTAAGGGTACATCCAAAATAATGTCCTTTCCGTCAGCTCCCGTTCTTCTGCTTCCTTCCCCTCCTTTGCCGTTTTCGGCAATGACATGTTTTTTGTATTTTAGATGAAGCAATGTCCAGAGTTGGGCATTGCCGCGCAGGATGATGTTTCCTCCCCTGCCTCCATCACCACCGTCAGGCCCGCCTTTGGGCACATGTTTTTCTCTTCGGAAATGGACAGATCCTGCTCCTCCTGCCCCTGATCTGGAGCAAAATTTCACATAATCTATAAAATTTGATTCTGCCAAGATCTTGATATTTAGATGCTCAAATAAAATTGGCCAAGCATTGGATGCTTAGCCAATTCAATAATTTCCACAAAGTTACACGCTTTTTATCAGTATTCGAAGTAGAGCCGTCTTTTATGAGCAGGCTGGAAAGGTAGAAACAAGTTGTTCTTTACACTAAAGTCGTACGTCTTGTTTCCCAATACTGCTAGTAGATACTTTCTACATCTAATTAATATCCGTCTACCACCTCGGCAATCTTGCCAAAAATCTCATCGATTTCCCCGACGCCATGGATGGTTGATAGTTTGCCTTGTTTTTTGTAAAAATCCGCTACCGGAAGGGTTTCGTCCAGATAAACCTTAATTCTCGTATTGATTTTCTCCTCATCCTGGTCATCCGCCCTGCCGGAGGTTTTTCCCCTGCCGCGAATTCGTTCTTTCAGGATCTCCTCAGGAACCTCCAAGGCAATCATACCCGAAATCTTCATATCATTTTGGGCCAATAGCTGATCCAGAGCTTCGGCCTGCGCTACGGTTCTGGGGAAACCATCAAAAATAAAGCCTTTCGCCTCCCTGGTAGATTTGATCTTATCATCCACCATTCCGATGACTACTTCGTCCGGTACCAGATGCCCTTGATCCATATATTTCTGAGCCAATTTTCCCAACTCAGTACCCTCTCCCAAATGTTTCCGGAACAGATCCCCCGTCGACATATGGTTCAATTGATATTTTTCAATCAGCTTTTCGCTTTGGGTTCCTTTACCTGCACCGGGAGGACCAAACAATACAATATTTAACATACAATCAGTTTTTTTATAAGCGTTACATTTACAACAGCAATTTACCAACAAATCAGGCTAATTGGTAAATTTCTCCCAAATTCCTTCCTAGTCCATCATAATCTAAACCGTAGCCGACGACAAATTGGTTGGGGATTTTAAAGCCAATGTATTTGGGTTGTATATCTTTTTTGAGCGCTTCAGGTTTTAGTAATAAAGTGGCTACGGCCAGACTTTTGGGTTGGCGCTTCTGCACCATTTCCAGAACATAAGACATACTGAGTCCGGTATCCACAATGTCTTCTACGATGATGATGTCCCTTCCGGCTAAATCGGTCTCGAGTCCGATCAAAGGCGTTATTGTACCTGTTGACGTTGTTGATTCGTAGGAAGATATCTTTACAAAGGACAGTTCAACCGGCAAGTCAATGTGCTTGGACAGATCGGACAAAAACATAAAAGCGCCGTTCATAATGCCGATCAGAAGCGGCGATGACCCTTGGTAATCCTCGGTAATCTGCCGGCCGAGCTCGGCTACCCGCTGAAGAAGCTCGGATTCTTGGATAAAGGGGATAAACTGTTTGTCTTTGATTTGGATGGTCATTACACTAAACTTCTTAATAATTTATCCTCTTCTTTGTCGGATGGCTTCGTAGGCAAAGATGGCGGCGGCAACGGAGACATTGAGACTTTCGATATTGCCTGCCATGGGAATCCCCGCAAATTCGTCAGTCAGCCCCAGAAGCTCTTGGGAAATACCGTCTTCTTCCGAGCCCATGATCAACGCAGTGGGTAAAGAGAAATCAACATCATACATCAGTCGGTCGGTTTTTTCTGTTGCACTGACGACGTTGAGGCCCATTTTCTTCAATTCTTTCACGGCAAAGTAGAGGTTTTTCACCCGGCACACCGGCAAAAAATTCAAGGCTCCCGCGGAAGTCTTGACGGCATCTGAATTAATTTGAGCACTTCCTTTCTCCGGGATCACCAGTGCATGTATACCTGCTACATCGGCCGTGCGGGCGATGGCGCCAAAATTCCTGACGTCGGTAATCCTGTCAAGGACCATAATTAGCGGTGCAACCCCCTTCGAAAAGCACTCCTCTATGACATTGTCCAAAGAGGCGTAGGCGATAGCCGAAATATGAGCGATCACCCCTTGGTGGTTTTTCCGGGTCGTGCGGTTCAGCTTTGCTTCTGGCACACGCACCACGGGAATGCGTTCTTGTTTAGCCAATGCCAGCAACTCCTTGATCAGGTCGTTGTTAAGCTCTTTGTTGACGAGGATTTTGTCGATTTCCTTCTGTGCCTTCAGCGCCTCCATAACGGCCCGGGTACCAAAAAGGAAGTCCTTTTCATTTTCTTCTCTATTAATCAGAAAGCCATGCTTCCGCTTCTCCATAATGTGATACTTTTAAACCATTCAGGTTGATATGACCTGGAACGGTTCAGTACATAATAATTTGGCGTCAAAATATTTTTAACGCGTGCAAAGGTAAAGGTAATTTTTGAATTTGAATTGAGCCCATCATAAATCCAGGTTTCTCGGTCTGCGTTGAAGTAGACTTCTTGGGGAGGGCCTAAGACGATGTAAATCATACCCCTATCGGTCATCCAACCCTCCTTATAATCGGTAAACAAGATATTAGCAAACTCCACCTGACGGAAATACTCCCTGATTAAGGTCTTGGCCTTTTGCTCGTCTTTTACCATATTGATCCAATATTGGTCCAGTGCGATTTTTTTGTTTTCAGCCGCTTGAAGGGTTTCGTGTTCCTTTCTAGTGGAAATGTAGGCCACCATGTTTACCATTTCTTCATAGGAGGGGACGTTGGGAAAAGATTCGGGAACTGTTTTGACCAGCAGTCCAGCGGTAGATGCCGTGTCCGATTGGATAAAATAATACCCTTCCCGTTCGAATGACTTTGGCGCGTTCACTAAAAAACTGCCGTTATCAACTACTTCTACTTCTTTGGGAATGGCGGGGGCCTTGGTTTCCATCGGAGGTAAAGGCACATTAAATTCTTGTGGGTAAAAATAGCTATACAGGTTGATGCCTCCTCCGCTTTTGAAGAGCAAAGCATCATGGACATTCAAAAAGGTCTGGTCAAAGGGGAGGTCGTTGCCGTAGTAAGCACCAAAATTCGGCTGGTCAAAGACATAGGGACTGATCAAGTCGGCATGGTACACATACTCATCTCCTTGGCGGACATCCTTAGCCCAGAACACCACATAAGCTGTTTGTTGATCTGTAGGTATTTCAACCGTTTTTTCAAAGAGGTAATGGCTTTCAGTGTCTCTTTTTAGGTCATCCTCCTCAAGGGCTACAATTTTCTCTTCCGTTATCTCTTCCTGGAAGTTAGCGACAAGGCTATAGGAAAAGAGGTAATTGTCAAATTGAGGATCTTCTTCTAGCTTTTCCGCCACCATCTGAAGTTTAAAAGATCTGTCCCCGTCTTTAATCGGGATGACTTTAAGGGCAAGTCTGGAGTAGCGGGAGTACCTGAGGCTCTGGTTGATGTCTTGAAGGGAGGTTTGGGCTGTTGCTGTCATTCCCAAACAGAAGGTCAAGAATGCCGCGAATATCCCAAGGGAATATGTCTTTATCTTTATCATCGGTGAATTTTAAAAATTAACGCTAATTTTGTTCAAAATAATGAAATTTTAAATGACTACCTATACAACGGAAATTGCCTCCGATAAGTTGATCAGTGACAACCCAATTCACCAACGATTGTTGAAGGCATACATTGCTGCAAAGCCGCATGTCAAAGGGGATTTGTTGGAAGTCGGTTGCGGCGAGGGTAGAGGAGTAGAGATATTGCTCAATGAGGTGGACGCTTATCATGGGTTGGATAAAATTCAGGAAGTCATTGAAGACTTGCAAAGGCGCTTTCCCAAGGTTTGCTTTGAGCAAGCTGTTATTCCTCCTTTTCAAACCATCGCCTCCAATAAGTTTGACTCCGTGGTGAGTTTTCAGGTCATTGAGCATATACAGGACGACCGGCTGTTCTTGCAAGAGATATACCGCGTGTTGAAGCCTGGAGGAAAGGCGATTATTTCTACACCGAATATCCGGCAAACGCTGAGCAGGAATCCCTGGCATATCCGGGAGTATACCGGTGAGCAGTTAAAGAAGTTATGTGAGGGCATTTTTGACCGGGTGGAAGCTATGGGGATTGGAGGTAATGAAAAAGTTTGGGCCTATCACGAAGCCAACCGGCAGTCAGTCAACAAAATTACCCGCTTTGATATTTTTAATCTTCAATATCGGCTACCCGCTTCCTTGCTGCGGCTTCCTTACGAAATCCTTAACAGGATGAACCGCAACAGACTTCATAGACAGCAGGGCGCTGCAGTAGAACAAATTTCTCATGAGGATTACGTGTTGGTGGATCATCCCGATAAAGGGCTGGATTTGTTCTTTGTGTTGGAGAAAGGCTTGGCGGGTTAGAAGCTTTAATTTGGCAGCACGGTACAACTTTTTGCAAACAGCGGCCTCTCTTCACTTTTTTTGGAAGTTGGGGAATAGTTCGTCAGAGATGTCCTGTCGTTTCGTTGGATTGATGTTTCAAAGCCACCTATGTGAATAGAAATTACATCTATTCAGGCGTGGGAGACCACTTCAGGCTGTCCAATCAAAATTAAAGATTTTGAAGTTTTTTTGATAAGTGTGTTTATTTATCCTTCAAGCACGCTATGTAAATAGGAAAGAGCGGCTACACGCCGCTCTTCTATCTTCTATTCATTCTCATGCTTCCTGACTCACCGAATATGCTCTCCATGTCATTTTGAATTTTGGTGGCCAGTTCATCATAACCGCGTTCTTGTAGTAAGGGCAGGAAGTATCTTAACATCTCGATAGAAATACTCGCTTCCCTGTCCAAGGAACGTCCTGTCGCTTCATAAAACTGCAACATTTGTACGGATCGCGTAGCCATCTTTTCAATGATATCCAGCGCCAGGTCATCTTCGCCCATTTCAAATAGCAGCGGTACCGACTGCCCATTGGCGAGGTCATAAGGGATCGCTTCATTAGGGAATTTTTCCAGACTTAGTTTTTGAATATCCGCGGCCATTTCCATTTTGTCCTCTTCCAGCAAAGCAATGGTAAGGCTGTTCAAGGCACTTCTGTGGTTGGAAGTGAAGCGTCTGAATTCGTCATCAAAATAGTTATCTGGATTGTCCATGCCCCTAAAGGCAAATTTTTCC
>Ga0079224_100002413_pt1 | contig 22653 bp, 19 predicted proteins | sample Stecom2015_FD_80414 | JGI IMG/M metagenome (GOLD analysis project Ga0079224, IMG submission 80414) | Agricultural soil microbial communities from Utah to study Nitrogen management - Steer compost 2015 | ecosystem: Environmental > Terrestrial > Soil > Agricultural land | place: USA: Utah...
GAAAGCTGGGTGAGGCTCCGCCGGATTCACTCCGGCGGAGCGGGGGCTGTGCCCCCGCTGGGAAAGCTGGGTGAGGCTCCGCCGGATTCACTCCGGCGGAGCGGGGGCTGTGCCCCCGATGAGAAAGGGATAGTGCCGGTGCTGCGCAGCAGCACACCGGCGAAGCCGGTCGGCTCAAAGGTTGTCAAACCTTTGAGCCGCGGCACTCGGAAGACACAGGATGCTCAGGAACAGGACGCCGGCGATCACCGGCCACATTGCCGTGTAGCCCGATGTCTCGCGGAAGTGCGGGCGCAAAACGTCGATCGCGACGCCGGTCAGCACGGGGCCCAGCAAGCCTCCGAGCCCTCTGCTGAAGTCGAAGAGCCCGGCGCCCGCGCCCGAGCTCCGTCGCGGCAGGAGTTTCGCGACGAGCGCGAACGGCAAGGTCATCGCGACGCCGCCGGCGAAGCCCACGACGAGCGTCGCCGCGAGCAACACCGGAATCGACAGCGTGATCAGGGGCAGCAGCAGACCCACTCCGAACACGAAGAGAGAGACCCGGATCACACGCAGCATTCCCAGGCGATCCCCGAGGTTCCCGGCCACCGGCGCAGCGACCAGGGTGATGACCGCGATCACCGCCATCAGCCCCGAGGCGGTCTCGGGCGAATGTCCGAGGCCGACCACGATGAACAGCACGACGAACGTGCGGAGCGCCGTCATGGAAAACTCCCACAGCGCGTTGGCGACGAGGATCCGGATCATCTCTGGGCGCTCGCGCAGGAGCGCCCAGAGCGTCGGCGGCTCGAGCCGCGGCAAATCGTGTTGCGGGGCCTCGGTCGTCACGTAGGCGCGCATCCGTCTCACGAACACCACGGTGACGGCGGCGAGCGTCGCGGCGCAGATCAGAAAGGGGAGGGGACGCCACACCGCGAGCAAAAGCGGCGATCCCACCAGGGCGAGCCCGAGGCCGATCTCGCGAAACACGGTCTGCACACCCTGGGAGCGCCCGAGTCGCTCCGGCGGAACGAGATCCGGAAAGAGCGCGCGATAGGGAGAGTAGTAGAGATAGAACCCGGAATAGAACACGAGGGCGAACGCCGCATACGCGAGCACGGAGTCCGCGAAGGGCAGCGCCACGAGCGCGACGACGGCGATCGGCGCCCCCGCGAGCACGAACGGCAATCTCGGGCCGAGCCGCGTCCGGGTGCGATCCGACCAAGGTCCGAGCCAGATGGGAAGAGCGAGCGCGAGGAGCCCTTCGCCGGCGACCACCGCGCCGGCTACGGTCCCGGAGGCGGTGTGCTCCTGGAGGAGCAGCGGAACGAGGATGGAGACGGTGGTGAGCGCGAACGCCAGCGCCGCGGTCGGCAGCGAAAGCAGGGCGAACGGCGGCGTGGGCTCACCGAACGGCTACGGCACCACGCGGGGTGTGGCCGGGAAGCGGTGGTAAAACGGCGAGCTGTGGATGATCACCGCGCCGTGGGGGACGAAGCGGTCGTAGACGAACGGATCGTAGTACGGAGAGTAGTAGTAGCGGGGCACGCGCTCGCGCACGGCCTGCAAGAACGGCGTCCGCTGCGTGTACCGCGAGTCGCCGTTCGCGATCGTCCAAGCAACGCGGAACGCGCGGACGTCGTCCGGGGAGACGCCCTCGGGCATCACGAAAATCGCCTCCACCTGCCCGTCGCCTCCTGCCGGAACGACGGGGTTGCCGCGGATTTCCACCGGGCGCAGGCGCCCGAGCACCCCGTCGTCGAGGGTGGCGGAGTCGAGATACAGCGCCTCGGGGACGAGCCGGAGCGGAGCCGTCGTCGAGTTTTCGAGCGCGAAGCCCACGTGCACGACAGTGTCCGTGTCTCCGCGAACTTCGGTCCGGTACGCGCCGTGCGACCAGATCTTCGCCTCGCCGAGGTTGCCCCGCTTGTCCTCGAGATCGTACTCGGCCGCGAGGTAGCCGTGTGGCGTGATGCCGGTCACGTGCTCGGCCGGCAAGAACGGCTGGCGTGTCGCGCAGGCGGCGAGCCCGAGCCCGAGCACGATCACGCTGCTCGCCGCCGTCTTTCGCAGACCCATGGCACGGCATCGCCTGCAAGCACCGTGCTCCCTCGCTGCGGGTGCCGACGCCGTCGATCGCCCTCGAACCCGGGGTTGTGTGCTTCGGGTTGCGCGATTCGCGGCTCCCGGGGCGAGGGCCCGAGCGTGGCAGCCTGGAGGCGGCGTGTCGCGGATGCTGGCGGCATCCCGGGGCCCTGGGCCCCCTGACGCACCGCGCCCGAGTCCGAGGGCGCGCACCGAACTTGCATCTTGGGCGCGCGGCATGCGCTTCGGTGTCTCGCAGCCGAGCCCGGACCGGGTGAGCGTCACCCTCGCGGGCGATCTGACGCTCGACGAAGCGCGGGCCGCCTACGACACCCTGCTCGAGCTCGCCGACCGCCCGGACATCCGCGAGGTTTGGGTCGATTTCGCCGCGGTCGAGGCGTTCGATTCCCCTGCGGCCGGCTCGGTGAGCGAAGCATGCGAGCGCCTGCGCGATGTCGGCAAGCGGGTCGAGCTCGTGAACGTGGGCCCGCGCCAGCGGTCCACGTTCGAGCTCGTGCTCGTGCGGGTGCCCCCGCCGGCTGCCGCGCCTCGACCACCGAGCCTCGCAACGCGACTCCGCACGTCGAGTAGGCGGCTCGTGCGCGGCGCTTACGACTTTGCCGATCTCGTGCTCGACACGGTGGGCATCAGCGCGCGCGTGCTCGTTCGTCGCGAGCGCGCGCGCTGTTCCTCCATCGTGGATCAAGCCGTGCACCTCGGCGTGAACGCCTTCCCCGTGGTGCTTTTGCTGAGCTTTCTCACGGGGCTCATCCTGGCGTTCCAGGCGGCGTACCAGCTGCGGCGGTTCGGCGTGGAGATCTACATGGCGGACGTGGTCTCGCTCGGCATGGTCCGCGAGTTCAGCCCGATCATGACCGCCATCATCTTGGCGGGGCGGAGCGGAGCGGCCATGACCGCGGAGATTGGCACGATGGCCGTGCGTGAGGAGTTGAGCGCTCTGCAGACGACGGGCATCAACCCGAATGCCTATCTCGTTTTTCCTCGCTTGTGCGCCGTGACCCTGGCGCAGCCAGCGCTCACGGTGCTCTCGATGGCGATCGGCATCGGCGCTGGCCTGATCACGGCGTTCTTCTTCGGTCTGCCCGTGCCCGGGGTCTACGCGGCGATGCAGGAGACGCTGACGACCAGCGACTTCGCGTTGGGGATCTCGAAGAGCGTGCTCTTCGCTTGGGTGATTGGGTTCACTGCCTGTTTCATGGGCCAACGGACGCGCGGAGGCGCGCGCGCCGTCGGCCGCAACACTACCGTCTCCGTGGTGGCGGCGATCTTGTTGATCGTACTGGTCGATAGCCTCGTCACCACCACGTGGACCACGGCGGGCCATGGTGACGTCTGACCAAGTCTGTTCTTGCTCGGGGCTTTCCGCCGGGTACGGCCGAAAGCCGGTGCTCAGGGACGTGGATCTCTCGGTTCGCCGCGGCGAGATCGTGACGATTTTAGGGGGCTCGGGCTCCGGCAAGTCCACCTTGCTGCGCACGCTTGCCGGGCTCCTCCCGCCGCTCGAAGGCTCGGTCCGCCTGCTGGGGCACGATCCGTATGCGCTCAGTCGGGAGCGGCGGCGCGATTTGAGCCGGCGTGTCGGCATGCTCTACCAGAGCGACGCGTTGTTCGGCTCGATGTCGGTGTTCGACAACGTCGCGCTGCCGCTGCAAGAGCTGACGAACCTCCCGCGGCCCGTGATCGAGCGGCTCGTGCGCGCTCGGCTCGCGCTCGTCGACGTGCTCGGCATCGAGCGGAGCTTCCCGGATCAGATCTCGGGGGGGCAGAGCAAGCGCGCCGCGCTCGCGCGCGCCACGATCCTCGACCCCTGGGTCTTGTTCTGCGACGAGCCCACGTCGGCTCTCGATCCGGTCGCCGCCGGGCAGGTGGATCGCCTGCTGCTCCGCCTGCGCGGGGCGCTCGGTACGGCGATCATCGCCGTGACCCACGACGTGGACAGCGTGCGCGCCATCGCCGATCGCGCCGTCGTGGTCGGAGACGGCTGCGTGCGCGCGATCGCCACCGTACCCGAGCTCGAGCTGTCCACCGACCCGGAGATCCGCGGCTTCTTCGGGCGCGGACGCTCGCGCGCGCCGACCTTCGGAGAGGGAACATGGCAACACGAGGCCAGGCACTCAAGCTCGGCATCTTCCTGATCGGCTCGCTCATCGCGCTCGCGCTCCTACTCGGGGCGTTCGCCGGGTTCGACTTTTGGACACGGACCGACCGCTACTACGTGCTCGTCCCGGGCAGCGTCGAAGGCCTGGAAGTGGGCGCTACCGTGAAGATCCGGGGCGTTCGGGTCGGCCGCGTCGGCGAGCTCGAGCTCTATCCGAGCGGTTTCGCGGGCGTCCGCGTCGCGCTCGACGTTCCGAAAGGCACGCGCATTCCGCGGGACGCGAAGGCGTTCTTGCGATTTCAGGGGCTCACGGGGCTCAAGCTCGTGGACATCGACGAAGGCTCCCCCTCGGCACCGCCGCTTCCACCTGGAGGGTATCTCGAATACGGCGAGACCCCGATCGATGCCTTGACGGCCCGGGCTGGCGACATCGTCGAGCAGGTCACTCACTTGTTGGCGAGCGCCAACAGCCTGATGTCGCGCCTCGCCGCGACGGCGGAAGATCTCGAGCTCGAACGCCTGAACAGCATCCTTCGGCGCGCCGACGGCGCGCTCCTCCACCTCGGGCGAGCGAGCGAGGAGCTCGCGCTCACGCTGCGCGAAACCCGTGCGCCGCTCCGCGAGACCGTGGCGCGCACCGACGAGGCTCTGGTGCGCGCCGCCGAGGTGCTCGAAAACGTGAACGAGACGGTCGAGAACCTCGGACAGGCCTCCAGCGACGTGCGCGCCCTGATCCAGGGCTCGGACGAGGAGCTCCGAACGACCGTGTACAACCTGAGAGAGGCGAGCCAGAGCTTCAAGGAGCTCGGGAGAGAGCTTCGCCTGAATCCCTCGCGCCTCCTCTTCTCGCGGCCTCCGCGTGAGCGGGAGCTTCCATGAGCGCTTGGGGTCGCGTGCTCGCGTGCGCCCTCTCGCTCGCGGCGTGCGGCGGCCCTGTCCCCGAGATCCACTACTACGAGCTCGCCGTGCTCCAGCCCATGCGACGGCCGGCGAGCGACCCGCGCCTGGTGCTCGCGATCGAACCGTTCGAGGCGAACGCCGCCTACGAGAGCGAGCAAATGGTCTACCGGGTGAGCCCGTATCGCATGGACTACTATCACTATCATCGGTGGAGCGCCTCGCCGGCCCTCACCGTCGCGGACTACCTGCGTGAAGCGTTCTCGCGCACCGGCAGGTTTCGGCGCGTCGTGCTCGAGCCCTCTCCGAACGCGCCGCTCGTGCTCGGCGGACGAGTGCTCGCGCTCGAGGAGGTCGATGTCACGGAGGAGAGCTGGTACGGCCAGGTAGTGCTCGAGCTCTCGCTCGAGTCGCGCGAGAGCGGCGAGGTCGTGTGGAGCCAGACGTTTTCGGAGCGCGAGAAGATGGAGCAACGGAGCCCGGAGGGCCTCGCGCGCGCGCTCAGCCTCGCGCTCGACCGCATCGTGGCCGCGAGCACCGGCCCGATCGCCGCTGCGCTCGACACGGCCGCGCGGGCCGATGCCCGCCGCGAGCCCGCCGCCACACGCTGAACGACCAACGCCCGGGGCAACGCCGTGCCGGATCCGGACGAACCCACGAAGCCGGCAGCGCCGCGCGAGAACCCCGCGGATCTCGCCGAGCTCTTGAGCGAGCTCGAAGACGAGGAGATTCGAGAGCGGTGGACTCGGCTCGACCCCCGCCAGCGCGTCGCCGTCTTCGAGTACCTCGACCAGGATGCGCGAGAACGCCTCGCGGCGATGATCCCGAAGGAGCGCCTCGCCGAGCTCCTCGAGCACATGTGCTCGGACGACCGCGCGGCGTTCCTGCGGCACCTCCCCGAGGCGCTGCGGACGGAGCTCATCACGCTGCTTTCCCCGCGCGAGCAGCGGGACGTGCTCGGCTTGATGCGCTTCCCCGAGGAGTCCGCCGGAGCCCTGATGTCTACGGAATACGCGGCGCTCGACGCGGATCTCGGCGCCGCGGCGGCCGTCGACGAGCTGCGCCGCTCCGCCCCGAGCCGCGAGACGATCTACACCGTATACGTCGTGGATCGCGAGCGCCGTTTGCTCGGCACCGTCTCGCTCCTGAAGCTCGTCACCGCCGATCCGGACGAGCGCGTCCGCGATCTCATGAGCCCGGGAGGCATTTCCATCCCCGCCCTCGCCGAGCAGGAAGAGGTGGCGCGCGTCATCGCGAAGTACGACCTCACGGCGGTGCCGATCGTGGACGAGCGCGGGCGCCTCCTCGGGATCGTCACGCACGACGACGCGCTCGATCTCGTGATGCGGATCCGTGACGAGGCGGCGGCCCTCGCGTCCGGCATCGAGCCCGACCCCGTCGATACCCCCTATAGCCGGACGTCGATTCGTCTCTTGTTCAAGCGGCGCGTGTCCTGGCTGCTCGGGCTGATGCTGCTCGCGCTGGTTTCGGCGACGGTCGTCTCGTTTTTTCGGGACACGCTCACCGCGGTCGTCGCGCTCGCGTTCTTCATCCCCGTCGTCACCGGGACCGGCGGCAACACCGGGACGCAGTCGGCGACGCTGATCATCCGCGCGCTCGGGACGGAGGACGTCTCGCCTTCCGACTGGGCGCGGGTGTTCGCGAAGGAGCTCGTGGTGGGAGCCGTCCTCGGGGCGGCGCTGGCCGTCACCATAGCGGTCATCGGTCTCGCTTGGCCCTCGGCGCGGGGAGTCGCGCCCATCGTGGGGGCCACGATGGTGGCGCTCGTGCTCTGGGCGAACCTGGTCGGGGCGCTGCTGCCGATCCTGCTCCGTCGCATGGGCATCGATCCCGCGATCGCCGGGGCGCCGCTCGTGAGCACGGTGGTAGACGCGACGGGGCTCATCATCTATCTCGGTGTGGCGAAGCTCTGGCTCGATGGTTGAGCCGCGTTCGCGGAAAGGAAAAGCCAACGGAGACGCCATGTCGAAGCCCATCGAGGACTACGCTCTGATAGGCGATTGCCAGACCGCCGCCCTGGTGGCGCGCGATGGGTCGATCGATTGGCTGTGCCTCCCGCGCTTCGACTCTCCGGCGTGCTTCGCGTCCCTGCTCGGGAACGAGGAGAACGGCTTCTTCAAGATCGCGCCGGCCGGCGAAATCCGCCGCGTCACGCGCCGCTACCGGGGCGACACGCTCGTGCTCGAGACGGAATACGTCACGGACGGCGGCGTCGTCGCGGTCATCGACTTCATGCCGCCCCGAGGCGGCCGGATCGACCTGCTCCGCATCGTCGAGGGTCGGAGCGGCTCCGTGACGATGGATCTCGAGATTCGGCTGCGCTTCGACTACGGCCGGATCGTGCCCTGGGTGCGGGCCACGGAGGATGGCATCCTCGCGACCGCGGGGCCCGACATGGTGCGCCTCCGGACGGAGGTACCGCTCACCGGCCGCGACTTCACCACGGTGTCTCGCTTCGAGGTGCGGGCCGGCCAGCGCATTCCCATCGATCTCGTGCGGTTTCCCTCGCACGAACCCGCTCCCCCGCCCATCGACGCGATGCTTGCGCTCGAGGAGACCGAGGAGTGGTGGCTCTCGTGGTCGCGGCGTTCCACGTACCGGGGGCCGCACCGAGAAGCGGTGATGCGCTCGCTCATCACGCTCAAGGCGCTCACGTACGAGCCCACGGGAGGCATCGTGGCGGCGCCGACCACGTCGCTCCCCGAGCAGATAGGCGGCACCCGCAACTGGGACTACCGGTACTGCTGGATTCGCGACGCGACGTTCACGCTGTACGCGCTCATCGGCGCCGGCTACCTCGAGGAAGCGCGCTCCTTTCGCGAGTGGCTGCTGCGGGCCGCCGCCGGCAAGCCCTCGCAGCTCCACATCATGTACGGGATCAGCGGGGAGTCGCGGCTCCCCGAGTACGAGCTCGAGTGGCTCGGCGGCTACGAAGGCTCGGCGCCGGTCCGGATCGGCAACCTCGCCTATCGACAGCGTCAGCTCGACGTCTACGGCGAGATCCTCGACACCATGCACCTGGCTTGGCGATCCGGGCTCCCCCCCGCGGCCGAAGCCTGGAACCTCGAGCATGCGCTCGTCGAATATCTGGCGAGCATCTGGGAGCTGCCCGACGAAGGGATCTGGGAGGTGCGCGGCCCACGCCGGCACTTCACCCACTCCAAGGTCATGGCGTGGCTCGCCCTCGATCGCGCCGTCAAAGGCATCGAGCACTTCAGGCTCGATGGTCCGCTCGAGCGGTGGCGCGCGCTGCGCGACACCATCCACGCGGACGTCTGTGCGAAGGGCTACAACGCCGAGCGCGGATCGTTCGTTCAATACTACGGCTCCGATCGGCTCGACGCGAGCCTGCTCGCGCTGTCGCTCGTCGGCTTCCTGCCCATCGACGACCCGCGGATCCGCGGTACGATCGCGGCCATCGAGCGTGAGCTCTGCGAGGACGGCTTCGTCGCGCGCTACCTGACGAGCACCGACATCGACGGCCTGCCTCCGGGTGAAGGCCGGTTTTTGCTCTGCACGTTCTGGCTCGCCGACAACTTCGTGCTGCAGGGCCGCCGCGCCGAAGCCGAGCGCCTGTTCGAGAAGATCCTCGCGATCCGCAACGACGTCGGCCTGCTCTCGGAGGGATACGACCCCGAGCGACGACGGCTGGTCGGCAACTTCCCGCAGGCGTTCTCCCACATCGGCCTCATCAACACCGCGTTCAACCTCGCGGTCCGGCTCGGGCCCTCCGTCGAGCGGAGCCACACGTAACGGTCGCGGCGGGCGCGCGGCGTTCGCGGCGCGGACCGACCGCACCGCGCTCGAAGAAGCGCGATAGACTGCGCCGCATGACTTCGAAGACGGAGCCGCACGCGGACCCCTGGGGCGAGCGGCTCCCGCGTCGGCTCGGCCTGCTCTCCGCGATGGCCGTCGTGATCGGCTCGACCATCGGCAGCGGCATTTTTCGGACCCCCGCCGTGGTCGCTGGTGGGACGGGCAGCGTCTTTTCCTTCGTCCTCGCTTGGGTGTTGGGCGGCGTCGTCGCGCTGTGCGGAGCGCTTTCGTACGCCGAGCTCTCGGCCATGATGCCGCGCAGCGGCGGCAGCTACGTGTACCTGCGGCGCGCCTACGGCCCGCTCGTGGCGTTCCTCTTCGGCTGGGCGCAGCTCTTGATTCTGCGCCCCTGTGCGTTCGGGGCGATCGCGGTCACCTCGTCGGCCTACTCGTGGCGCACCGCGGGGATCGATGGCAGCGCGCGCTTCCTCGGCGGCCCGATGTCGCTCGAGCAGATCACGGCCGTGGGGCTCCTCGTCGTCGTCGGGGCGGTGAACGCTCGCGGCGTCCGCCTCGGCGCGCTGGTCCAGAACGCGAGCACGGTGCTGAAGATGGGCGCTCTCTTCGTTCTGGTCCTGCTCGGCCTCGTTTTCCTCGCGAGCGGGCGGCACTCCGGCGTCCCTTCGGCGCCCGCCCCGGCCGTGTCTGGCGGCTTCGCGGCGTTCGGGCTCGCGATGGTCTCGGTGCTCTGGGCCTACGACGGCTGGTCCGACGTGGGGTACGTCTCGGGGGAGGTCAAGGAACCGCAGCGCACGCTGCCGCGCGCCTTCGTGCTCGGCACGCTCGCGGTGCTGACGCTCTATCTGCTCGCCAACGCGGCGTACCTATCGGTCGTTCCGCTCGCGAAAATGCCGGGCTCCGAGCTCATCGCGGCCGACGTCGCGGAGGTCGTCCTGGGCCCGGCCGGGGTCCTCTTCGTGTCGGGCGCCGTCGCGCTCAGCACGTTCGGAACGCTCAACGGCTCGATGATGACCTCGCCTCGGATCTTCTTTGCGATGGCGGAGGATGGGGTCTTCTTTCGCCGCTTCTCGACCGTGCACCCGCGCCATGGAACGCCCGCTGCGAGCATCGCGCTCGCCGTCGTCCTCGGCTCCGTCTTCGTGTCCGTTCGCACGTTCGCCGAGCTCGCCGATCTCTTCGTCATCGGCATCTGGCCGTTCTATGCGCTCGGCGTGATCGCCGTCGTGCTGCTCCGAAGGCGCGAGCCCGGGGCGCCGCGTCCCTATCGAACCTGGGGCTATCCGCTCGTTCCCGTCGTCTTCCTCGTGGCGACGGCGTTTCTGCTCGGAAACTATCTCGTGCTCGAACCGCTTCAGTTTCTCGGCAATCTGGCCGTCGTCGCCACGGGGATCCCCGTCTACCTTCTCTGGACGCGAAAGAGCGCCCGCGGCGACGCGGGCGCAAAGGCGCCGGAGCTCGAACGAGCGCTCTCCGAGAGCGCCGATCCTTGATCCGGTCTCGCTCCTTCGGCGTCAGCCCAGAACCCCGGATGGTGGCCCATTGGACGCGCTTTGGCCCCGCTTCGCGGCTCGCGGTGGCTCCGCGGCGAGGTCCGCGCCGTCGCTGCCTTTTCTGCACGGATCGAGGAGCATGCGGTTACCAACCCGCGCTTCGAGAGGCATGCGCCTTTTCGCGAATCGTCGACTCGAGCTCACGCCCGCGTCGCGGGATAGGCCGTGCCGAGTATCACCATGCCTGCACCATTTGCGCCGAATTGTTCGCGGTGAGATCGAAAAGTTGAATTCGAAAGGGTTCCATTCACTCCGCGTGACCAACGGTGTCGTTCAATCCGCGTCTGAGCTCGTGTTAGCGTCCGTGCATGGCGTTGCCCACTCCGGGTTTCAGAGCGGTCGTCCATCTCGTCACCACCGCCGGGGCGAGCGCGGCGCTGGCTCTCGTTGCCTGCTCCGGTACCGACGCGACTCCGAACTGCGGAGCCGCCTCCCCCGGCGAGTGTCCCTCGGCAGCGAACGGCGGCGCGGTCGGCACTGGCTCGAGCGGCGGCTCCGGCGGCTCTGTGGCGAGCGGTGGCGCATCGGGACCGATGGCGAGCGGCGGCAGCACGGAAAGCACGGGCGGCACTCCCACGTCGCCCGTCGGCGGCGCCTCGGCGAGCGGTGCGCCCGCGGTGGGCACGGGCGGTACGGACGCGAGCGGCGGCGACGCCGGCGCTCCGTCGGGCTCCGGAGGGAACGGCGCGGTCAGCGGGGGCGGTGGCGGCGGCGGCGCACGAGGCGGGGCTGCCGGTGCCGCGACGGGCGGAGCCGCCGGTGCTGCCGGCACTCCGGGATCTGGCATCACCGACGGCACTCCCGTCGAAGAGGCGCTGCCCGCTCTCCCGGGCACGCGCCAAGAGCACTCGGTGGTCGCGCTTCGCGGCGAGGTCTACGTCATCGCCGGCTTTCTCGGCCAGAGCGTTACGGACAGCATCGATGCGTACGACCCGGTCTCGCAGACGTGGCGAAACGTCGGTGAGGTCCCCGAGGCCATGCAGCACGTGAATGCCGCGGTCGTGAACGACAAGCTGTACATCGCCGGCTACTACTACGGGAGCAGCTTCAGCCAGACGCGGCCCAACGTCTACGAATACGATCCCGACACCGGTGAATGGACGCGAAAGGCGGACATGCCGGCGGGGACCGACCGGGCGTCCGCGTGCGTGGCGGTCCTCGACGGCAAGATCTATCTCTTCGCCGGGGCCCGCGGGGACACCGTGGCCGATTCGTCGTACTACGACGTTGCGGCCGACGAATGGCACGCGCTTCCGCCGTTGCCGGAGCCGCGCGAGCACTGCGCCGCGGGCGCGATCGGCGGCAAGCTCTATATCGCCGCTGGCCGGATCGACAGCATCACGGGCGTCCGACCCGCGACCTACGAGTTCGATCCCGTGACGAACGAGTACACGGAAAAGGCGCCGATTCCCACGCCGCGCGGCGGCGTGGCCGCGGGCGTGGTCGACGGTAAGCTCTTCGTCATCGGGGGTGAGGGCAACCCGGATCACCCCCAGGGCGTGTTCCCGGAGATCGAAGCCTACGACCCGAGCACGGATAGCTGGGAATCCTATCCGCCCATGGACATCCCGCGTCACGGCTTCGGCGCCGCCGTGATCGACGATCGCATCTACTTGCCCGGCGGCGCGAACCGGCAAGGGGGCGGCGCCACCACCGAGCACAGCGTCTTCTATTTCGAACCCTGAGCCTCGATTCGGGTTTCCTGGTCGGGGATGGCCGATTCCTCGCGTCGTTCCGCCGCCTTCGCGCCCGTGCTCGCGAGAGCGGTGCTATCGCTGCGCTCGCCGGACGCGAATGCGTCTTTCCAAATCCGCTACGGTCTCGGCCGTCCCTTCCGGTGTCAGCCCGCTGAGCCGAGCTCGGCGCTCGCGCCTCGAGCGCGCGGGCGTTTCTCGGAGGTTCGGAGGGCGAACGCGCCGTCGCCGAGGACCGCCTGCGTTGCGAGAGCGACGATCAAGAACGCGACGTACTCCCAGCCGCCGCCTTCGTTCGTGAACATCCAGCCGTTGCCGAGGTGCGGTTTGAGCGCCCCGACCAGGATCGGAATGAGGCCGAGGGCCACGAGCCGCGTGTGAAACCCGAGGAGCAGCGAGAGGCCGCCGAAGAGCTCGGCGGCGAAGACGGGGTACGCCGTCCACCCCGGAAACCCGTGCGCCTCGAAGAACTGCGCCGTGCCCGGGAGCGTGAAGAGGGCGACCTTGGCGTAGCCGTGAGCGACGAACACCGCGCCGAGGGCGATCCGCAACAGCGTCGGAGCGAGCCCCGCTTTTTCGAGCGAGCCGAGGAAGGACTGAATTCGATTCGACATGAGGAACCTCCCGTGTGCTCGCTGAGCATGGGTTCCCGACAGCGTGCGGAGAAGGCGGCCCACGCGAACGCACTGTTCTCGGGAGAGGACAATCACGGCCGAGCCCATGGCGGCGTCGCGAGCTCCCGCGCGAGGGCGGCGAGGAAGCTCCGGAGCCGCGGCGGTTGCACGCGCCGCGCGACGTGGACCGCATAGACGCCGACCGGCCGCGGCGCGTAAGCCTCGAGCACGCTCACGAGGCGCCCGGAGCGGAGCTCGTCCTGGATCATGAAGCGCGGCAACATGGCGAGCCCCATCCCGGCGATCGCGGCTTCGCGGAGCACGCCGCCGTTCGTCGTCTCGAACCGGGCCGCGACGGGGATCGCGAGGCGCTTGCCGCCGGAATAGAGCCGCCACTCGTCTTCGGCGCGGAGGAGCGAGAAGCGCAGGCAATCGTGGGAGAGCAGGTCCTCCGGGCGTTCCGGTGTGCCGTGCTTCTCGAGATAGCTCGGCGCGGCGCAGACGTGGAGCGACGTCGTGGCGAGCTTGCGCGCGACGAGCCACGAATCCTTGAGCTTCGTTACGCGGATCGCGACGTCCACCCGCTCCTCGACGAGGTCGATCAGGCGATCGTTCACGGAGAGCTCGATCTTCACGTCCGGATGCGCCGCCATGAACCGCGCGATGGGTCCCGCGAGGTGCAGTTGCGCGAACGTCACCGGCGCATCCACCCGAATCACTCCACGGGCCGCGTCGGTCGCCCCGAGAGTGGCTGCCCGTGCACTCTCCAGCATCCGGCTCGCTTGGCCGTACACCGCGAACCCCGCATCCGTCACCGTGATTTTTCGGGTCGTTCGGTGCAGCAGCCGCTCGCTCAGCCGTGCCTCGAGGGCCGCGACTCGCGTGCTCACCAACGACTTCGAGATGCCCAGCGCTGCCGCGGCTCGCGTGAACGAGCCGAGCTCCACCACCCGCGCGAAGCAGAGCAGCGCGAGCAAGTCATCCATCAACGGGTCCGTCACGCGCGCGAGTATGCACGCCCGGCGTCCCGTGTGCCGCGGGGCTCCACGGGGGAAGCCGCCTCCTCGCCGAAGGCCCCCGTCACTGCTCGAAGCTCGGCGTGGCCGCGAAAGGCTCCCGGGCGTCGGATGAAATGGGCGCTGCCGCGACTCCGAGCCGCGCGTTCTGCGGTAGAGTGGCTCGGCTCGGCGCAAGCCTCGGACCCTTCCGGCGATGCAGACCCTTCACTTCGTATCGATTTGGCTGCACATCCTGGCAGCCGCGATCTGGATTGGGGGAATGGTGTTCCTCGGGGTCGTCCTGATCCCCGTGCTTCGCGATCGCTCGCTCGCGGCTCGGTACGGCGAGCTGATCCACCGCACGGGCACGCGCTTTCGCAACGTCGGGTGGGCCTGCTTGTTGCTCCTCGTCGTGACCGGCTTCGTGAACCTCATGCGCTGGGGGATCGGCCTCGATCGCCTGGTCCGCCCCGAGGTGTGGGCCTCCCCGTGGGGGAAGACGCTCGCGGTGAAGCTCACCCTCGTCGGCCTCATCCTCGCTTTGAGCGCCACGCACGATTTCGTCATCGGGCCGAGGGCAACGAAAGTGCTCCGCGAGGCGCCCGGGTCCCCGGAGGCGCGCCGGCTCCGGCGCCTGGCCGGGTGGATGGGTCGGTTGAATCTCGTCCTCGCCGTCGTCGTGGTCGCGCTCGGCACGATGCTCGTGCGCGGCCTGCCGAGATAGCGGTCGGTCGTCCCGAAAGCCGCCGCGTGGCAGCCTTCGGGACGCGACCGAGCTCGTCACTGCCGCCTAGGACTCGATTTCGGGCTGACGTCGGAGGGGAGGCGAAGTCAGTCATCGAGCGCGCCGGCGTCGATCCACGCCTCGATGAGCGCGACCTGCGCGGCCGTGAGCGGGGGGGCGCTCCCTAGCGGCATGCCCGAACCGCACGCGGGATTGACCCCCAGGAGCTTGCTATTGACCTTGTCGAAGAGAAGGCTGTTGGTGGCGTCGTTGGCAACGACGCGCACGAGCTGCGTAGACGCGCACGTGACCCCGGAGGCGCCTGCGCTCGTGCCCTGGGCTGGAACGCCCACCAGGCTCGCGTAGGCAACGGCCTGTGTGCTCATGTCCAGCATGCCGGCGTTGACGCCGCTTCCCCCGGGTCGATGACAGGAGACGCAGCGCTGGGAGATGACGTTCGCGTAAACATTCGTGAACGTCGGGGCCAGCTCCTCACAGGTGACCACGACGGAGCGCATGAGCGTCGTTTCGCACGCTTCGCTCCCGGGAGAGGCGGTGAGCGTGATCTCGATGTCTCCCGGGGTGTCGGGGCAGGTGAAGATGGGGGTCGGGCTCGTGGGATCGTCGAACGTTCCGGCTGGAGCCGTCCAGTTCAGAGTGGGTGTGAGCGCCCCTGCGCTCACTTCGGCGACGAGCTCGATGGGGGAGTTCAGCGAGGTCGCGAGCGGGAAGACGCTGATGGACTCGATGTCGGCGCAAATCTCGCTCGTGCCTTCGATGATGGCGCTTCCGCTGTCGCTCGTGGCCGGGACACAAATCATGTGCACTTCGACCGTCGTCACCTCACCGGCTTCGATATCCATGGTCCGCATTCCCGAGCAGCTCAGCGTGCCGTCGGTGGTGAGGGCGCTCAGCGTGACCGTATATCCCGTGGCGGGCGGCAATCCACCGACCTGGAAGCGCGCGACGTTGGCGAACTGAACGTCGACGCTCCCGGAGCGCAAGAAGTCCGTGCTTTCGTTCGCGATCGTCCAGTCGATGGTGTCGATGGTCACGCCAGGAGCGATCTGGAGCTCGAGATCGATGCTCCCGAGCTGTTCGGCCGATCTATTGGGATCCTCGGCGGCGGAGCACGCCGTGATCGCGACCGTCGCACCCGCCAGAACCAATCGAAACCAATGGGCCAGCGCACGTTTCATGAGGCAGATCCTTTCTCGAACGTCGAGCACAGGGCATGAGTTGCCCTGGACGCGCCCTCTCGCGGACGCCTTTATATCACGGTGATCCGTCGCTTGCGGGCGGGCGGTCCCATCGAGTGTTGAGTACGACGAACCAGATTTCGCGAGTTGCGGAAGAGCGCGCGGCAGCAGCTCTTGGGGCCTCGCGTCGGGTTGGGCGCGTGCGCGCCGAGCGCGCCGTCAGGCGCTCGACGCTGCGGCGCCTCGCTCGTGAAAACGCTCCGCTTCCGCGCGACTCCGTTCGAGTCGAGCCGAGCGATCCGGCGCTCCGGCGGCCCGAGCCGGAGCGGTGAGCCTTGGAGCCGGAGCGGGGAGACGCTACGACGCCGCCGAGGAGGCGCAGGCGTTCACGCTCACTCGGGGTCGTCGCACTTCAGGAGGTAGTTGATGCCCGAGCGGCGGTTGAAGGAAACCTCGAGTCTCCCGACCGTGAACGGTTTTCGAGAGCTCGGGCGACTGGAGGATGCCCCCGCAAGCCGTGCGTTGTTCGTTCGTGATCGTGGCCGCCACGCCGTCGCACTCCAGCTGGGTCTCGTATCCGGGCTGATAGCGCACCGTGTGACTCTTCGTCGAAAGCTCGAGCGCGCGCTCTTCGCCGCCCGCTATGATCGCGTCTGCGTAGCTCGTGCACCACTCGCCGCCGACTTCGATATCGAGCTCGAGCACGAAGCCGTCGTAGCCGGACGGCACGGGCGACCTCCGGCTCCGGCGGGTTTTCCTCGCCGCTCGTCCCAGCGGTGGAGAGATTCGGGAGGTTGCCGGGCGGATCCGGCGACGCTGGATTTGGCTGCTTCCGATGCGGGGTGTCGACCGAGTTGGGAAACGTCGTTTCCTTGCGCGCGGGGACGGGGCGGGGAGTGCGTGCCTTCACTGCGCGCGCGAGCGGCGTTCCCCGTGCGAAGCGACAGAGCGGGTGCAAGAATGCGACTGCGCCGTTTTTTCAGCACCTCGCGCGCGCGGCGGTCACTCTATTGCCATGAGCGTGAAGAGTCCCTACAGCTTCTCTCCTGCGTTTGCCGCCGGCGTCCTGTTCGCGCTGGCCTGCGGGGCCGAGGACGGCGTGCACGCTCCAGGCTCGGGGGGCTCTGCGGGAGCACTTGGCGGCGCGAGCTCGATGGCGGGATCGGGCGTGTCGGGATCGGGAGGAACTCCCTCGGGAGGCGCGGGGACGGCTGGAACGGCAGCTGGAGGCGAGTTCGCGACTGCCGGAGCGGCGGGAATGTCGGGAGGCGCGAACGGTGGGGCGGCTGGCGGCTTCGTCTCCGGCGGTTCCGGCGCGGCGGGGCAGGGCGTCGGCGGCACGAGCTCGGGAGGCTCCGGCGGCGCGCTCAACGGGGGCACGGGCCCCGGTGGCACCAAGGGCGTTCCCGAGGGTGGAGGCGGGAGCGCGGCGGCGAGCGGCGCTCCGGGGTTGGGCGGCGCCGCGGGGATGGGCACCGGAGGCACCAGCTCCGGTGGCAGGGCGCCGAGTGGGGGCGCGGGCGGTAGCGGCGGCACCGGCGGAGTCGGCTCGAGCTATCCGTGCGATGGCGACGCGAGCGGTTACGAAGCGGTCGTCCGGAGCTCCGGCGGCACCTGGACCGCCCAGCGCGGGGGCAACACCGTATACAGCGGCAGCAGCATGGCCGCGGCCATGCAGGCGGCGATCGACAGTCTCACTCCCGGGCGCACGAAAAAAGAGCGCGTGCTCGTCGAAGGCTCGGGCTCCATTCCCAACGACACGCGCGTCGATGTCGCGAGCTACACGGTGCTGAACGTGTGCGGGACCATCGACGTGACGGACGCGAGCGGGAGCGGGGACAGAGCTCCCATCTATGCGCGCGGGCGGACCGACATCGAGATTCCCAACGTGACGATCACCGGCGTGCCGCTCTATGGGATGTTCTTCCGCGACGTCAGCAACCTCCATCTCGGCCGCATCGAGCTCAGGTTGAACGCGGGTCTGGGGATCCGCATCGACAATCACGGCGCCAATCGGAACAACAAGGTGCGGAACATCCGTATCGACGACGTGTACGTCGAGGGCACGAGCGATCAGGGGGTCGAGACCTATGGTGTGGACGGCCTCACGGTGGGCAGGGTGGTCGCTCGCGACACCGGATACTCGGGCTTGCTCTTGAACGACACCATCAACGCCACGGTCGAGAGCGTGGAGGCGGACAACGCCGGCGCTGGCACCGGCTACGCCGCCTTCCGCATCGCCAACGGGGCCGGACGGGTCGGCAACGAGTGGCCGGCGGACAGCATTCGTGTCGGTCAGGTCGTTGCACGAGGTGGGGGGCGCGGGATCTTCTGCGTCTCCGACAGCGGCGGGCTCACGATCGAGCGCGTGGACCTCGCCGATACCGGGAACAACTCGATCCTGCTCGAGAACTGCCACAACGTGAGGATCGCGACCCTCGAGGGTCGGGTGAGCGGCGGCGGTCAGGTGCGCATCGCGCAGCGAACGGACGAACACACCCCCTCGTCCGACATCGTCTTGCAGAACCTCGAGGTGACCGGAACGACGGTTCAGGAAAGCCCCTGCGGGCAAAACATCGTGATTTGCAACATCACGGGCGGCGCCTCCGTGAACGCCTGCTCCGGGACCCTGCGCCCCACATGCACTTAGTCCAGAGCTCTGCCATCCCCTCCGGCAACATCGAGGGCTTGGTCGTTGTTGCACGCCCTATTCGATGATCTCGTCGAGGGCGGGGAAATCGGGGTCGATCGCTTCGAGGCGATAGTAGGCGGTGTTCAAGGGCTCGACCTCGAGGCAGTCGTCTCCGGTGTCCTCGTAGACGGAGCCCGAGTAGGTCTGGCGGACGGCGTACACCGTGACGAGGCGGTCCTCGGACCCGTTTCGCGAACAGAGCGTGCGCTCGACGAACGGGACGAGGCTCGGTGGATCGTCCTCGGACAGGTAGGTGATGGGCTCGCTGCAGTCTTCGTCGGCGTAGTGCAGAACCTCTCGGCGCACGCGCGACGGGATGCACAGCCAGTCGTCCTCGAAGCGCAGCGCGGTGCACGGCGCCTCGGCGGCCGGGTCGTAGAAGAGCGGCGGCCAGTCGTACACCACCGTGAGCACTTCGTCCTCGATCGCGTGGTGGAGGGTTTGCACGGAGCCTTCGCCCCGCGACGCTTCGGTCACCGCGAAGAACCGTGTCCCGTCGTACTCACCTTCGATCGGGTACAAAGTCCAGGGAAGCTCGGCCGTGTCCCGCGGCGTGCAGTCGCCGGAGCTGAAGCCCCGTTCGTACACGGTTCCCGTCACGGGCTCACCGAGCGCGAGCACCGCGGGCAGATCGGGGTTCAGGGTCTTGAGCTTGAGCGCGAACTGGACGGGCCGCGCGCAGGCGCTCGCATACGCGAGCGGCTCCGTTTCGCAGGACGAATCGCCGAACCACCACGGGACGTCCAGCCAGGCGTACTCCGAGGGCGGGCAGCGCATCCCGACGTCGGCGAGCTCCCGCGCCGCGCATGACCCGTGCTCCGCGTCGGCCATCGAGATCACCTGACGGGAGCCGTCCTCACCCACGAGCTCGCGAACTCCGAACCCGCGGTCGTTGACCCGTGTGCGCAACGTCGCCTTGACCAGAGCCTCCGGCGCGATGGTCTCGGCGTCTTCCCACACCGTGGCGCCGTCCGGGAGCTCGGTGGGAACTCCGTTGCACGCGCTGTGGACCAGGCTCGTGTCCACGGGCTCTAGGCGAATCACCCGGGGGTACGAGCAGCCGTCCACCGAGACGTCTTCGCGACGATAGGCGGGAACATCCGCGCAGGGGACGACCCGCGAGTCGTAGTAAACGCGCTCCGTGCAGTCCGCGTCCAAAAAGGCCGGGGCGAGCCCGAGAGCGTGCGGCACGCAGCGGTACTCGCCATCCTCGGCGAGGATGAACTCGCATTCCGTCTCGAGCTCCGTGTCGTACCAGGTCGCGAACCGTCGCGTGCTCGAGCCCACCGCGCCGAGCGAGACGGCGCGCAGCCGCGTCCCGTTGTCGTAGAGCGGCATGAAGCTTTCCTTGGGGCGCTCCGCTTCGCCGCCGCTGCCTGCTTCGTGGGATGCTTCGCCGGCGCTGCCGTCGCCGCCGAGCCCGCCTTCACCCGTGCCGACGTCCGTGCCGCCTGCGCCGCTGGAACCCGGATCGGGTGCCCCCGCGCTGTCGCCGCTCGAATGGGCGCCTCCGTGGCTCGTACCGCCTGCATCGTTTGCGTCGCCGGCGCTGTTCGCGCTGTTCGCACCGCCCGAGCCGCTCGTGGTGGCTCCTGCCGCGCCGGCAGAGCCCCCGCGTCCCGTGGGTGTCTCGGGGCTCTCCGAATCGGTGTCCCCGCACCCCTGCGCGCAAAGCCAGGACGCGATCACGGTGCAGAGGAGCGACCCACCACGGGCTCGACGTGCCATTCAGGTAGAAACACTAGCGGCCAGAAGCCGTTCGATTCAATCCAAGACGTCGGGCTCCGAGGTGGGTGGGAGCCGTGAACCCGGAGTGAGCCGGCGACGCGCTACGGCTCGACGCTCACTTCGCCCGAGAACACGAGGGCTGGATCGCCTCGCTCGGCGAGCGTCTTCGCGAGCGTTCCGATCGTGCGCGGAACGGTGCCCGAGAACAGAGTCGTGCCGCCGGCTTCGATGGTGACCGGTTGATCGAGATCCACGAACGTGTCGGAGAGACGAATCGTGAGGGTCTGAATGCCCTCGGGCTCCACACGGATCGTTTGGCCGGTGCGCGTCGCGACGACCTTCGTCCCCTTGGCTGCCTCGTCGGAAGGCACCGCGAGCCAGTAGAACCGCTCGTGCGGCACGTCGTCCTGAAGCCAGACGACGCGTGACGGCGTGGGATCGCGGGTGAACGCTGCCATCCAGGGCACCGCGACGGCGTCTTCGAGATCCATCCAATGGCCCTTGCCCGCGTGAACCGTCACCTCGTGCGGGTATCCTTCGGGATCGGCGGCGCGAAGCGCGTCGAGCAGGCCGCCCCATTCCTCGGCGACCAGGTTGCGATCGAACGCCGTATCCAGCGCGCCCACGTGCGCGGTGAAGCCGATGTTGCGCAGACTGTCCGGCTTGGCGTCGTTGGGGTGTCCCGCCATCATCGCGGCCGCCGCCCAGGAGTCGGCCATGCGCGGCGCGAGCTGGTAGACGCCATCCCCTCCTGCCGAGTAGCCCATCACGTACACCCGATTCGGGTCTACGTTCTCGAGCACGATGAGCGTCTCGATGAGGCGCGTGAACAGTCCGTCGATGTGCGGCTCGTGCCAGAGATTCCAGGTGTTCGTCGGCGCTCGCGGAGCGAGGTAAATGCCCTCCTCCGGCTGGTAGAGCGTCTTCTGGTTTTCCCACTGCTGGTCGTTCACGCTCGGATCCGCTTCACCCCCTCCGTGCAGCGAGAGGTACAAGCTGCGACCGCTCGCGGGCTCCTCGCCGAAGACGCGAAAGTCGTAGCGAAGGGTCTTGTCCCCAATCGTGATCGCCTTCGCCTCCGCTTCGGCGCGTCGTGTCTCGCGGATCCAGGCCGCGTGATCGTCCCATAGGAGATCGCGAGCGGTGTCTGCGGCTCCCTCGTCGAGGGGCACGCTCGCGAAGGGCTGTTCGTCGAGAACGGGACGTTCATCCCGCTCGATCGCCAGGTACGTGCGCAAGGCCTCGAGCGCCTCGGCGGCCGCGTCGTCCCCGCCCGAGCCGCCCATTCCCGCCGTTCCCGCGACCCCACCGTTCGTCCCGGACGATCCGCCACCCGCGCCACCGCTTTCAGCGCTTCCGCCCTGTCCGTTGCCGCCACCCCCTGGTTGGGAAGCCCCTGCGCTCCCGCTCGTCGCGGCGTTCCCGCCCGAGGGAGTCGGCGCGCTGCCACCCGTAGTGCCTCCGCCCGCGGCCGCGGGCGCACCGCCGGAGCTGCCAGGAGCGTTGCCGCCCGCGCCGGGAAGCGTCGCTTGCCCGGCGGCACCGGCGCCTCCCGTGGGGTGCCCACCGGCGCCGGAGCCATCGGACGGAGCGTTCGCGCTCGAGCCGCAGCCGAGCACGAGACAGACGAGGAGACTCGAGCAGACGGGGCGCACGGACGGAGACTAGTACGACCCCCGCCGCGCCCTCAACGACTCGAACTTTCCAAGTACGGTGAGATTGCGCCGGATTCACCCGGGGGAGGGGAGCTGCGCGACGCAATTCGTGAGCGCGTCCTGGTCGTCTCGATTCCGACGATACTCGGGCGAGCTAGTTTCGGGAGCCGTCGAGGACGCGGTGGACACTGTCCACGACGAGGCCTTCGTCTTCGGCCGCGGCGAGCAAACGCGCGTTGTGCGGGAGCTCGGTGAGGAAGAGCCACGCGTACGGGGTGCCGACGAGACCGTGGAGCCTGCGCACGAGCGCGGGGATCCCGCGCCGGATCGCTTCCCGGGCGCGCTCCTCGTCCCCGAGCTCCTGCTCGGCGTCGTGCAGCGCGAGGTACACGGGGGATTCGTTGAGCAAGCTCGGGGCGCCCTGCTCGAGCAGCGCGGCCGCTTCGCGTGCGAGGCGCACGGCGGCATCGAGGTTGCCGCAAAGGCGCTCCGCCTCGGCCCACATCCCGAGCGACACGGGCAGGATGTCGCGGTTGCCCGTCGTGCGATAGCCCTGCGCCGCCATCTTGAGCAGGCCGAGGGCGCGTCGGCTGTGCGCTTCGGCCTTCGTCCGGAGCAGCTCGCACCCTCGATAGAAGAGCATCCCGAGGTTCGCGCGGTCGGGCGCGGCCCAGATCCCGGTCGCGCTCGCGTCCGCGTCGGCGCGCACCTGCGCGAGGTGGGAATCGAGCTGCTTGTCGCTGCCGAAGGTCGCGCACCAGCCGAGCAGGTTCATCAGAGCGTGACGGACCGTTCCTTGACTGCCGATCGCCTCGGCGAGCGCGAGGCCGTGCTCGACCGCGGCCCGCGCTTCCTGGCGGGCGCCGATCGTCGTGAGCGCGAAACCGAGGTTGGTCGTGAGCATGGCTTCGCGCTCCTTGA
>Ga0079224_100002414_pt1 | contig 22651 bp, 19 predicted proteins | sample Stecom2015_FD_80414 | JGI IMG/M metagenome (GOLD analysis project Ga0079224, IMG submission 80414) | Agricultural soil microbial communities from Utah to study Nitrogen management - Steer compost 2015 | ecosystem: Environmental > Terrestrial > Soil > Agricultural land | place: USA: Utah...
AATGGTCTCGATCGTTGAAGATGACATTCAACCCGCCGCCCGCGCTCTCAAGGCGATGTCGCACCCGCTGCGCCTGCGCATACTCTGTGTCCTGGCCGACACCGAGGTCAACGTGCAGGACATCGTGACCGAGGTGGGCACGTGCCAGAGCAACATCTCGCAGCATCTTGCCATCCTGCGCGAGAAAGGCATCATCGCCGCCCGCAAGGATGCGAACCGCGTCTACTATCGCGTACAGGACAGGCGCATCCTGAATCTTAGTGGTATGATGCGCGACGTATTCGCGGCGCCGCGCTACCCTCGGGCCTTGCCTTGATGCCTTAAGTCGTGCGGCGCCGTCTGTGAACATCAAGACGGCGCACGTATGGATCGAATCATCGAATTTATCGGCAATCACCCGCTGCTGGTGCTCGCCACGGCTGTTGTCGCGGTTGCGATCATCGTCACCGAGATCCTCCGGCTGCGGAGGGGCCCCAGCAGCGTTGAACCCGCGACTGCCACCCAGCTGTACAACCGCGAAAACGCCCTGTTCGTCGACATCCGCAGCGATGCCGAATTCCACAAGGCGCACCTGCCGGGCGCGATCCACATTCCCGCCAGCACCGTCGCGCAGCGGCTCGACAGGCTTGAGCCGCACCGCGGCAAACCCATCATCCTTTACTGCAACAACGGCATGCAGACCGGCCGAGTGGTAGCGCAGCTGCGCAAGCAGGGCTTCGCCAAGGCCTATCAGTTGCAGGGCGGAATCAACAGCTGGCAGAGCGCCGGCTATCCGCTGGAAGCCAAGTAGCGATCAGCGAGGACACCATGGCTGAGCAGACGAATGCCGCCGGCGGCCAACAGCAGGCGCCAGGTCAGACCTTCAACATTGCCAAGATCTTCCTCAAGGACGCTTCCTTCGAGTCGCCCAACACCCCGCAGGTGTTCCAGGGCACAACCTGGAATCCCCAGGTGCATGTCGACCTCGGCACCGACGCCCGGGCCGTCGCCAACAACACCTATGAAGTCGTCCTGAGCGTGACGGTCACTGCCAAGCTCGGCGAGCAGACTGCCTATCTGTGCGAGATCAAGCAAGGCGGCATCTTCCAGCTGGACGGCTTCGACCAGCCGACGCTGCGAGGCATCCTCGGCAGCTACTGCCCGAACATCCTGTTTCCCTACGCTCGCGAAGCGATCACCGACCTGGTCACCAAAGGCGGCTTTCCGCAGCTGGTGCTCGGCCCGGTGAACTTCGACGCGCTCTACGCGCAGCAGCAGGCCCAGCAGAACGCCCAGGCTGGCGCCGCCGACCAGCATTGAGCCATGACCAGCTGGGCGGTATTGGGCGCCGGCTCCTGGGGCACGGCGCTGGCACTGGCGTTGAGCCGGAACGGCCATCGGGTTCTGCTCTGGGATCATGATCCGCAACGGGCCGAAGCGCTGCGGCGGACGCGCGAGAACCAGCGCTACCTGCCGGGCGTGCCGCTGCCGGATTCCATTGCCCCGACCGGCGATCTGGAGCGGGCGCTCACGGCCGAGCAGGTCCTGGTGGTTGTCCCCAGCCACGCCTTCCGCGGCATGCTGACGCAGATCGCGCCTTTCTACCGTCCCGGTCGGCCGCTGGCCTGGGCCACCAAGGGCCTGGACGCGGCATCCGGCGGCTTCCTGCATGATGTCGCCGCCGATGTGCTGCCCGACGCCGGTCCGTTCGCTGTCCTCTCCGGCCCGAGCTTTGCCGGCGAGGTGGCGCGCGGGCTGCCGACCGCGGTCGTCGTCGCCTCGCGGGATGCCGCCTTCGCGGCAGCGGTGGCCGGCGACTTCCACAACGAGTCGTTTCGCGTCTACACCAGCAGCGACATCGTCGGCGTCGAGCTGGGCGGCTCGGTCAAGAACGTGCTCGCCATCGCCACCGGCATTGCCGATGGCATGGGCCTGGGCGCCAACGCCCGGGCAGCGCTGGTGACGCGCGGCCTGGCCGAGCTGGTGAGGCTTGGTGCGGCGCTGAATGCCGACCCGCAGACCCTGATGGGCTTGAGCGGCGTCGGCGATCTGATCCTGACCTGCACCGACGACCAGTCCCGCAACCGTCGCTTCGGCCTCGCGCTGGGCCGCGGCCAGCAAGCCGGCGACGCCCGGCAGGCGATCGGGCAGACCGTGGAGGGCGTACGGACCGCGGCCGAGGTATTCGCTCTGGCGCAGCGCGTCGGCGTTGAAGTGCCACTGTGCGAGCAGGTCCACCGGGTGCTGTCCGGCGAGCTGACGGCCAGCCAGGCAATGCGGGTGCTGATGCAGCGGGCGCAGAAGGCCGAATTCGACAACTGAGGCGGAATCCGCCGAACCTACCAGACCCCGCCGGCAAAGTCCTGCTGCCGCCAGGCTTCGTAGACCACCACGGCAACCGCGTTGGACAGGTTCAGGCTGCGGCTGTTGGGCACCATCGGGATGCGCAGCACCTCTGTGGGCGCCAGCTTCGCCAGCGCAGCGTCGTCCAGCCCCCGCGTTTCCGGACCGAACACCAGGCAATCGCCCGGCTGATAGCGGAATTCATGGTAGCCGGCGTCGGCTTTGCTCGAGAAAGCCAGGAGCCGCTGCGGCCGCACCGCGGCCAGGAACGCCTCGATGCCGTCATGGGTCCGAACCCGGACCCATTCATGGTAATCGAGTCCGGCTCGGCGCAGGCGGGCATCGTCCATTTCGAAGCCGAGCGGGCGGATCAGATGCAGTTCCACGCCCGTGTTGGCGCACAGGCGGATCACATTGCCGGTGTTGGGCGGAATCTCGGGCTCGACCAGGACGACGTGCAGCATGGCGGCAGGATTGTTGCCGGCAACGGCGGCGATGTCCATGGCCGAACCGCGCAAGTCCGTCAGTGCAGCCGCGACGGACGGTGCATGTAGAAGGTCTGCGGGCCGCCGCGGGCAATGACCCGGCCGTGATCGTCCAGCACTTCCACGCTCAGCGCATGGGCGCCCCGATCGACATTGACCAGCCTCATGCTGGTCTTGCCTACCGCTTCGCCGACCGGCACGCCGTCAAGCAGCAGCCTGAGCCTGTGGCCGCTGCGCAAGGCCGGTTGCAGTCCTACCGTGACCTCGACCTGGCCGGGTCCGTTGCGGATAGTCTGCTCCGGGGCCGGCGAGAGGATCTCCACACGGGCATAGATCGAGGGCGGCTCCGGCTTCGCCGCTGGCGAGGCGGGCGGTGGCAGCGGCGGCGAGGTGTAGACCTGCAATGGCGGCAGCTCCACCGGATCGGCGCCCGGCGCCGGGATGTCGCTGTAATGCCAGCGGCCGGATGCGTCCTGCCACTTGTAAATGACAGCGCCCGCGGCGATGGGGTAGACCGCCAGCAGCAGGGCAAGCGAAGCTCGCGTCATGGCCTAGATATAAGCCAGGGCTTGGCGTCGCTGCAAACCGCCGGGGTCCGCACCGGACCCCGGCGGACGGGACTCTCCAGGCCGGCGCTACAGGCTGTAATAGAGATCGAACTCCACCGGATGGGTGGTCATCCGCAGGCGCTGGACATCCTGCATCTTCAGCCTGATGTAGGAGTCGATGAAGTCGTCGCTGAAGACGCCGCCGCGCTTGAGGAACTCGCGATCCCGATCCAGGGCATTGAGTGCTTCCTCCAGCGAGAAGACCACCTTGGGGATGTCCTTCTCTTCCTCCGGCGGCAGATCGTACAGATCCTTGTCGGCCGCATCCCCGGGATGGATCTTGTTCTGGATGCCGTCGAGCCCGGCCATCATCATGGCCGCGAAGGCAAGGTACGGATTCGCGGTGGAATCCGGGAAGCGCACTTCGATGCGACGAGCCCGCGGGTCGGAAACATAGGGGATCCGGATCGACGCCGAGCGATTCTGCGCCGAGTAGGCCAGCAACACCGGCGCCTCGAAATGGGGCACCAGCCGCTTGTAGCTGTTGGTCGAGGGGTTGGTGAACGCGTTCAGCGCGTGGGCATGCTTGATGATGCCGCCGATGTAGTACAGCGCCAGTTCCGACAGGCCGCCATACTGGTCGCCGGTGAACAGGTTCTTGCCGGCCTTGGCGAGAGACTGATGCACATGCATGCCCGAGCCGTTATCGCCGACCAGCGGCTTCGGCATGAAGGTCGCGGTCTTGCCGTAGGCATGGGCGACATTGTGGATCACGTACTTGAGGGTCTGCACCTGATCCGCCTTGCGCACCATGGTGCCGAAGCGGACACCGATCTCGCACTGACCGGCAGTGGCCACCTCGTGATGGTGTACCTCCACCTCCAGGCCCATTTCCTCCAGCGCTTCGCACATGGCGGCACGGACATCGTGCAGGGCATCGACCGGCGGCACCGGAAAGTAGCCGCCCTTGATGCCGGGGCGATGCCCCATGTTGCCATCCGGGTAGACGCGCTCCGTGTTCCAGCTGGCTTCCTCCGAGTCGATCTTGTAGAAGCAGCCGCTCATGTCGGCGCCCCAGCGCACGTCGTCGAAGATGAAGAACTCGTTCTCCGGGCCGAAGAAGGCGGTGTCGGCAATGCCGGTGGACTGCAGGTAGGCCTCGGCGCGCTTGGCGATCGAGCGCGGATCGCGCCCGTATCCCTGCATGGTGCTGGGCTCGATGATGTCGCAGACCAGGATCAGGGTGCGCTCGTCGAAGAACGGATCGAGCACCGCGGTGGACGGGTCCGGCATCAGGATCATGTCGGATTCGTTGATGCCCCTCCAGCCGGCGATGGAGGAACCGTCGAACATCTTGCCGCTCTCGAACAGATCGGCATCGACGGTCTTGGCGGGCACAGTCACGTGCTGTTGCTTGCCGCGGCTGTCAGTGAAGCGGAAATCGACGTATTTGACTTCTTGGTCCTTGATCAGCTGGAGGACGTCTTCAGGTGTACGAGGCATTGCTCGTTCTCCACGGGGATGGTTTTTAGGATCGGGACACCGATCGCGCTGCTTGGAGAATGGCGCCATCATCTGAGCAGCACGCGGGGATCACGTCTGGCGAGAGGAGAGCATCAGCACGGTGCTTTTCCCGCCCAAGCCGCGCCAACATGATAACGCAGCCCGCCGGCAGATGATCGCTGCCATTGCAGAAAAAATATGTGGCCACGGGCCGCTACCTTCCAGACGCGCCCCTACATCCACCGATAGGGCCACGGTATACTCTGCGGCCTATCCAGGCCCTCATGACGCGCTGCGGCCCCTACCTCATCCTGCATGACTGGCCGGGTGCGCGCATCGTGCAAAGGGCCCTCGAGTGGCGCCGGGCCGGAGGGGGCAGAAACCGGCGCTGTCAGCGTTTTCCAATCCCCGGGAGGGGCCGTCTTGCCCGCGACAATCACCAAGCCGATGACGTTTCAGGACCTGATCCTGGCTCTGCAGCAGTACTGGGCACAGCATGGCTGTGTGGTACTCCAACCACTGGACATGGAAGTGGGCGCCGGCACCTTCCATCCCGCCACCTTCCTGCGGGCGATCGGCCCGGAGCCCTGGAACTCCGCCTATGTCCAGCCGTCGCGCCGGCCTACCGACGGCCGTTACGGCGAAAACCCCAACCGCCTGCAGCACTACTACCAGTTCCAGGTCGTGCTCAAGCCGTCGCCGCAGAACATCCAGCAGCTCTATCTCGGCTCGCTGGAGATGCTCGGCTTCGATCCGCTGGTGCACGACATCCGTTTCGTCGAGGACAACTGGGAATCGCCGACGCTGGGCGCCTGGGGCCTCGGCTGGGAGGTGTGGCTGAACGGGATGGAAGTCACCCAGTTCACCTATTTCCAGCAGGTCGGCGGCCTCGACTGCGATCCAGTGATGGGTGAGATCACCTACGGCCTGGAGCGGCTGGCGATGTACATCCAGGGCGTGGAAAGCGTCTACGACCTGATCTGGACCCACGGTCCGCAGGGGCCGGTGACCTACGGCGACGTGTTCAAGCAGAACGAAATCGAGATGTCGGCCTACAACTTCGAGCACGCCGACACCGTGAGCCTGTTCGCGCAGTTCGACACCTGCGAGCGCGAGAGCAAGCGGCTGATCGAACTCGGCCTGCCGCTGCCGGCCTATGAGATGGTCCTGAAGGCCTCGCACACCTTCAACCTGCTGGACGCCCGGCGGGCGATCTCGGTCACCGAACGGCAGGGTTATATCCTGCGCGTCCGCACCCTGGCGCGGGCGGTGGCCGAGGCATATTTCGCGGCCCGGGAGGCGCTCGGCTTCCCGCTGCTGGCGCGGACGACGGAGGGGGCGGTCTGATGAGCGAGCGACACGATTTTCTGGTGGAACTGGGCACCGAGGAGCTGCCGCCCAAGGCACTGCTGCGCCTGTCCGAGGCATTCCGCGACGAGCTGCTGCAGGGTCTGCGTTCGGCCGGGCTGGCGCACGGCGAGGTGCATGCCTATGCCACCCCGCGGCGGCTGGCAGTCCTCGTCGAGTCCCTCGCTGCCCGCCAGCCCGATCAGCGCGTCGAGCGCCGCGGTCCGGCCCTTGCCGCGGCCTTCGACAGCGCTGGCAGCCCGACCAAAGCCGCCGAGGGCTTCGCCCGCTCCTGCGGCACCGAGGTCGCCGCGCTGGAACGGCTTGAAACCGACAAGGGCGCATGGCTGGTCTACCGCGGCGTCGCCGAAGGGCAACCGGCGACGGCGCTGCTGCCGCAGCTGGTCCAGCAGGCCCTCGCCAGGCTGCCGATTCCGAAGCGGATGCGCTGGGGCGGCGGCAGTGCCGAATTCGTGCGGCCCGTGCACTGGCTGGTGATGCTGTTCGGCAGCGAGGTGGTCCCGGCCGAGATTCTCGGCGTGACCAGTGGCGCCAGCACATACGGTCACCGCTTCCATGCCCCCGACCCGATCCGGCTGAGCGAGCCGGCCGAGTACGTGGAGCGCCTCGAGCGCGAGGGCAAGGTCATCGCCAGCTTTGCGCGCCGGCGCGAGCTGGTGCGTCAGCAGGTCGAGCAGGCGGCCGCGGCTGTCGCCGGCGAGGCCGTGATCGAGCCCGAACTTCTGGACGAGGTTACCGCGCTGGTGGAGTGGCCGGTTGCCCTTACCGGCCGGTTCGAGGACGCCTTCCTGGAGGTTCCCGCCGAGGCGCTGATCTCCAGCATGCAGGGCCACCAGCGTTATTTCCCGATCCGCCGGGCCGACGGCGAACTGATGCCGGCCTTCGTCACTGTCGCCAATATCGACAGCCGCGATCCCGATGTCGTGCGCGCCGGTAACGAGCGGGTCATCCGCCCACGGCTTGCCGATGCCGCCTTCTTCTGGGAGCAGGACCGCAAGCAGCCGCTGGCGAGCCGCATCGAGTCGCAGCGCGAGGTGGTGTTCCAGCAGCGGCTGGGCACGCTGTACGCCAAGACCGAGCGGGTGGTAGCGCTCTGCGAGTACCTTGCGCCGCAGCTCGGTTGCGAGCCGGCACAGGCAGCGCGGGCTGGCTGGTTGAGCCGCTGCGACCTGTCCACAGAGATGGTGGGTGAATTCCCGGAGCTGCAGGGCATCATGGGCCGCTATTACGCCGCTCATGACGGCGAGCCGGCGGCAGTGGCGGTGGCGCTGGACGAACAGTACCAGCCACGCTACGCCGGCGACGTGGTGCCTCAGAGCCCGCTTGGCCAGCTCCTGGCGCTGGCGGACCGGGCTGACACCCTCACCGGCATCTTCGGCATCGGTCGCGCGCCCAGCGGCGACAAGGATCCTTTTGGCCTGCGTCGCGCGGCACTGGGACTGATGCGCACCATCATCGAGAACGAGCTTGACATCGATCTGCATGCCCTGCTGACCCAAGCCGCTCAGGCGCAGCCCGAGGGCGTCGAGGCCGTCGCCCAGATTGATGCGGTCTTCGATTTCTGCCTGGAGCGACTGCGCGGCTACTACGCCGAGCAGGGCATCGGTGCAGAGCTGTTCGAGGCCGTCGCCGCGCTACGTCCGACCCGGCCGCTGGATCTCCACCATCGCCTGCTGGCCTGCCGCGCCTTCAGCGCGATGCCGGAAGCCGAGGCCCTGGCGGCTGCCAACAAGCGCATCCGCAACATTCTCAGGAAGTCTGCCGACTCGGTACCGGCCCAGGTCGACCCCGACGTTCTGCAGGACGCCGAGGAAAAGGCCTTGTATGCGGCGCTCGAAGAAGCCGGCCGTGATGTCGAACCGCTGCTTGCCGAGCACCGCTACGAGTCGGCGCTGGCGCGCCTGGCCCGGTTGCGCGCCCCGGTCGACCGCTTCTTCGACCAGGTGCTGGTGATGGCCGACGACGCCAGGCTGCGCGACAACCGGCTGGCGCTGCTGCAGCGCCTGGAAGCCCTGTTCCTGCGCATCGCCGACATCTCGCGGCTGCCTGGCAGTTGACCCGGCAGCCGCCAGGATCCTGACAAGCATGCGCTTCAAGCAACTCGATCTTGCTATCCGCTCGGCGCTGCAGCTGGTCGTTTTCGTGGTCTCGACGATCATCTGGGCGCCATTGTCGCTACTGTTGCTCCCAGCCCCCTACCGGTGGCGCTACTGGTTCGTAACCCGCTGGACGCATTTCAACCTGTGGGCGCTGGAGCGAATCTGCCGGATCCGGGTCGACGTGCGCGGACTGGAGCATATTCCGCCCCATGGCGGCATCGTCATGGCCAAGCACCAGTCGACCTGGGAGACCATGGCACTGCAGCGCTGGTTCTCTCCCCAGACCTGGGTACTCAAGCGCGAACTGCTCTGGATACCGTTCTTCGGCTGGGCGCTTGCCATTCTCGAGCCGATCGCCATCGATCGCGGCAGCATCGCCGCGGCCATCCGCCAGCTCTGCCGGCAGGGCGCCGAGCGTCTGCAGGACGGCCGCTGGGTGGTGGTCTTTCCGGAAGGCACGCGGGTAGCGCCCGGTGAGCGTGGCCGCTATCACATTGGCGGCGCCATGCTGGCGGAGCGGACCCGGGCGCTGGTCGTGCCGGTCGCGCACGATGCCGGCCGCTGCTGGCGCCGGCGCGGCTTTCTCAAGCAGCCCGGCACTATCCGGGTGCGAATCGGGCCGCCGATCGACTCCCGCGGCAAGCGCGCGACAGAGATCATTGCCCTGGTCGAGGACTGGATCGAGACGGAGATGGCGAACATCGACCGGGAAGCGCAGGGCGACGCCACCTGATCGGACATTCCAGATATTCCCTTTTTCTACAAGCACTTGAAGCCGGCTTCCATGCCGGCTTTGGTGTTTTCGCGGGGTCAGATGTCGATATTCGCAGCGGCGAGGGCGTTTTTCTCGATGAACTCCCTGCGCGGCTCGACCTGATCGCCCATGAGCGTGGTGAAGATCTCGTCGGCGCCGATCGCGTCTTCGATATCGACACGCAGCAGCCGCCGGGTCTCCGGATTCATGGTGGTTTCCCAGAGCTGCTCGGGGTTCATCTCGCCGAGTCCCTTGTAGCGCTGGATGGTCTGCCCGCGGCGGGCTTCGTCCATTAGCCACTGCACCGCGTCAGCAAGGCTGCCGATGCGCTGCTGCCGTTCTCCCTTGCGGACGTAGGCACCTTCCTGCAGCAGATCGGCAAGCTGGGCAGCCAGCGCGCTGATCGACTCGTACTCCGGAGACAGGAAGAACGGCGGCGCAAAGGTGGTCGGATGCAGGATGCCGTGCATGCGCTTGGTGACTACCGCTTCCTGGAAGCCGTTGTCCGGGCCGCGGTTGATCTCGATCCGGTAACCGGTGCCGGTGGGCTGGCCCTCGTTGAGCCGGCGCTCGAGCGTCTCGAACCATTGCTGGACCCGTCCGACCTGGGTCAGATGCTCCTCCAGCAGCGGCGGCATGGCGATCATCGCCTCCAGGATTTCCTGGTTGTAGCGCCGTCCCAGGTGCTTGATCAGGTTGGACACCTGCATGAATTGCCGCACCAGCTTCTCCAGCGCCTCTCCGCTCAGCGGCGGGGCATCCGCGGCGACATGCAGCGCCGCGTCGGATAGCGCCAGCTGCAGCAGGTATTCCGTCAGCGCCGCATCGTCCTTGACGTAGTGCTCCTGCTTGCCGCGCTTGACCTTGTATAACGGCGGCTGAGCGATGTAGATGTGGCCGCGCTCGATCAGCTCCGGCATTTGCCGGTAGAAGAAGGTCAGCAGCAGGGTGCGGATATGGGAGCCGTCGACGTCGGCGTCCGTCATGATGATAATGCGATGGTAGCGCAGCTTGTCCGGGTTGAATTCTTCCTTGCCGATCCCGCAGCCGAGCGCGGTGATCAAGGTGCCGACCTCGGCGGAAGACAGCATCTTGTCGAAGCGGGCCTTCTCCACATTGAGGATCTTGCCCTTGAGCGGCAGGATGGCCTGGGTACGGCGGTCGCGCCCCTGCTTGGCAGAGCCGCCGGCCGAGTCGCCCTCCACCAGGTAGATTTCCGACAGGGCCGGATCCCGTTCCTGACAGTCGGCGAGCTTGCCCGGCAGCCCGGCCACGTCGAAGGCGCCCTTGCGCCGCGTCATTTCCCGGGCGCGGCGGGCAGCATCGCGGGCCCGGGCGGCATCGGCAATCTTTTCGACGATGATCTTGGCTTCTGATGGATGCTCCATCAGGTATTCGTGCAGGCGCTCGGCAACCGTTGCTTCCACCGCCGCGCGCACCTCGCTGGAAACCAGCTTGTCCTTGGTCTGCGACGAGAACTTCGGATCCTGGACCTTGACCGACAGCACGGCGGTCAGGCCCTCACGGACGTCATCGCCGGTCGGCAGGACCTTCAGCTTCTTGGTGTAGCCTTCCTGCTCCAGGTAGCTATTGAAAGTGCGCGTGAGCGCCGCCCGGAAGCCGGCCAGGTGGGTTCCGCCGTCCTTTTGCGGGATGTTGTTGGTGAAGCAGTAGACGTTTTCCAGATAGGAGTCGTTCCACTGCATGGCGACATCGACGCCGACACCGTCCCGGACGGTACTGAAGTAGAACACGGTCTTGTGCAGCGGCGTCTTGTTCCGGTTGAGGTGTTCGACGAAGGCCCGAATGCCGCCTTCGTAGTGGAACAGGTCTTCCTTGTCGGCACGCTCGTCCTTCAGCCGGATCCGGATCCCGGGGTTCAGGAACGACAGTTCCCGGAAGCGCTTGACGAGAATGTCGTAATGAAAATCGATGTTGCTGAAGACCGTCGGGCTCGGGTGGAACGTCACCTGGGTCCCGGTTTCGGTGGTCTCGCCGATCACCTTGAGCGGCTCCACCGGCACGCCGAGCCGGTACTCCTGCATGTGGATCTTGCCGTTCTTGCGAATCACCAGCCGCAGGCGGTCGGACAAGGCGTTGACGACCGACACGCCGACCCCGTGCAGCCCGCCGGAAACCTTGTAGGAATTGCTGTCGAACTTACCGCCCGCGTGCAGGACGGTCATGATCACTTCGGCGGCAGAGCGGCCTTCTTCGGGATGCACATCCACCGGAATCCCGCGGCCGTTGTCTGTAACGGTGATCGAATTGTCGGCGTGGATGGTGATCTCGATGTAGTCGCAGTAACCGGCGAGGGCTTCATCGATTGCATTATCGGCCACCTCGAACACCATGTGATGCAGGCCGGTGCCATCGTCGGTGTCGCCAATGTACATGCCTGGACGCTTGCGGACGGCATCCAGACCCCGCAGCACCTTGATGCTGCTGGAATCGTAGCTGGACTCTGCGGTCATAGATCAACCCTTAAAGAATGCCGGTGGATTATACCACCTCGCGGTATTGGCCATGTTCCACGTGGAACCATTTGCCGCTGCCTGACGGAATCGGAACGGCAGCCGGATCGGTGGTGGTGACAAATGCTTGCGCTCCCGTATCCAGGAGCACCTCGATGACTTCGTCGCACTTCTGGGCATCCAGTTCGGCCGGAAGATCATCGATCAGCAGCAGGGCTTCACCGTGCTCGTGCATCACTTGTGAAGCCGCCAGCAGCAGCGCGATCGCAAGCAGCTTTTGCTGCCCCCGCGACAGTCGATGCTGCGCATCGTAGCCGTTGCTGCGAATCAGAAGATCCGCGCGATGCGGACCATAGAGCGTGTGGCCGGCATCGATTTCCCGACTGCGGCCGTTATCGAACGCCTCCTGCAGGCTTCGCCCGCCGGGCCAGCCGCTACGGTATTCAAAAGAAACCGCTTCGCTTGGCAGCCAACGCGACAGCAGGGGCCGCGCCAGCGCTTCCAATGCCGCCACATAATGCCGGCGCTGCTCGGTGACCGCGGCAGCCTGGCTTTCCAGCTCCGGCTCCCAGGACCGGGCCAGCCGCGCATCACCGGAACGCAGGGCGCGGTTGCGTTGGCGCAGGGCGCGGTCATAACGCCGCCAGTGTTCGTAGAAAGAATGTTCCACGTGGAACACACCCCAATCGAGAAAGCTGCGCCGTACCTGCGGGCCATCGAGCAGGAGCCGCTGGCTTTCGGTGTTGACGACCTGCAAGGGCAGGTGGCGGGCGAGAACCGACAGGCTACGGACATCCTGCTGGTCGATCCGGACTTCGGTCCTTTCGTGACTACGCCGTACGGCAAGGCGCGTCTGCGACTCGGCCAGCACGGCACGAACCGTCAAGGCATCGCTACCGTGTCGTATGAGCTGCTGGGGGCGGGTGGGCCGGAACGAACGAACCCGGGCAAGAAAATGAATGGCCTCCAGCAAGCTGGTCTTGCCGGAGGCATTGCTACCAAAAATCACATTGATGCCAGCGGCCGGTACCAGTTCGACCGCAGCCAGGTTACGAAAGTTCTCGACCCGGAGTTCAGCAAGCCGCATGCGCGCCTAGTCCAGCGAAAACCGCATCGGCCATAGTCCGCCGGTTGCAGGCTCCGGATCCAGTGACATGACAATGCCGACCGCAATTACAGCCGCATCGGCATCACGACGTACTTGCTGTCGGCATTGTCCTTGCCGCGGATGAGGCAGCTGCTGTTGGCATCCACGAACACCATTTCCACCGCTTCCTCGTCCACGGCATTGATGGCGTCCAGCACATAGCTGGCGTTGAAGCCGATCTCGATGGGCTGGGCATCGAAACGCACGGGCAGCTCCTCTTCCGCTTCTTCCTGTTCGGGATTGTGCGACTGGATACGCAGCTCGTGTTGGCTGACATTGAACCGTACGCCGCGATACTTCTCGTTGGAGAGTATCGAGGCGCGCACCAGGGCCTGGCGCAGGGTCTCGCGGTCGACTTCCATGACCTTGTCGGCAGCCGCGGGAATAACCCGCTGATAGTCGGGAAAGCGGCCATCGATGAGCTTGGAAGTGAACCGGGTGTGCTCCAGCGACACGCGGATATGATTGCTGCCCAGCTCGATCTGCACGTCCTGGTCGGAATCCGCAAGCAGCCTCAGCAATTCCTGGATTCCCTTACGCGGCACGATCACCTGCCGCATGCCGGATACGCTGGTGGCGCTGGTCTCGGCAAGGGCCAGGCGATGGCCATCGGTCGCGACGGCGCGAACCGTTCCTGCGTCCACTTCCAGCAGCAGTCCATTGAGGTAATAACGGACATCCTGGACCGCCATGGAAAAGTGGGTCTTCTCGATCAGGGTGCGGAGCTGAGCCTGATTCAGGGTAAACGCCTCGCCTTCGCCGATACCGTCGACAAGCGGAAAATCGTTAGCCGGGAGCGTTGCCAGGGTAAAGCGGCTGCGAGCAGCGACAATCTGAGCCTTGTCTTGGTCGACCGTTACCTGGATGCGGACAGCGGCCGGCAGGTTACGGACGATGTCCATCAGTTTCCGAGCCGGCAGGGTGATGCGCCCGGGTGTCGTGATCTTTGCCTCGACCCGGGCTGCCAGTTCGACTTCGAGATCGGTTGCCGTGATCGTCAGCAGGTCGCCTTCAGCAACCACCAGCACGTTGGCAAGCACGGGCAAGGTCTGCCGCCGCTCGACGACACCTATGACGGCTTGCAGCGGTTTCAGCAATTCTTCCCGGTCGATCTCGAACTTCATGGCTAGGCTCCATCTATCGACTTTAATTTCTTATATCTTCTTAGAAGATTGTGGTGATTATAGAGGCGCCGCGATCCTGTGGATGATTCGCGCGAGGCCCTTAAGAATCAGCCGCTTGCAGTCGCCCCGTCGGCTGTGTAAACCCAGGGACGAGCCTGGGACGAACTGCGGACAAGCTGTGGATAAAATCGGCCGCTGCCGCTGTCCCCGTTCTGGCCACAACTTATCCACATCATGTGGTCAGGGTTCTTAACAGGTTGGCATAGTCCTCGTCGAAGCGTGGGTCCTGCTCCCGAAGCTCCTCGACCTTGCGGCAGGCATGCAGCACCGTCGTGTGGTCCCGACCGCCAAAGGCGTCGCCGATCTCCGGCAGGCTGTGGTTGGTCAGCTCCTTTGCCAGCGCCATCGCCATCTGCCGCGGCCGGGTGATCGAGCGGTTGCGCCGCTTGGAGTGGAGATCCGAGACCCGGATCTTGTAGTACTCCGCCACCATCTTCTGGATGTTCTCGATGGTGACCAGTTTGTCCTGCAGGGCCAGCAGGTCGCGCAGGGCTTCCTTGGTGAAATCCACCGTGATCGGCTGACCGGTGAATTGCGAGTTAGCGATCACGCGCCGGAGCGCCCCTTCGAGCTCGCGGATGTTGGAGCGGATCCGCTTGGCGATGAAGAAGGCGACTTCATGGGGCAGCTCCACTCCCTGGCTGCTGGCCTTGCTGACTAGAATGGCCACACGGGTTTCCAGCTCGGGCGGTTCGATCGCGACCGTCAGCCCCCAGCCGAAACGGGACTTGAGCCGTTCCTCGAGGCCGTTGACCTCCTTCGGGTAGCGGTCGCAGCTCAGGATGATCTGCTGATGGCCTTCCAGCAATGCGTTGAAGGTGTGGAAGAATTCCTCCTGCGAGCGTTCCTTGCCGGCGAAGAACTGGATGTCGTCGATCAGCAGTGCATCCACCGAGCGGTAGTAGCGCTTGAATTCATTGATGGCGTTATGCTGCAGGGCCTTCACCATGTCGCCGACAAAACGTTCCGAGTGCAGGTACAGCACCCTGGCATTGGGATTGTTGCGCAGCATCTGGTTGCCGACCGCGTGCATGAGGTGGGTCTTGCCCAGGCCGACGCCGCCGTACAGGAACAGGGGGTTGTAGGCCTTGCCGGGGTTGGCAACGACCTGCAGGCTGGCAGCGCGCGCCAGCTGGTTCGACTTGCCTTCGACAAAGGTATCGAAGGTCGAGTTGGGATTCAGGTTGCTCTCGGCCGGCTTGGGCGCCGGTCGCGTCTCCACGGCTTCGATGACCGGCGGCCGCGGCACGCTGCGCCGGCTGCTGCTGCCGACTTCCAGTATCAGCTCAGGCGGATTGTCCGGCTGCAGGCTGGCCAGCAATTCGCGAATGCGGTCGGCGAAATGCTCGCGCACCCAATCGAGCACGAACCGGTTAGGGGCCAGCAGTCGCAGGCAGCCGTCGGCTTCCTCGGCCTGCAGGGGTCTGATCCAGGTATTCAACTGCTGATCCGGTACCTCACGCTCAAGGTAGCGGAGACAGTTCTTCCACAACGACTCGCTCAAGGAACGTACTTCCGTCAGGGGCAGGGGAAAGGGCTGAACCGTTCAGTTTATATCGGCGAATAGTGGTTATCCACCGATCTTCCACAGCCCCGGGCAGGGCAGGGACGGCAGATAAATTGACACCCGGCGGCCTTCGCGGGTACATTCGCCGGCTCGGTTTTCGCCGCTCTTTATTTATTGGATAGGGCTATGAAGAGAACATTCCAGCCGAGCAACGTTCACCGCAAGCGTACTCACGGCTTCCGCGCCCGCATGGCCACCAAGAATGGCCGCAAGGTGCTGGCTCGGCGTCGCGCCAAGGGCCGTGCTCGCCTCTGTCCGTGATTTGTCAACCGACGGCAAGCCGGCGTGCAAGCGCTTCCCGCGCTCGGCCCGCCTGACCGACGCCAAACAGTACAAGCAGGTCTTTGCCGGAGCTCAACGTCGCGGCGACCGCTACTTCACCGTTCTGTCGGTCGCCAATGACGTGGGCACGCCGCGGCTTGGCCTAGCCATTGCAAAGCGCAGCCTGCCGCGGGCGGTGGACCGCAACCGCATCAAGCGGCTGATACGGGAAAGCTTCCGCCAGTGCCGCTCCGAGTTGCCGGCCCGGGATATCGTCGTGCTGGTCAAGGCGGAGGCAGGCCGGGCGCAGAACAGGGAACTGACGGACGCCCTGGCACGTCACTGGCGACGACTCGGATCACCATGAAGACGATTCTGATCGTTCTGATCCGTTGCTATCAGTGGACGGTCAGCCCGTTGCTGGGCCCGCGCTGCCGTTTTTATCCCAGTTGTTCACACTATGCCGTCGAGGCACTGCAGCGGCATGGCGCGCTGCGTGGCCTCTGGCTGACCGTGCGCCGCCTGAGCCGCTGCCATCCCTGGCATCCGGGCGGCGTTGATCCCGTACCGGACCTCCGACCCGCGGATAAACGCTAAATGGAAAACCAACGCCTCGTTCTTTTCGCCGCCCTGGGCGTTTTACTCCTGCTGCTCTGGAGCGCTTGGCAGCGGGACTATCACCAGCCGCCGCAGGCGACCCAGCCCGCCGTGACCGAACAACAAGCAGCCCCTGCCCCGGGTGCGGGAGTTGCTCCTACCGGCGAATCCGGCGTGCCGGCGACTGGAGAGGCGCCGGTTGCTACCGACCAGCTGGTCAGGGTCCAGACCGACGTTCTCGACGTCACGATCAGCCTGCTTGGCGGCGATATCCGCAGCGTGCGCCTTCTCGACTACACGGTCGCGGCCGACGATCCGACCCCGTATGCGGTCCTCGACGTCCGTCCGGACCTGGTCTACGTCGCGCAGACCGGACTGCTGGCCAAGGATGCGCCGGCACCCGGCCCCCAGGCCCTGTTCCAGGCGGACGCCAGCAGCTACAGCCTGGCCGATGACCAGGACCAGCTGACCGTCACCCTGCGCTGGACCGCCGACGATGGCATCGAGGTCGAGAAGCGCTACGTTTTCCACCGGAATCGCTATCTGATCGACCTGCAGCAGCAGGTCACCAACCACAGCGAGCAGCCTTGGCAGGGCTGGCAGTTCGTGCAGCTGCGGCGCACGGCGCCGGCCAAGTCGGGCGGGCTTCTGTTTGCAGCGCAGAGCTATACCGGGGGCGTGCTGCATTCGCCGGAGCAGCGCTACCAGAAGATTTCCTTCGGCGACATTGCCGACAAGCCGCTGCAGCGGGATATCCAGAACGGCTGGCTGGCCATGCTCCAGCACTATTTCGTTGCGGCCTGGGTGCCGCCGCGGGAGGCCACTTTCCGCTACTACACCCATGCCGATAGCGGCCAGTACGTGCTGGGCGCGTCCTCGCCGTGGCAGACGGCGCAGGCCGGCGGCGGGCAGGCGCAGTTCAGCGCCCAGCTGTACGTCGGTCCCAAGGATCAGGACCGGCTGGCGGCGGTGGCGCCCGATCTCGAGCTGACGGTCGACTACGGCAAGCTCACCATCATCTCCAAGCCGCTGTTCTGGCTGTTGAAGACGATACACAGCTTCGTCGGCAACTGGGGCCGGTCGATCGTGCTGCTGACGCTGCTGATCAAGGTCGTGTTCTACAAGCTCTCCGAGACCAGCTACCGGTCGATGGCGCGCATGCGCACCATGCAGCCGAAGATGCAGGCCCTGAAGGAGCGCTATGGCGACGACCGCCAGAAGCTCAACCAGGAGCTGATGGAGCTCTACAAGCGGGAGAAGATCAACCCGCTGGGTGGCTGTCTGCCGATCCTGATCCAGATCCCGGTGTTCATCGCGCTGTACTGGGTGCTGCTGGAGAGCGTGGAGCTGCGTCAGGCCGAATGGATCCTGTGGTACACCGATCTGTCGGTGCGTGACCCGTACTATGTGCTGCCCATCCTCATGGGAGTGTCGATGCTGATTCAGCAGCGGCTCAACCCATCGCCGCTGGACCCGATCCAGCAGCGTGTGATGATGGCCATGCCGATCGTGTTCACGGTGTTCTTCCTGTTCTTCCCGGCCGGCCTGGTGCTGTACTGGGTGACCAACAACGTGCTGTCGATCGCCCAGCAGTGGCTGATCACGCGCCGTATCGAAAGCGGCGCCAAGAAGAGCTAGCGGTGGCCGGCATGGTGGGGCGGGACGACACTATCTGCGCCGTCGCCACCCCGCCAGGCCGGGGCGGCGTCGGCATGGTGCGGGCCTCGGGCCCGGGGGCCGGCGCCATTGCCGAGACCCTGCTCGGCGCCGCGCCGCGGCCGCGGCATGCCCATTTCGCCCGTTTCCGCACCGCCGACGGCGAACTGATCGACGAGGGCCTGCTGCTGTACTTCCCCGGCCCCGCCTCGTTTACCGGCGAGGATGTCCTGGAACTGCACGGTCACGGCGGGCCGGTGGTGCTCGACCGGCTGCTGCGCCGGGTAATCGAGCTCGGTGCGCGGCAGGCCCGGCCCGGCGAGTTTTCCGAACGCGCCTTCCTGAACGGCAAGCTCGACCTGGCGCAGGCCGAGGCAGTCGCCGACCTGATCGCCGCCAGTACCGAAGCGGCCGCCCGCGCGGCGGTTCGCTCCTTGCAGGGGGAGTTCTCCCAGGCCGTGCAGGCGCTGGTCGAGAGCCTGATCGAGCTGCGGGTATACGTCGAATCGGCCATCGATTTTCCCGACGAGGAAATCGATTTCCTCAGCGAGGGCGATGTCCTCGGCCGCCTGGACGCGATCGCCGCGCAGCTTGCCGAGGTGCAGACCAGCGCCCGCCGCGGCCAGGTACTGCGCGACGGCATGACGGTGGTGATCGCCGGCCAGCCCAATGTCGGCAAGTCCAGCCTGCTCAACCGGCTGGCCGGCTACGATGCGGCCATCGTCACCGACATCGCCGGCACGACCCGCGATGTGCTGCGCGAGCATATTCACCTCGACGGCATGCCGCTGCATGTGATCGACACGGCGGGCTTGCGCGACAGCGCCGATCCGGTCGAGCAGGAAGGCATCCGCCGGGCCTGGCAGGCCATCGGCAACGCCGACCGCCTGCTCCTGATCCTCGACGACCGCGCCGGCCTGGGCGAAGCCGAGCAGGCGATACTGACCCGGTTGCCACCGGGCATCGGAACTACCATCGTCCGCAACAAGATCGATCTCAGCGGCGCGGAACCCGGGATCGTCGACACAGAGCAGGGCGTGGAGGTGCGTCTGTCGGCGCTCAGCGGCGAAGGCCTGCCGCTGCTGCGCGAGCACCTCAAGGCCAGCATGGGCTACACCGGCCAGGGGAGCTTCATCGCCCGGCGCCGTCATCTGGAGGCGCTCGATCGTGCCCAGGCTTATCTGGCCGCGGGGCGCGAGCAGCTGCTGGCCCATCAGGCCGGGGAACTCTTGGCCGAGGACCTGCGTCTGGCCCAGGAGGCGCTGGGCGAGATCACCGGCGCCTTTACCAGCGATGATCTGCTCGGGAGGATCTTCAGCTCGTTCTGCATAGGCAAGTAGCCGGGGCGCTCCCGGACGAGCCCTGGCGACGCTGCCGGCTGGCGGCTGCTAAAGCACGGCTGGCTGGGAAATCGGCCCGGCAGTCTGTGCCGCCGGTGGCCGCCGCGGCTTGCCGTTATCATTGATCCGGTGAACGATGTCGCCGGCGGACGGTCCAGGCATGATGTCGCGGGAGGTTCCGTGGCGGAACCGTGAAGAAACGTCGCCCGCCGGCTGCCAGGCCATGAAGCGGTCGGTTGTCGGGCTGCAGCACGCGCAATTACACTGCGCGGTCCATTCGAATGAGGCAAACAGTCGGTGCAATACGCGGAGCGCTTCGATGTCATTGTCGTCGGCGGCGGCCATGCCGGAACCGAAGCGGCGCTGGCAGCGGCCCGGATGGGCTGCCGCACGCTGTTGCTGACCCATAACATCGAAACCATTGGCCAGATGAGCTGCAATCCCGCTATCGGCGGGATCGGCAAGGGCCATCTGGTCAAGGAGATCGATGCCATGGGCGGGCTCATGGCGCGGGCGGCCGACCGCGGCGGCATCCATTTCCGTATCCTCAATGCCCGTAAGGGTCCGGCCGTCCGGGCGACCCGTGCCCAGGCCGACCGGGTGCTCTACAAGCAGGCCGTGCGGCAGGCGGTGGAAAACCAGCCCGGCTTGTTCGTGTTCCAGCAGGGAGTGGACGACCTGATCGTCGAGGGCGAGACCGTCCGAGGCGTCGTTACCCAGACGGGCTTGCGTTTCCACGCGCCGACGGTGGTGTTGACCGTCGGCACCTTCCTGGCCGGCCGCATCCACGTCGGCTTGGACAATTACCAGGGCGGCCGCGCTGGCGATCCGCCAGCCAACACGCTGGCCCAGCGACTGCGCGAACTGCCGCTCAAGGTCGGCCGGCTCAAGACCGGTACGCCGCCGCGCCTGGACGCCAAGACCATCGACTTCAGCCGCCTGGCCCGCCAGCCCGGCGACGATCCGGTGCCGGTGTTCTCCTTCCTGGGCCGGGTGGAGGAGCATCCCCGGCAGATCGACTGCTGGATCACCCATACCAACGAGCGCACCCACGAGATCATCCGCTCGGGGCTGGACCGCTCGCCGATGTATACCGGGGTGATCGAAGGCATCGGTCCGCGCTACTGCCCGTCGGTCGAAGACAAGATCATGCGCTTTGCCGACAAGACCTCGCACCAAGTGTTCCTCGAGCCGGAAGGCCTGACCACTCACGAGGTCTACCCCAACGGCATCTCGACCAGCCTGCCGTTCGACGTCCAGTACCAGCTCGTGCGCTCGATCGAGGGGCTGGAGCGGGCACATATCACCCGCCCCGGCTATGCCATCGAGTACGACTACTTCGATCCTCGCGATCTCAAGCCGACGCTGGAGACCAAGGTCATCCGCGGCCTCTATTTCGCCGGCCAGATCAACGGCACGACCGGCTACGAGGAAGCGGCGGCGCAGGGACTGGTGGCCGGCATCAATGCCGCGCTGGCGGTGCAGGAGCGCGAGCCTTGGTGGCCGCGCCGCGACCAGGCCTATATCGGCGTGCTGATCGACGACCTGATAACCCGTGGCTTGAGCGAACCGTACCGGATGTTCACCAGCCGAGCCGAGTATCGGCTGCTGCTGCGCGAGGATAATGCTGACCTGCGGCTCACCGAGATCGGCCGCCGGCTCGGCGTGGTCGATGACGAGCGCTGGGCGGCCTTCGCAGCCAAGCGGGAAGCCATCGAACGCGAGCAGGCACGGCTGCGGGATACCTGGCTGCGGCCGGGCCAGTTCTCGGATGCCGAGGCGCAGGCCGTGCTTGGCGCCCCGCTCAAGCGCGAGCAGCGCCTGCTGGATCTGCTGCGCCGGCCCGAGGTCGACTACTCCACGCTGATGACGTTGCCGGGCGCCGGTCCGGCGGTGGCCGACCCCAAGGTCGCGGAGCAGGTGGAGATCCAGGCCAAATACGCCGGCTATCTGGAACGCCAGCTGGACGAGGTCGCCCGTAACCAGCGTTACGAGGCCGTGCCGGTACCTGCTGATCTGGATTTCGACCAGGTCGGCGGACTCTCGACCGAGATCCGCCAGGTCTTCAAGCGCCAGCGTCCCGAGACGGTTGGACAGGCGTCTCGCATTCCGGGGGTGACGCCTGCGGCAGTATCGCTGCTGCTGGTGCACCTGAAGAAGCATGGTCTGCTGCAGCGGAGCGCATGAAGAGGCGGGCGGGACGATGACGGCATCGCTGCGGCCGGCCCTGGAGGCCGGGCTCGCTGCACTGGAGATCTCCACGCCGAGCCTGACCGACCGGCTGCTGGCGTACCTGGCGCTGCTCCACAAGTGGAACCGCGCTTTCAACCTGTCGGCGATCCGCGATCCGCAGGAGATGGTCACCCGTCACCTGCTGGACAGCCTGGCAATCCTGCCCTGGCTACCGGCCGGCCGCCTGCTGGACGTGGGCAGTGGCGCCGGCCTGCCCGGGCTGCCGCTGGCGCTGGCGCGACCCGAGCTCGAGGTGGTACTGCTCGACAGCAACGGCAAGAAGACCCGTTTCCTGCGCCAGGTGCGGCAGGAGCTCGAGATCGCCAATGTCGAGGTTGTGGACGCCCGGGTCGAAGCCTACCTGCCGCCCGCGCCGTTCGATGCCATCACCTCGCGTGCCTTCGCCAGCCTGTCGCAGTTCGTCACGCTGACGCGGCCGCTGCTGGCTCCGGGCGGGCGGTGGCTGGCCATGAAAGGGCGGCTTGATGAAAATGAGCTGGCGGAAACCGGCGGCACTGGGGTTAAGCTGCAGGTCCACCGTCTGACCGTACCGGGGCTGGACGCCGACCGGCATCTTATTGAAATGTGTCTCGATTGACGGACCATCGGGAGCCGGCCGCTTGCAGGGCCGCAACGAGAGCGGGGTTACCCGCCAGGACGAACCGCATGACCAAGATCATCGCCGTGACCAACCAGAAGGGCGGGGTCGGCAAGACCACCACCTGTATCAATCTGGCGGCAGCTCTGGTGGCGCTGCGCAAGCGGGTGCTGCTGGTCGACCTCGACCCTCAGGGCAATGCCACGGTCGGCTCGGGCGTGCACAAGGATGACTTCAAGTTGTCCGGCTATGAAGTGCTGATGGATCGCGCCAGCAGCCGTGACGCCATCGTGCCGGTGGAATCGGCGGGCTACCGTATCATCCCGGCCGACGGTGATCTGACGGCCGCCGAGGTGGAGCTGCTGGAGGCGCGTGGACGCGAGCAGCGGCTGCGGCTACAGCTGGCGCGCATCAAGCAGGACTTCGACTACATCCTGATCGATTGCCCGCCGTCGCTGAACATCCTCACCGTCAACGCCCTCGTCGCCGCCACCGGTGTGTTGATCCCGATCCAGT
>Ga0079224_100002416_pt1 | contig 22645 bp, 15 predicted proteins | sample Stecom2015_FD_80414 | JGI IMG/M metagenome (GOLD analysis project Ga0079224, IMG submission 80414) | Agricultural soil microbial communities from Utah to study Nitrogen management - Steer compost 2015 | ecosystem: Environmental > Terrestrial > Soil > Agricultural land | place: USA: Utah...
AGAGTTCTTCCCGTTTATTTTAACAAATCAGGATTCTCCTTCTCTAATCTTTCATACACCTTCTTTACGTCTTGGGCATGGTTCTTATTCAACACTAAAATGGCATCTGCCGTCTCTACTAAAACCACATCGTCCAAGCCGATAAATTCCACATGCTTTTTAGATCCCAAAGCCAGATTCGTCCCTGAACTGGCTCCATCTTTTCGCAATATGTATTCATACAGCGCTTCAAAGGAACCCATGTCAGACCATTCAAAGGAAGCAGGAACCACCTTTATCTTATCAGAACGCTCCATCACGGCATAGTCGATGCTGATGGATGGAATCTCCAAACTGTCTTCCATGGGCAAAAAACCATCCTTAGCCCTCTCATAAGCTTGCTTGGACTTCTCAAACACTTCCTGTTCAAATCTTTGTAATTCTTCAAGATAGAGGCCCGCGGAAAAACAAAACATCCCGCTGTTCCACAAAAAATTACCTTTTGCGATGAACTCCTCAGCCAACTCCCGCGTGGGCTTCTCCCTGAAAGAGATTACCTCATTGCCTGCATGCTCGATGTAGCCAAAACCGGTTTCAGGCTTCGAAGGAACCAACCCGAAAGTCACCAGATTGCCCTCTGCCGCTAGGTCCAATGCCCTTCTTAACGTCGCCTCATAATTGTCTTGTCCCTCAATCAAGTGATCCGAAGGGGTAACCAAGATGATATCTTCCTCATTCACGGAGAAGGCAGCAAAAGCTATAGCCGCCGCGGTATTGCGAGGACAGGCCTCTATAATTTCCACGTAGCTATCGACGGAGCAATTTTGAAGTTGGTCACGGGAAAGTTGATAATTGTCCCTGCCCCCCACAATCAACACCTGGTCGCAAATGCCCCGATTTCTGTTGATAGTCAACTCAAATAAGGATTTACCATCGAACAGTTCAAGGTACTGTTTTGGTTTGGACTTGCGGGATAAAGGCCATAACCTACTTCCGACACCACCCGATAAAACAACATTAATAATTTTCATCACACGTTAAAAATATAAAACTGATTTAGAACCTCACGTCTCCGCCTCCTCATAAAATCAACGCGCAAGTACGTTAATTTTATTTGAAATACAAAATTAATTATTTTAAATACATTTAACAATATCCAAAAACCAAGACAGCAGTATGCTCCGCGTTACGAAACAGCCTCTATCCTTTTGAGACGCCCAAGCGCCGTCACCAAAAACTATTCCAAGAAAAGCATTATTCGAATCTCCAGGGGATCTCCAACTGGAATCGATGCGAAGCTCTTGGGATATTCTCATTTTGCTTTGCATAAAAGAAGGTATATTTTTGTTCAAATAAAAAAACGATGCACAATAATTATCAATGGTTTGTCATGTACACTGCTCCGAGGTCTGAAAAAAAAGTAGAGCAGCGACTGAAAGAAAAAGGATTAGAAGTGTACCTGCCCATTGTAGAGGAAGTAAGACAATGGAGCGATAGAAAAAAGAAAGTCCAACGTCCTCTTTTCAACGGCTATATTTTCGTCCATACGACCAAAGACAGGTTGTGGGAATCACTTCAGGTGGCGGGCGCAGTGAAATTCGTGAATTTTGCAGGAGAACACGCCACTGTGCGTGAATCGGAAATAGAGACACTTAAAAGAATCATCTCCACGGGGGTAGCGGTAGAGGTCGAAACCAGCGACATCGAAGCGGGCCAGCAAGTGAAAATACTCGGGGGGCCTTTGGAGGGATTTCAGGGGGAATGTGTACAAAAAGGGAACAAAGATTACTTCATCATCAGGATCCCCAGTATCAACCAAAGCATGTTGGTCAATGTCCCCCAAAAGTACTTAGAGGTGGTGATGTAGCTTGGGCTGGCGAATACACTCCATACTTGTTGGAAACCAGCGATCGAACAATCTCCTCTCTTTTCTTCGCGGTGATCAGGGAGGGCTATGGGTAGTACTCGTTAATGTGCTAATCACCTAGCAGGTCTCGTAATAATCCCCTCACCTCCCGCGGGCTTTTGATATTGTAATTGGCTTGGGTATAGGTGTATCCTACCCGGATACTATAGGCATGTTCAGGCATGGCTTTAAAAGTATCTTCATCCGTCCAATCATCTCCAATAGCTAAGATGAAGTCAAACTCTTTGTCTTTTAGTATCGCGTTTGCAGCTTTACCTTTGTTGATATCCGGCCGTTTAATCTCTAACACCATATTACCTTCCAGCACCTGGAGGTTATAGCCACTCGCCATATATTTCAGGTGGCTAAATAATTCCCTCATACGTAGATCTCCCAAACCACTTTCTACTTTCCTATAATGCCACACGAGAGAATGTTGTTTTTCTTCAATAAAGGCCCCCGGAGTTCTCAACACATAATACTCCATCACCTGTCTGATATCTTCTTTCCAACTGTCATCAACGTCCGCATAGGCTTTCCAGCCTTTCTGGGAATCATGTTTTTTCAGCCACACCCCGTGCTCTGCGATCATATCCACCGGCAGTCCTTCAAACCATTCTTCCAGAGTGGCTCTGTCACGGCCACTGATAATCACTACACGGGCTTGCGACACCAATTCACCTATTAATCCACGAATCTCTTCATCGGGGTAAGCATCTTCCGGGCGCGAGGTAAAGCCAACTAAGGTTCCATCATAATCCAAAAACAAAATACGCTTTTGGGCTGCATGAAAAGACGCCCGGAGTCTTCTTATAATTGCTTTATCTATACCCTTCGATTGTAGCTTCCGCTGTTTGTCCTTTACGTCCTCCAAGCGGTCCATAAAAACCTTTACCCATTGGAAAATATCGTAGCGCTTAAGACTGGATTGCATAGAGGAAATCCTAGCTACCTGTTCCTCATTTTCCATTACTAGGGCCTTTTTTATTGCAGAAACTACGCTGGACATGTCGTTGGGGTTTACCAGGATGGCTTCCTGGAGTTCCTTACTTGCTCCCGCCATTTCCGACAGAATCAATACACCTGTTTGGTCGCGCTTGCTGGCTATGTATTCTTTGCACACCAAGTTCATCCCATCCCGAAGTGGTGTTACCAATGCAACATCCGACATGCTGTAGAAGGCACTGAGCTCCTCGAATGGAAAGCTGCGATAAAAATAGTGAACCGGCACCCAATTAAGTGTGGAGTAATCGCTATTGATCTTTCCAACCAATGTATCAATCTCTTCCTTCAGCTCCCGGTAGTTCTTCACCTTCGTTCTAGAGGGTACCACCACCATGATCATCGATACTTTCCCGTGAAATTCGGGGTTCTGCTGCAGAAAAGCATCAAAGACCTTGATCCGTTGTGGAATTCCTTTAGAGTAATCCAGCCGGTCTATGGTAATCAGCAGCTGCTGGTCGCCTAAAAACCGCTTAAATTTTCTAACATGCTCTTTGGTTTTAGAGCTTTTGGCGGCTTCTGAAAACTTCTCGTAATCAATTCCCATGGGAAAGGCATCCACGTTGATAAGGCGGTTATCCGCCTGTAAATAGCCGCTCTCATCCCTCATTCCTAACAACCTGCCCGCTGCACTGAGAAAGTGCCTCATGTCATCATAGGTATGAAATCCTATTAAATCAGCTCCCACCATACCTCCCAGAATTTCTCTCCTCCAAGGAAGCATGCGAATGATCTCATAGGAGGGAAAGGGGATATGCTGGAAAAATGCAATCGTAGCGTCAGGCAGACGCTCCCTTAACATGCCAGGCAGGAGCAAAAGTTGGTAATCATGTACCCATATCGTGTCTTCCGGATGAGCCCGCTCCAGTATGGCATCACAAAATTTCCTATTAACTCGTACATAAGCGGCCCAATGGTTCGCATCGTAATTAATGTATTGGGTAAAATAATGGAAAGCTGGCCAAATGGTCTCATTGCTGAAGCCCTCGTAAAATTCAGCAATATCTTTTTTGGTCAAGAAAACCGGTGCCATCTTTAAGGCCAACAACTCTTCGACTATTTCATCACGGTGTTCAGGATTTTCAACGTCGTTGCCCGGCCATCCAATCCAAATATTTTCGCCTTCTTTATAAATGGATCCCAAGCCCGTTGCTAGTCCTCCAGCACTAGGTCTGAACTCAAATTTACCTTGCTTTAGCCGCAAGCTAACCGGCAGCCGATTCGAAACAATGATTGTTTTCCCCATTTTTTTTAGAATAGTTTAAAAAAGATTAGGTCAGATGTTTTCAAGTTAACAAGAAATGCCTGCAAAGAAAAACAGGCATCTTTAAAGCTGGTGAGCAGCTGCGCCCTTCTTTCCTTCCGAGCAAGCTGTTGTATTCAAAAAAAATGCTAGAAACCTCTTCCATTAGAGGGAAATGACAATCCCTTCAAATTACCAGCTTTTTGTTCGCCCGTAGGGATTGGAGGGAGAGGGGTTGGGTTTCTCCTTTTCAAAAATCTTTCGTAGCAGGTTGCCAGTTAAAGCCGCTAAACCTCCCGATAAAAAACCCAACAAAGCCGTAACACCAAATAGGGCCAAATCACCATTAAAGCCCATAATTTCGGCCATTTTCTCTGGCAAAATGCTATTGGTCCGGAAGGTGATCCAAAGCGGAATAAAAAACCACACCGCGCCAACGCCAAAGGCCGCTGAAAAGAACGCCATTGAACCCTTTCCTCCAACCAACGCGCCTAGTACCCCAACCGCCAACATCATACCCCAGTGGGGTAAATAAGCCCCAAAAAAGCCGGCACACAGGGCGGACAAAATAAACAACAATAAGAACCTCATTCTGTAGTCGGTTTAAACTTGGTAAGCAATATCCCCTGCTCAGAATCTTCCTTTTGCAACAAATTAAAACTCACGTAGCTACCTTCCGCCCATTTCCGCACAAAGTTACCATAGAACCTACTGCCGGGGTTTCCTGACTGCCCACCTGGATAGATTCCGAATGCTTCTATTTTTTCCCCTAGCTCTACCACCATCCGCCAGCTTGCTCCATGACGCTCTGAGGTTGCATTAAGAATTCCTCTTCCACCTCCCGTGTGGATATTGTGATAACCAAAAGCATGAAAATTTGGCACCAGATGCCGAATGGACGTTTGCTTATAGGCAGCCCAAGATAAATTTCCTTCCTCCCTTCGCTTTTGAATCGCTTGGGCCATTGACTCAAAACTCTTTTTCACCCAATCCCGCGCAGTCTCCTGTTCTGGAGTATGGGGGTCGTCGAAAATTTCACTGTCCGGTTCCTCCTTCAACAGTAGGGTAGTTTGGTAGCTATTTGGGAAAAGGATAGGCCTCCCCTCTTCCTTCCATCGGCCCCAAAGCAACTTTTCCAAGCTACTCCACCATTCAGCAAACAAGGGCGGTTCCGGCTGCCGTGGCGAGGTATAGAAGTTCCACTTTTGCAGCTCCTGTATGAGTTCTTTTTCCGCTGAGCTAAAGGATACTGGTTCTACTAGAAGGAGGTTCAACAGTACCGGAACGGCTTCTGCCGCATGTAAATGAAAGCTGTCGAATTGAAGCGCTTTCATGTCCTCTATACTGATACGTCTCATTTCTGAAAGCCGCTTGTTTAGCCTTCTGTTTCTATAATGTTCGAAACTCGGATCAAAAACATAATAAGGATATGTGGAATCAACAGGGTGCTGGTTAGCCGAACTGACGAAACCACGTACGGGGTTAAGCGTGGAAGGATTATGTTCAGGAGGAATATACCCTTGCCATTCAAAGGCAGACTTGCTTCCATCCATCAAGTATTTACCCTGTCCGTTCCATTTGAGCGGAAACTTCCCCTGTACTTTCATCGCTATGTCTCCTGAAGTGCTGGCGAAAACAAAATTCTGTGCAGGTGCGGTATAATGATTTAGCGCTTCAATAAAGTCATCATGGTTTTGCCCTCGGTTGAGGTCCAAAAAGGTGCGCTGTTCATTTGAACCTTCATGGGCAGTCCACTTCAAGGCGAAATTCACTTTTTGCCCGTTGGACCTAAAGTGCTCGTCATACACTACGGGACCATGATGGGTATAGATAATCGTATCAAAGAAAGAGCTTTCAGATTTTACCTTTATTTCTTCTATTCGTCTCTTGCTCGGAATCCACTCTCCATCATAAAAATAGGCATCCCGTTTCTCATCTTTAAAGGTAATGGCATACCAGTCCCTCAGATCCCTTGTAGCATTGGTTACTCCCCAAGCAATGGACTCATTGAAGCCACTGATCACTCCTAATGCGCCGGGAAGGGTAGCGCCCTTAACCGAGTACTCCGGGGTAGTCAGTTGCATGGCGTACCATAAAGAAGGCATGTTTAGCCCCAGATGGGGATCATTGGCCAATATGGGATTGCCACTTCGAGTTTTTTTTCCTGACACTGCCCAGTTATTAGAACCTATGCCCGGCTCAGGGACAGGAAGAGGATCCACCAACAGCGTGGAATCGGGATAAATGATGTTTTCAGGTTTGGAAACAGGCAAGGGCTTAAACCGCCATATCCTGGAAGCCTCTATAACCGGATCGTTTTCCACAGGAAAGTCGGGAAAAAGCTTTTCCATCCAAGCTGGTCCGATGATTTGCCGAAGATTAGTAAACTCCAGATCCTTATCCCCCACCAGCATATCAGCCATATACTTCAACAATAAAACCGTCTTATAAGGACTCCACGCCTCCGGCCGATAATTTAACAGCTTATACTCGACGGGTAGACGCGCATCGGTCAATGAGGAAATATATTGGTTCACTCCATTGGCAAATGCGACAAGCAGGCCGAAGGTCTCTGGGTCCTCTCTTTGAAGATAAACCAAGCCAGCCTGCGCACCGGCTGCCAAACCTTTACGCCGCTGCATCCTGTCAAACTCCAAAGCCTGAACCCCAACGATTTCTGAGAGCCGTCCGGCAGCTGCCATCGTTTGAAACTCCATCTGCCACAAGCGGTGTTGAGCCGTAACAAAACCCTGAATTAGAAAAAGATCTTCCTCATTAGAAGCAAAAAGGTGGGGAATAAGGTGCTCGTCATAGATGACCTCTGCCGGTTTGGACAAACCGGAAAGTTCCCAATCCTCCACTGCAATAGCGTCTTCGCTGTACGCGTTCTGCCAGAAACCCTGAAAAGGGCTCAATAGCGGAGCTAACGGTGGCACTTGTCCTATTGGATAACCGACAAGTACTGCCATCACCACAGAAAGAAGCAAGCATATGAAAAAGCTGAGGTATTTCATGGGGAAGAAGCGCAATGGCAAGCCATGGACAGTAGCAGAACCAGTTGGAACTATTCAATATGGATGGGCAGACTTAGCTTCTCCCAACGCACCAATAGTCCGTAGTCTTCTATGGAAATCTTTAAATTCTCTTCGGAAGCTTCTTCCCATTGGGGATTCGCTTCTACGCGTAAAACGTCATTTTCTTCCTTATACTGATAATGACCGTGTTGCAGATTCCATTCCGAATTAAAAATGACCGTCCATTTTCCATGTTCCTTTGGGATGGTAAAAAGCGAGTATTTTCCTGCCTTTAGTGGCTTCCCTTCCACCGTAACATCTTCGGAAAATTCAACAAAAGTGGCTTCATTAGCACCTGTCCGCCATACTTCCCCAAAAGGAAGCAGATCTCCCCACACCACACGATTCCGTACAGCAGGCGACCCATATTGAACTTTTACCACCGCCGTCCCGATTTTACCTTGAGCACTGCGTAGGGGGCTCGCTTTCTGCGCCTGACTCTCCGCTCCAACAGCACTGTCGCCTCCCGCCCGTTCCGATTTCTTTTCGCCACAACCAAAGGTAAGCCATAAGGTCACAAAAAATATAGGAAATAAATGGGTATAAAATCTTTTCATAATGGTTTGAGAAGTTATTATTCGAACGAAAATAGGCAATATTTTGATGGAATACATACTTATTGGGCGGTTATTGTGTTTATCTCGTAGCTGCCGAAAAAGATGTAAACAAATTTCTAGAGAGAAAATCGTCTGCATTTGCTATTCCTTCGCTTAAGCCATATTTTCACAAAAAATTTTAAGCCCGTTATGCGTTATATTACGGTTACTGTATTTTTAGTCTCTCTATTGCTCTTTCTGAGCATATACCTATCCCCGGAGAATTTTTCGTATATCGGACTGCTACCTTTAATGATTCCCTTTGCCTTGGCAGCGAATGTGGTGCTGGCGATCTTTTTGGTCTTCGGAAGAAAAATCATCATTGTCCTTCCCATTCTCGCCTTGATCATTGGATGGAAGTTTATCCAGGTGACTTTTCAACTAAATGAAAAAACTGACGCGACCGAGGGGTTAACTGTGCTGAGCTATAACACCCATCTTTTCAATTTCCGTTGGAACAACGATACGCCTGAAGCCTCACCTCAGAATGCCTTGCAATGGGTTCGGGATAATCCAGCGGATGTGAAATGCCTTCAGGAATTCCTTCAGGATTATACTACCCCTTCACACAATTCTATCAAGCAGTTGAGTCGCGAAGGTGAATATGAATATGCTTATCACATCGTGGACGGCAACCCAAAGAAACGATCTTACGGCATGGCAATATTCAGCAGGCATCCCATCATTAATGAGGGACTGGTATTCGACAACAAAAAGAACAACGGAGCGATGTTTGTCGACATTAAAGTCAACAAGGACACCATAAGGATATACAATACCCACCTGGAATCTATGAGCATCAGGGCAGACCAATTGGGAGATGTGGAAGGGATCAAGCAAAACTACAGGTCGACGTTAAGAAAACTGAAAAATGGTATTCAAACACGCGCAGCCCAAGTAAAAATCCTATCAGAACATATCCTTAACAGCCCTTATCCTGTGATTATGGCTGGCGATTTTAACGATGTTCCTTATAGCTACACCTACTTTACTTTAAGATCCATCCTGAAAAATGCCTTTGAAGAAGCGGGAAGGGGTTTCGGTTTTACCTATAACAAGGTTTTATTTTTTCTGCGAATTGACAATATCTTCTACAGTCAAGGTTTAAACGCAGTCCACTTCAAAACACACCGCGAAGTGGATTATTCCGACCATTACCCAATCTCCGCGGTTCTCAAACTGGAAAACAAAGCTCCCTACGGCACGGAAAGCCCCCAATGATCACCGGCCGGGACGGAGGTATAGATCCTGTCTTACACCAGTGGCATGCCGGCTTATGTTTAATTGTTTATTTTTGCCCCATTACTATTGTTGATGAAGCTTATGAATAAGAACTTATCTTTTATTGCCATACTGTTGCTGAGCAGTATTCCGCTCCTATCTACTGCTCAATCGGGCAGGTGGCAGCAAGGCGTCAAATACGAAATGGACGTCAAAGTGGATGCGCCCAAAAACCAATATCAAGGCACACAGGTACTGGAATATACCAACAATTCGCCTGATACATTGAGTAAGGTTTTTTTCCATCTCTATTATAATGCCTTTCAACCTAACAGCATGATGGACGTGCGCTCCCGCACAATTGCTGATCCAGACCGAAGAGTCGGAGACCGCATTTCTAAGTTAAAACCTGACGAAATAGGCTACCTTCAAATCAATGCGTTGTCAATGAATGGGAAGGCGCTGGCCTATGAACACGTAGGAACCGTTCTTGAAGTGACCTTGAAAGATCCCATTTTGCCCCATGCTACGGTTACATTCAAATCTCAATTCGAAGGGCAGGTGCCTTTACAGGTACGCCGATCAGGAAGGGATAGCCAAGAAGGCGTACGCCTTTCTATGTCTCAATGGTATCCCAAGATGGCCAACTATGATGAGCAGGGCTGGCATGCCAATCCCTACATCGGCAGGGAATTTTATGGGATATTTGGGGATTTTGACGTAAAAATCACCATAGACAAAAACTATATCCTCGGTGGCACCGGTTACCTCCAGAATCCGAACGAAGTAGGTCACGGCTATGAAGAGGAAGGCGTAAAGGTGAAACAGCCAGCGGGAAATGAACTGACTTGGCATTTCCGCGCCCCTCAGGTGCATGATTTCATGTGGGCAGCTGATCCTAAGTACACGCATGACAAGATCAAAATGGACAATGGTGTCACTGTCCATCACTTATACATCAAAGGACCTAAAACCCAAGATGTATGGGAACAGCTAAAAACATACACACCTGCTGCATTGGAGTACCTCAGCCAGCATTTTGGAGAGTATCCCTATAAACAATTTTCAGTTATCCAAGGGGGCGACGGCGGCATGGAGTACCCGATGTCAACCTTGATTACCGGCGAGAGACCTTTAGGCAGCTTGGTGGGCGTAATGGTTCATGAATTGGTACACAGCTGGTTTCATGGTGTCTTAGGCAACAATGAAAGTCTTTACCACTGGATGGACGAAGGCTTTACCAGTTACGCCTCTGCCTTAACCATGAACGCTATTTTCGCTGAGGAGCCGCAGGATTTCCCTCATGGCGGAGCTTACCAGTCTTATATCCGTTTGGCTACTTCAGGAATGGAAGAGCCTTTATCCACCCATGCGGACCATTTCCACACCAATACCGCATACAGCGGGGCAGCTTATTCCAAAGGATCTGTTTTCTTGGAGCAATTGGGCTACGTCATTGGTGCGGAAAATCGCGATCGCGGCATGCTTAGGTACTGGGATACTTGGCAGTTTAAACATCCAAACGTAAACGACTTTATCCGCGTAATGGAAAAAGAAAGCGGCCTGGAACTTGACTGGTACAAGGAGTACTGGGTAAATAGCACCAAAAGCATTGACTATGGGGTGAAATCGGTGAATCAAGCGGCCAGCAACACGACAAAAATCACTTTGGAAAGGGTGGGACTAATGCCTATGCCCATTGACTTGGTAATCAGTTACACCGACGGAAAACAAGAAACCATCTATCTGCCTTTGGTGATCCAACGCGGAGAGAAACCGTTGGAAAAGGGGATGCCGGAGAGGGTGCTGACGCAGAGATGGCCATGGACCCACCCCACCACAGAAATTCTGCTTCCAAGAGCAAAATCTTCAATTAAAAGCGTAGAGATAGACCCAAGTGGCAGATTGGCTGACATAAACCGGGAAAACAACAGGATGGTGTTTTAAAAAAAACTACGTGGCCAATGCAAAGGCGGCCCCTTACGGGGTTGCTTTTTTGGTTGCCTAAATCTCCGCTCAAGGCGTTACCTCGAACGTGTTTTGGGGACAAATAAAAAACCTCCGAGACATCATCCCGGAGGTTTTAACACTTAAAAAAACCACCAACCTTTATTTACTCTATTTACTAATCTTACGAAAAGCCATTTTTGATTTATCTGCCAACAAATACATGACAGGTACTATTACTAACGTGAGAAAGGTCGCAAAGGTTAACCCAAATATCACCGTCCAGGCCATGGGACCCCAAAAATCTGCATTATCCCCTCCCATATAAAACTCAGGGTCAAAGGAAGACAAAAGTTTTCCGAAATTGATATTGACTCCCAAAGCCATTGGAACGAGACCTAAAACGGTGGTAATAGCGGTAAGTAGCACCGGTCTTAACCTGACTTTGCCGGCCCCGACAATGCTACCAAGTAAATCCTCATAAGGAAGGAAGTCGTCCGGGTCAATATTCATTTCCTTACGTTTCCGATGCCTTACCAAATTGGTATAATCTATCAAAACAATGGCATTATTAACCACTACTCCTGCCAGCGAAATAACCCCTATCCCCGTCATTATGATCACAAAATCCATATTGAAGATCACCAGGCCTAGAAACACTCCAATGGTACTGAGTATAACGGTTGTCATAATAATCAAAGGCGTAATCAGCGAATTAAATTGGGTAACGATGATCAAGAATATAAGAGAAATGGCAATAAATAAAGCATTTACCAAAAAGGCGGTAGATTTATCTTGTTCCTCCTGCTCTCCGGTGAACCGTACGTCGATACCTTCGGGAATTTCGTAATTTGCCACCAACGCCTTCAGCTGGTCGTTGATCACTGTCGGGTTATATCCGTCATTAACATTGGAAGAAAGGGTGATCACTTTATCAAGGTCCTTCCTTTTCACCGAACCAAAAGAAGAACCATATTTGACGTCTGCGACAGAAGAAATGGGAATGGCTTTTTGGTTGCCGAATTTGTCCATAAAGTTGATCTTCTTGTTCATCAAAGCCCCGATGTCGTACCTAAACTCGTCTGCTAGCCTTAATTGAATCGGATAATCATCCTCTCCTTCTTTAAATTTTGAAACCTCCAAGCCAAACAAAGCGGTGCGAAGCTCATTGGCTATCACGCTAGTGGAGAGCCCAAATCTGAGTGCGTTTTCTCTATTGATATTTACTACCACTTCGGGATTTCCCAGTTCCAGGTCCGACTTCAGCTCCTCAATCCCTTCAATGTTCGCCTCGACAATGCTTTCCCGCAACCTAGAGACGAACCCGATCAATTCTTCAAAATCCTCTCCGCTGGATTCGATATTGATGGGGGCGCCGACCGGGGGGCCATTCGTCTGCTTATTCACCGTAATTTGAACCCCAGGATACTTCTCTACCATCTCCCGGATATCCTCCATAATCAAATTGGTGTTGACGCCTCCTCTAAACTGGTATTCGACAAAGCTGATGGTAATCTTCGCTTTATGGGGCGTTGCGCCCATGTTCATATCCATGTCATCACCGGTACCTTCCCCAATCTGGGTGATCAAGGATTCTACGATGTCCTTGTTGGGCTCCAACAGCTCAAATAGCTCGTCTTCCATGCGATCCACAAACTCATTGGTCGCTTCAATGTCGGTGCCGATGGGATGCGCTACGAAAATATTGATTAATGCAGGTTGGTTGTCGGGAAAGAAGAGGACGTTGGGCGCTCGGATACCAAGCAATACCACAGAAAAGATCAACAACCCCACCATCCCGAAAAGAAACAAATAAGGCCTTTTACCTCCAAGTGCATATAGCAGAAAGCGTTCATAAAAATTTTCTACCCGAACCAAAAAAACGTATTGGAACCACCGAATGGCCTTTCTGAGCGCTAGCTCGTTGAAGACAAGAAAGAGCGCAATCAACATAAAAATATTACCCCATGTAACGGACCCTGCGATGTAAGAGATTATAGCCATCGTCGACAGCACAATAGCAACAACCATAGGCCGCTTTTTGGGCTTCAGATTGTCGACATCCTCTACTTTCATCAACAGAGAAGTCAGGACAGGATTGATGACTAATGCGACAAAAAGTGATGAAGACAAGACGATAATCAAGGTAATAGGGAGGAATTTCATAAATTCCCCGATAATATCATCCCAAAAAGCCAGCGGCAAAAACGCAGCTAGGGTGGTCAAGGTGGACGTGATAATGGGCCAAGCTACTTCTCCTACCCCTTCCTTCGCAGCTCTGGTCGGCGACTTTCCTTCATCCATCAGCCTATAGATATTCTCCACCACCACTATTCCATTATCTACCAGCATGCCCAATGCGAGGATGAGGGAAAACAGAACCATAAAATTGAGAGAAATACCCAAGGCATTTAACACCAGGAACGAGATAAACATGGATAATGGAATGGCTATGCCGACAAATAAGGCATTTCTAAATCCCAGGAAAAACATCAAGACCAAAACCACTAAAATTACCCCGGAGATAATGCTGTTCTCTAAGTTGTCCACTTCCGCCCGGGTGTACTTAGATTGGTCATTGGTGATATCGACCTTTAAATCGGATGGAAAACGGTTGGTCCTCGTTTCCTCAATGATAGCCTTGATCTTATCAGCCGCATCGAGCAGATTTTCCCCGCTTCTCTTGACGACATTTACCGTTACCACCGGAAGCTTGCTGCTTCGGGCATAGCTTTCCCTTTCTTTAAAAGCATCATCTACGCTCGCGACATCCCGGAGATAGACAATTTTGTTGTTTTCTGTCTTTACGATGACATCCTCAATTTGGCTGGGTTGGGTAAACTCTCCTGTAATGCGAAGGGACCGTCTAAAATCCCCGGATAAGATGTTCCCCCCGGACATGGTGATGTTCTCAGCTCCTACCGCATCTGCAATGTCGCCAAAACTGACCCCCATGGCTTCCATTTGATACAGATCCGCATCAATGCGGATCTCCCGCTCAACGGTCCCCCCTAGATCGGCTTTGGATATTTCAGGCAACTTCTCTATCTCATCTTCGAGGTATTCCGCATATTTCTTGAGCACATCTTCCGGATAATCCCCGGAAATATTGACGTTCATGATGGGAAAGTCAGAAGTGTTAATTTCCAATACATCAGGATCCTGATCAAGATCAGAAGGCAGTTCGCTCTTAGACTTGTCCACCGCATCCTTTACATCCTGTAATGCTTTGCCAATATCTACATTCGGGTTAAACTCTACTACAATAGATGAAAAATCCTGGATAGATGTAGAGCGTATATCCTTGACATCGTTGATGGCCTGCAGTTCTTTCTCGATGGGCCTCGTGATCAGGTTTTCCATATCGACCGGTGAGTTACCGGGATAGGCGGTGCCGATATATACCGTCGGGATTACGATCTCAGGAAAGCTTTCCTTAGGCATGGTCCGGTAGGCTAGGATTCCCAAAGCCGTGATGATCAAGGAAAGTATCACCACGCTGGTACTATTGTCTATTGAAAATGAGGAGAGACCGAACTCTCGTATCACTTCTCTTTTTCTGTTGTCCTCTTCCTGTTGTGCCATAGCTTACCTCTGTGCGATGCTAACCTTAATGTTTTCACTCACTTCCCTGAAGCCTTTGTCTACCAACACTTCATCGCCTTTCAAGCCCTCCAGCACCTCGGTCGTCCCTTGGTAGGTAACGCCTCTTTTGATATAAGCTTTCTTGGCAGAACCGTTTTGTACTAAGAAAACATATTCCCCCTGGTTGTCCTGAAGGATCAAGTTGGTGGGGACGGTGACCGCCCCTCTATTTTCATAGTCTTTGATCCGGATGACCGACACCATATTGGGCTTTACTTTCTCCGTAGCGGGCAGATGGGCTTCTATTTTAAAGGTGCGGTTGTTGGGATCGATTACTCCGCCCACTGCTGTAATCCTGGTCCGTAGCTCCCGGTCAACGGACGGAAATCTCACCTCCACGGAATCGCCACGCTCAAGTATCCCTACGTACCGTTCTGAAATATCTCCTTCGATATATAGATCACTTTTACCAACAAAATTAATGATGGGGCTGCCTGGCTGCACCATTTCACCCAAACGGATATTAACGGCTTCGACTGACCCATCGAATGGTGCGCGTATGGTGGCTTTATCCCGTTGGGTGGAGACAGAGGCCAGGTTTTTTTCCAATAGTTCTTTTCGATTTTTGGCTTCCAAGTACTGGACCTCGGTTCCAATTTGCTGATCCCAAAGTCGCTTTTGCTTGTCGTAAATGATGTTCGCTAACTCCAACTGGGTCTCCACCTCTTCGATATTGCGGTCAATGGCTTCCGTGTCCACTTCCGCCAACACTTGTCCCTTTCTCACTTCCATCCCCTCCACAGCCTTAATTTCCTGAACTCTCCCTGGCACCTCGGCACTGATGTTGACGTTCTTCTTCGAGAGGACAGCACCCGTGACCTCTACATAATGAGCGAAAGCGCTTAGCTGAACAGGGGTGGTCGTAATCAGCATCGCTTGTCCTTGTTGATCAGCATCGCCTGGATCCAATAGGGCGATCTCCTTTTCCAAGGCAACTATCTTTGCATTTAACTCCGCCGCCTCATCCTTATACTGCTTGAGCAAGGCTTTTTTACTGTCCGGATCGTCGGTTTCATTGGCGCCACAGGAAACGATAAACACCACCAGAGGCAGGAACAAAAATTTAAGGTAGGTTTTCATAAATATAGACTTTCATGTTTTTTTAATGTCGGAGGGCGTCCGAGAACCGATCGTCCGTGATCCACAAGGCAGGATGCAAGACCTGTCCCGATTGACTCCGGCCGACCGCACCGCGCATCTATTTCTTGTATTTAGTCCTTCAAAATCCCCAAGGCCTTCTCCAGATCAACCCTGGCAATCAACGCATCATACAAAGCAGAATAATAGTTAGTCTCTGCCTCTTTAAGGGCGGCGTCGGCTTCCACGACTTCGAAGTTGGACCCGACACCTTCTTGGTACTTGATCTTGGTGGTGCGGAATACTTCCATTGCCAGTTCGCGGTTTTCTAACTGCACCGCCAATGCACTAAGACCGTTTTTGAGATTCGCCCGGGCTTCCGATTCTTCCGTGATAATTCTTTGTTCCTGGTCGAATAGTTGGTTTTGGAATTGCTTGATCTGAACCCTATTCTGCTGAATCCGGTAGCTTTTAGCCAGTCCGTCGAAAATAGGAATCTCCAGTGAGACACCTAATACCGATCCTGGATACCACTCAGATTTGAAAATTTCGCTTAAACTGCCGCCGAAGCCCATTCGGGTATAGTTGAGATTGGCATCAATCCTCGGCAGGTACTGGGCCGTATTGTTTTTTAAATCTAAACGAGCCAAGTCAAGGTTCGTCTGAAGTTGGTCCAGCTCGATTCTTCTCATCCCCGACTCGCTGGCCAAGGGATCTGCTTCAAATACAACTTCCAAGTCTGCAATGCTCTCCGCCAAAACAAGGGGTTGATTGACATCCATGCCCATCTGCAGTTTCAACAAATCCAAACTGATCTTAGTGGCCGATCTAGCCCGATCAAGTTCCGTTTTCACGTTATTATATTGAACTTGAATCCGTGAAACATCTATTTTTTCAGAAAAGCCGGTTTCATACATTACCCGGGTCTCCCTCAACAAGGTGTCCAAACGGCTTAGATTGGACTGCACCAACCCTTCCCTTTCCTGGCTGACCAGCACAGAGTAATAGGCTTTCTTGACGTTTTCGACAACATCCAGTTCGGTTTTAATTTTATCAAATTCCGCTAGTTGCCGGTAAGTTTTGGCCGCCTGCAGCCCCACAAAATAGGAGCCGTTGAAGATCATTTGATTGACAGTCACACCCAAGTTTCCGCTGTACTCTGGAGAAAACTGCACCGGGATAAATTCGCCCTCGGCCGCTTCTGGGTCGAAGAAAATGGCGGGAAAAGGTTGAGAAGGTACTATCAAGCTCTTATTGACATCCACGTTCCCGGTGATCTGCGGCAGCCCTTGAGCGGTCGTCTCCCCCACAGTAGCTTTGCTGGCCGCAATGGCCAAATGCGCATTTTTAACTGAAACGTTATTCTCCAGCGCATACTGAACGCTTTCTTCCAAAGTAATGGAGGAGGCCTCTTGACCACTCGTCAGCCCGGGGGACAGAAGAATGAAAGCCATAAATAAAAAGGATTTACTAAGTAGATTCATAGGATGTCTTTGGTTAAATAGACTCTCTCAAATAAGCCTGTCTTCCTTTGTCCGTTAAGATGCCATGAACAAAATGGTCCACTAGCTCCATCTGCAACCTTACCATGTCGAACTGAGAGGCCGACGGCAGTGACCTAAAATCAAATGTGATTTGTTCCAACCGTAACATGGCCAGTATTTCCACGTCTATCTCCTCCCTGAAATACCCCGCTTCCTTGCCACGTTTGAGGACATCCACCATAGTTTTTAAAGCTAAACCGTTTTTAAAACTTTCGAACCGCTTCCATGACTGGGGGTAATACCTTCTGATCTCGTTTAGGATCAAAGGGTTCATTCCGGAATATTGCTCCTTCATAAATTTAGAGACGCGGACAAAATGCTGGATGACATTGTCTTCCTCCTCGCTAATTTTTGCCAACATATCTTCTTCCTTCTCGAGAACGGCCGAAAACGTTTCAAAAACTAAAGCACCTTTATCTTCAAATTCCTGATAAATGGTCTTTTTAGAAATACCCGCCTCTCGCGCGATATCATCCATGGTGACCGCGCGTACTCCCATCTGTCGAAAGAGAGTTGTCGCTACTTGTATTATATTTTCCCTCAGTTCCACATGACCTAGTAATAATCAAGCCATAAAACTCAGGAAACTTTTTCTATCTCAATAGTTTCCCCGGTTTTTTGTTTCCCCTCCTACCTTGCAAAAGGAGCACCATGGTTCTTTCATAAAGCTATCACCAGCACGACCTCAAAATATAAAATTATATTCTACGGAAAGTTGAAATATTTAAACAATATTTGAGCAATAACCTACACAATTTTTTCTTCCTTAGCAATAAATCTTGTCCTAGGACAAGACACGAGCAGTCTGAACCGCAGCGGACCTTGTACGATAACGTACATTTTCAACGCCCATTGCCATAAAACCGAACACCTTTCAGCTGTCCTGTATAAATTTCCCCCTCCAGCGCGGGATTTCCGTCCATCTTTAGAAGCATTTGCTTACCTTTGCTCCTTATTTCATAGCCATCCAATAACAAAGCATATGATCTTCTTTTTCCAACCCTCTCCGGAAAAAATTTACGCGCTGGAAACTTCACGACGGTTAAGTGACCAGGATATTGAAAAGTTAAACTGGCTGTTCGCGGGAAGTCTCTGTGACCAGCTAAAAATCGGCGGTGAATTCGTTGGGCCAAGGAAAGAAATGATCACCCCTTGGTCTACCAACGCGGTAGAAATCACCTTAAACATGGGGATAGAAGGTATTACCAGAATTGAAGAGTTCTATCTTAAAAGCACCGAAACTTCTGTCGACCCGATGCTTCAGGCTATCTACCAAGACCTGGATCAAAACATCTTCCATATTGATATCCAACCCGAGCCTATCCGTCAGATTGTAGACATTGAGGAATACAGCACGGAGGAAGGATTGGCCTTGAGTGGAGAAGAAATTGAATACCTTGAAAACATCAGCAGAGAACTAGGAAGACCGCTTACTGATAGCGAAGTGTTCGGTTTTAGCCAGGTCAACTCCGAACACTGTCGGCATAAAATATTTAACGGTACATTTATCATTGATGGAGAAGAAAAGGAAAGTACGCTTTTTCAGCTGATCAAAAAGACCTCCATCAAGCATCCGAACCATATTGTTTCTGCATACAAAGACAATGTCGCTTTCATATCCGGGCCAAATGCGCAACAATTTGCCCCCAAGACCCAGGAACAAGCAGACTTCTTCACTGCAGAACCAATCGAGACGGTGATTTCTCTAAAAGCAGAAACACATAACTTCCCCACCACGGTGGAGCCTTTTAACGGGGCGGCTACCGGATCAGGCGGTGAAATCCGAGACCGGCTCGCCGGCGGAACGGCTTCCATTCCGCTTGCAGGAACTGCCGTTTATATGACTTCCTACTCCCGTGCTGAACAGGGAAGATCTTGGGAAAAAAACCTGGAAGAAAGGGAATGGCTTTACCAAACTCCCATGGATATCCTGATCAAGGCCTCCAACGGTGCCAGTGATTTCGGGAACAAATTTGGTCAGCCGTTGATCAGTGGTAGTTTGTTGACTTTTGAACATAAAGAAGGTGAAAAACAATACGGCTTTGATAAAGTCATTATGCAGGCCGGAGGTGTGGGCTTCACCCGTAGCCAATACAGCTTAAAAAATACGCCTGCCAAGGGCGATCAAGTGGTCGTCATGGGCGGGGACAACTACCGGATCGGAATGGGTGGCGGTGCAGTTTCCTCTGTTAACACAGGTGAGTTTAGCAATGCCATTGAACTCAACGCCATCCAACGATCCAACCCCGAGATGCAGAAAAGGGTGGCCAACGTCATCCGTGCGATGGCCGAAAGCCCAGACAACCCGATAGTCTCTATCCACGACCATGGCGCTGGCGGCCATCTAAATTGCCTATCGGAACTGGTGGAAGAAACCGGTGGAACCATCCATTTGGATAAGTTGCCAGTCGGTGACCCTACGTTGTCTGCTAAGGAAATCGTCGGCAACGAATCCCAAGAAAGAATGGGCCTTGTCCTTCATGAAAAGGATGTGGCGAGATTGGAAAAGATCTCCGCAAGGGAAAGAGCACCTTTTTACGTGGTCGGTGAGACCACCGGTGACATGAACTTCAAATTTGAAAACTCCGCTACAGGTGAAAAACCCATTGATTGGAGCTTGAACCACTTATTTGGCAGCTCGCCTAAGACCATACTCGAGGACGAACGAACGGATACCAGTTTTGAGGAGATTACTTATGATACATCACAGCTTCAAAGCTATATCGAAGAGGTACTTCAACTGGAAGCCGTTGCCTGCAAAGACTGGCTAACCAACAAAGTGGATCGTTCGGTAACCGGAAGAGTGGCAAAGCAACAAACGACAGGCGCCATACAGCTCCCACTTAATAATGTGGCGGTAATGGCCATTGACTATATTGGAACGGCGGGTATCGCGACGAGTATCGGACATGCTCCCGTTGCCGCGCTGGCCGATCCTGAGGCAGGTTCAAGACTGGCGATAGCCGAGGCATTGACCAACCTCGTGTGGGCGCCCTTGGAACATGGATTGCAAGGCGTATCATTAAGCGCCAACTGGATGTGGCCTGCGAAAAACCCGGGCGAAAACGACCGCTTGTACCGGGCCGTAGAAGCGGTGAGCAACTTTGCCATTGAGCTAGGCATCAATATCCCCACAGGGAAAGACTCCCTGTCCATGACGCAGAAATATCCGGACGGTACTACTGTATACTCTCCGGGAACGGTGATTATATCCAGCATTGCTACCTGCTCGGACATCAGAAAAGTAATTGGTCCTGATTTAAAACCGATCGCGGGCAGTAAGTTGCTGTATATTGATTTTTCGAAAGCCAACGCGAGCCTGGGAGGTAGTAGTTTTGCACAGATTAACAATAAAATCGGTAATGAACCGCCTACCGTAAAGGACAGCGGATACTTCATTAAAGCATTTTCAGCGGTGCAGCAACTGATCCAAGGAGACAAGATCCTTGCGGGGCATGATATTTCTTCTGGAGGCATGATCACTGCTTTGTTGGAGATGACCTTCCCTACCGAAAATACAGGCCTAAAGATAAACCTAAGCCATTTGCAGGAAGCTGATCCTATTAAAGCGTTATTTAGTGAAAATCCGGGGGTAATCATCCAGATCAAGGGGGATGGGGACGCGGAAGATCTCCTATACCGGGAGGGCGTGACCTTTGTTGAGGTCGCCGAAGTAACGCGGGAAAAAGAGGTGGTTCTGGAAGGGCTGGACCTGAGACTAGATATCGAAACCTATCGCGATATCTGGTATAAATCCTCTTACCTCTTGGACCAAAAGCAGAGCGGGGAGCAACTGGCACTCGACCGATTCAATAACTATAAAAAGCAAGCGCTTTCTTATAAGTTCAGCCCTCATTGGAAGGGTACTTACAACGCATTTGCGTTGGATCCTTTCCGTAAAGATGCGAGTGGCTTCAAAGCAGCGATTATCCGGGAGAAAGGTGTAAACGGCGACAGAGAGATGGCCTATGGCTTATGGCTGGCAGGATTTGATGTCAAGGATGTGCACATGACCGATTTGATATCCGGCAGAGAAAATCTGGAAGATGTCAATATGATTGTCTTTGTAGGAGGCTTCTCCAATTCTGATGTGCTCGGTTCAGCGAAAGGTTGGGCAGGAGCATTTTTATACAATGAGAAAGCTAAAAACGCGCTGGACAACTTCTACGCCCGTAAGGACACTTTGAGTCTTGGCGTTTGTAATGGTTGTCAGCTGATGGTTGAGTTGGGCTTGGTGACACCGACGCATGAGGAAAAGCCAAAGATGCAGCACAATGACAGCCATAAATTTGAATCTGCCTTTGTCAATGTAGACATTCCGGAAAACGACACGGTGATGTTCCGCTCTCTGGCCGGCCAGCGTTTGGGCGTATGGATTGCACACGGAGAAGGGAAGTTCTATTTTCCAAAAGCAAAAGAAAACTACCATATCAGCATGACCTATAGCTATGCGGCGTATCCCGGCAACCCCAACGGTTCTGCCCATTCAGTAGCAGGTATCGCCTCTGAGGATGGAAGGCACCTCGCAATCATGCCCCATATCGAACGATCCTTAGCACCTTGGAACTGGCCTAACTATGTAGCTGGAAGAGAAAATGAGGAAATCACCCCTTGGGTAGAAGCACTGGTAAATGCCAGAAAATGGGTGGAACAGGCCACGCATGGTTAAGCGTAACCATCGGAAGGAGGCAATGCTGAACCAAGCCGGCATGTGAAGCGGCCTGCAGATGGCAGGAGAGAAAACTTTAAAGCTGACACAAAGGTCTTTAAGGAATAATTGAACAAATGTTGCGCTGAGGATTTGCAAAAAATAAAAAGTCCCACTACATTTGTGGCACATTAAAGGAAAGACAAGCTTCCTGATGTGAGAATGGCCGATGGTGTAACTGGCAACACGTCTGATTTTGGTTCAGAAGAGTCCAGGTTCGAAACCTGGTCGGCCAACCAAAAGCGTCCCGCAGAGCATTTTGCGGGACGCTTTTTTTATAGGGGTATTTGACCTTTTTAAAGGAACCGAGACCGGTTAAAACTAGCTTCTATTGGTTTAAAAAACGACAAGTTATCTTCGTAACCACGTAAGAAAATGTCTCCTATAACAAAAGTGAAACGAAGCTGACCGTCCTTACACTTCTGTTCTTATTGGAAAATAAAGCCTAAAGCCAAAATTAACGCAATTACGACCACATAAATCCACTTGGACCGCTTCTTCGGCTTTCCAAATAACAGGTTATTGGTGGAGTGTATGTACCTTCTCTCCCACGGGGTTTTCCCCGGCTTCTCCATCTTAAAATATAAAACATCCATAGTTTAAATAATTGAGTTTATAAAACATTTACAAAATGACGCACTTCTACCACATCAACATCCACGCTGTGTCAGATTCACTACAGCAGATGTGTCTATAAGAAGGC
>Ga0079224_100002420_pt1 | contig 22632 bp, 27 predicted proteins | sample Stecom2015_FD_80414 | JGI IMG/M metagenome (GOLD analysis project Ga0079224, IMG submission 80414) | Agricultural soil microbial communities from Utah to study Nitrogen management - Steer compost 2015 | ecosystem: Environmental > Terrestrial > Soil > Agricultural land | place: USA: Utah...
CGCAGGATGTTGTCGGCGAACCGGTACGCCGCGAGCTGCAGGCCGACCTCCTCGTGGACGCCGGAGCGCGTCGTTTTGTTGTCGCCCCACGCCTTTTCGCCGTCGATCGTCAGGAAGCAGTCGAACGAACCGGCGTACTGGTGGGTGTCGGACCAGACGGTCTCCTCGAGGAAGTGGAACTCCGGCTGGACCGTCTGGAGGAAGTCGTCGTAGTGCTCGACGAACGGCAGCAGCTCGTCGGGCACCTCGGCGTAGTCGATCGTCTCGCCGCGGGCCATGCGCTCGAAGTAGTCGTGCGCGCCGGTGCCGGTGTCGGCGGCGTTGCGGGTGTCGCGGTACGGAGCGCGCTTCAGGTAGTCGATCGCGCCGCTGGGGTCGGCCGCGACGAGGTTCTGCAACGCGACCACGTCGCGGACCGCCGTCTCGGCGACGACCCTAGCGGCCCACGCCTTGAGGAACGGCTTGGGGAGCATGTTCAGGATCGACGTCACGCCGGGCACCTTCTGCCCCGTGTCAGGCTCGACGTAGAACCGAGAACCGCCCCGATGAATCGTGTTGACTTTGGGTGTCGTCACGGAGGACGACCTCCTTTCGTGTCGGGGTAGGACTCGACACGAAACGGCCAGAGGCAGGCCGGTTGGCTGCCGCCGGGGCGGGCGGCGATGCCCGGACACGACGAAGGGGTGAGGTAAGTGAGGTAGCAACCTCACTCTCGTATTCCGCGCTAGAAGGACGGACTGCTATAGCGGGGAATGCAAGAGTGAGGTTGCTACCTCACCTACCTCACCCCTGGCGGGTGGGGCGGCGTCAGCGGCGCTTCGGCCTCGCGGCGGGCCGCTTCCCGGCGGCGTCCAAGAACCGCGCCAGCGCCGCCTGTACGCGGTGCGTATCACCGGGGGCGACGTTCGCCAACGAGAACGCGTCGCCGTACCACTGCCGGTAGGCGTAGGTTTGGCCGCGCCAATCGGGGGCGCCGTCGCGGGTGAGGAACTGCTCCCGCGCGTCGATCACGAGCTCGGCGCACTGACGCATGGCCTCGGTGTCGACCTGTTCGCCCGGCTTGTACGCCTTCCGCAGCGTTTGTGCGAACCGCGCAGCGAGGGTGTGCAACGGAGTCGTCGCCTTCGTTTCCATGCCGCTAGCGTATCGCGTGCGTCGCTTCACGCAAAGGGGTGCGTGCGACTAGCGAAAAGCCCCCGCACCGGCGGCGATGCGGGGGCGTTCGTTTACACGGTTCGGTCGGCGACGGCGTGAGCGATGACACGGGCAACCTCGTGCAGCGTGGCGACGTCCGCGGCGTTGTTGACGCGGTAGTCCTCGGCGTAGCCGTCGAGCGCCGTCTCCGACGCGTGGGCGTCGGCGGTGTCGGTGCCGGGCCGCACGATACGGACCAGCGTGCCGCCGAGCGCGCGGAGGGCGTTGGCCTCGTTGGGGAAGCGAACGTCGGTGACGACGACGGGGTCGTCGGTGTCGGCGATCGTCCGGAGAGCGGTGTCGACCCAGAACGTCGGCGCGATCGAACGGATGCCCTCGGACCCGAGCCGCTGGAGGAAGCGGCGGACGTCGCGGGCCTCCTTCGCGCGCTCCCAGCCGACGAACTCGACGAGGGTAGAGAGGCGGCAGTGCGTCTGCTGCGAGAATGCCGCGCCGCCGGTGAAGCCGACAGGGCCGAACTCGTCGGCCTCGATGCGGACGTAGGGGTCGGCCGCCAGCGCGACGGCGCGCAGCGGGTCGGCGAACGCGACGCGGCGGTAGCCGAACTCGTCGACGAGCACCTGGGCGAACGTGTCCTTGCCCGATCGCTTCTTACCGATCAGGCCGATGACGGGGGCGGTGAACATGCGGCTCCTTCCGTGCCGAGAACGGACACGGCCGGAAACGGCCAGCCGGCCCGCGGGTGGCTCACCCTGAGGAGCGCGGTTCATCCGGCCGGAATGAACCCAGCTGCTCAGGGTGCCCGGACTCGACGAAAGCCCCCGCCGTTCCCGGGGTGGGGATCGACGGGGGCTGTTCGTCAGTGGTCCTCGGCGGTGCCAGCAGCGAGCCAGGGGAAGAACTCGCGCAGGAACGCCTCGACCGACGGCAGCGCCATGATGCGCGTGATCGCACCAGCGACGGCCACGACGCGGACCACAGCCGGGGCGTCAGGGTCGAAACCGCCAGCAGCGACGACGTCAGGCACCAGCGACGCCAGACCGACAACGAGGGCGAAGACGGTGCGGACGGTAGCGCGCCACGGGTGACGGGCCTGGGTGGTGGTTGCGCGGTGCTTAGCCATGTGCGGCCTCCTTCTGGTCAGGGGGTGGTGGATCGTCGAGCCGATGCCGAGGTCGGGGTCGGGGCGGGGGCGGCGGGGGCGACGGCCACTTGGCGATGAGCAGCTCGACAAACTCCCGCTCGGCGACGTACGCGTCCAAAAGGGCGGCGTGCTCGCGCGACAGGTTGTCGGCGCGGGCGGTCGCCGCGTTCAGCCGCTTCAGAGCGTCCGTCAGGCGAGCCTCGTGCTCGGCGGCCTGCTTCCGCATCTCCTCACGCGCGCCCGCCAGTTCGGCGGCCTGCGCCGTAGTCAGCGCGCGGAAAGCCTCAATCGCCGAGTTGGCGGCCGCAACGGTCGTCGCGTCCCGGGACGAACGGCGGTCGGCCCACGCCTTGACGAGTGCCCCCAACACACCGCCCAACCCGAGGGCTGGCAGCAGCGTCAGGAGCGTTTCGGCGGTCACAGGTACCGCCGTTGGTCGTTGAGGTACCGCTGTTCGGCCTTGACCGTGAGCGACCCCTCGATACCGTCGATGCGGCCCGAATACAGGCCCTTCTTGTAGCGGAGGAACGACTGGAGGGCCTTGATGTGGACGGGGCCGCGGACGCCGTCGATGCGGCCCTTGTAGTAGCCGAGCGCAGCCAGCCACGTCTGCTCGGCCCTGTTGGACACCGGGCCGTAAACCCCGTCGACGCGGCCGGTGTAGCGGCGCGGCTGGGCGACGTACTTCAGCAGCACCTGCCAGGCGGTCTTGGTGACGCGGCCGCGGATGCCGTCGACCCGGAGCTTCGCGTAAGTGCGCGGCTCGGACGTCGACTTCGAGGGCGTCGACGCCGAGGGCTTCGACTTCGCCGGGGCGCTCGGCTTCGGGGCGGGGCGACCGGCCTCCTCGGCGAGGATCGCGAGGAACTCCCGCTCGTAGACGGAGCCGGTACCGAACGGGTCCGACCGGCGCGACGGGTCCATCCGGGAGTGCGTCGACAGGCCGGGCTTCCCGGCGACGATGTGCGCGCGCGACTGGAAGCGGTCGATCGGCACGGTGATGCCGCGGTTGCGCTTGACCCAGTCGACGGCGTCGAGCACGGCGCGGGCGAACGGCCGGTAATAGGCGTCGCGCTGGGCGCGGGTCATCTTCGGCAGGTCCGACTTGCGCCACGCGACCGAGATGCCGATCGCGTAGTTGTTCGAGGTCGTGTCGTGCCAGACCTCGTACTCGTACGGGGCCATGCGGATCGTCGAGTCGCGGTCGACGAGGACGTGGTACGAGCCGGGGTCGGTGCGGGTGTCGCGGATGTAGCGGGCGACGTTCTCCGCGCCGGAGTCCGCGCCGGTCAGGTCGGTCACGTTCTCGGCCGAGTGGAGGATGATCGCGCCCGTGATCTGGCCGCCAAGGTGAGTCTTGCGGCGGGTCGTCCGGTACTGCTGGTAGCGGTTCTTCCGGGCGAGGAGGAAGTAGGAGGTCATGATGAGGGAGCCCTTCGGTCGGGTCGGGGACGATGGAGGGGGCGGGGCGTCAGCCCGCGGCGGCGGGGAGGAACGGGGCGATCGCTTCGAGCGAAATGCCGGGCGTCGAGGCGCGGACGGCGGTCGTCCACACGTCGCCGTTCGTCTCGACGCCGACGTGGCCCGCGCCGGTGCCCCACCCGGCGGGGACGCGGAGCCGCCGCAGAGGCCGGAAGCGGGCCGGGAGGTTGAAGATCGGGTAGTCCTGACTCTGGCCGTCACCGCCGTAGACCTCGCCGCGGATGAGGACGAAACCGCGGACGAGGCGGACCTGAATCGGGGCGTTCCCCGCCGCGTTCCACCCGTTGAGAGGCGTCATGGTCGACCACGAGGGGTCGGTCGCGCCGCCGACGATCCCGAGCACGGTCACCCGTCGATTCACGATGCCGACGTAAACCCGGTCGCCCACGAGCGGGGCCGCGAGCGACGTCGGCGTGATCGGCAGCGGGGCGGTGTCGCCGTCGAGCCGGATGCGCAGCGGGTCGGTTGCCGTGACCGTCGCGTAGCGGAACGACGGCGGCAGCGGCGGCTCCTGGGGGATGAGCGGGTCCAGGTCAAGCGTCACGAAATCACCTCCGTTAGCTCGGCGCGCATGAGCCCGCCCGGCTCCCCGAACGGGACCGAGAAGGACGACACCGTCGCCCTCGGCAAGCGCACGCCGCGCGCGTCGCGTGTAAACGAAACGACGTCGTTGAGGTTCAGCGGCAGGGGCGCAAACTCGATGGACGCCGTCGACGCCGGGTTGGACAGCTCCCGCAGGCGCCGCTCGGCGTAGGCGGCGAGCACTTCGTAGGAGGTCGCCTCGACGTCGGTCTCGGTGTGGACGATGTACCGGCCGCGGTTCTCAAACGACGTCGGCCAATCGGGCGGCGCGGCCACGGAGGCGACCAGGGCCTCGGTCTCGCCGCCGGTGGCTTGCACGGCGACGACCTTGTTGGGGACCGAGAACAGGTCGCGGCCGTGGCGGAACTCCGGCAGGTAGATGCCGCGCTCGTCGTCCGCGAACGGCCAAACGATGGGCCGGGCGCCCGCGGGGACGTACGGCTCGGCGTGGTAGCGGCCGTAACCGTCGCACCACAGCGCGAAGTAGTTGATCGAGTCGAGCAGGTCGTTGACGATGCGCAGTCGCGTCGTCCCGGCCTCCCACACGAGCGACGACGTCAACGTTTCGGGCGACTCAGCGATGACCATGGCGGTCTCGCCGGTCTCCAGGATGAGCGCGCGGACGGCGTCGGTGACGACCGTCCCGGCGTCGAGCGTGTAGGTGTTCTCGACGGCGTCCTCGTCGAGGACCAGCAGCTTGTCGTAGAGGTCAACGGCGTACGTCTGGCCGTCGTCGGCGTGGTCGGCGTCCGGGGTCGCCGGGATGAACGTCCCGAGCGGCCACTCGACCGTGAGGTCGCCCTGGCGGGCGATGTACCAGGGGCGCAACCTCACCCGCAGCCAGTCCGGCGGAGCCTCCGTCGTGACGGTGAGGCTGCCGCCGGACCGGATGGTGCGGTAGATCGAGTAGTCGAACGCGCCGCCCTCGACACCGTCGAGCTCGGTCACCTTCGCGTCACGGAGCGTCAGCACGTCGACCCGGAAGGATTCCTCGCGATGCCCCGTCAGGACGCGCTGCCCCTCGGGGGAGAACGGTTCGACGACAGGCATGGGCGATGCTCCTTCCGTGGTTACGTGCGATCGACCTCCGTCATCTGCACGGCGACGTCCGTGACGACGCCACGCGACGAGGAGTTGACGTCGGTGACGGTGACGTAGAGGTAGCGACCCTGGGAGTCGCGGTAGACCGCGACGCCGCCGAGGTCGCCGAACGCCTCAACCTCGTCGACGGTCGAGGTGTCGGGGCCGATGCGGCCGGTGACCGCGAGGGTGTTCGTGCGGGCGTCGCCCGTGAAGACCACGGGCCGCACCCGTCCGGCGAAGTTCCGCAGGGTGCGGGCACGCTGCACGCTCCGCGACAGCGACAGGTTGCCGCGGAGGCGGATCACCTCGGCGAACTCCGGGCCGCCGTTCAGCCAGGCGTGGCCACGGCCGGGACCGGCCAGGACCGCGACGGGGTCGCTGGCGGCGGTCGAGGGCAGGTCGGAGAGCGTGACGACCCGATAAAGGTTCTCGACGCCGACCCGCGGCAGGCGGTCGGTGACCACGCCCGCATCGAGCGGGACGTCCGCGGCGACCGTCTCCCAGGTCGCGCCGCCGTCGTGCGAGCGGACCAGCGAGAACGAAACCGGGTCAGCCGGCCTCGGCATGTCGCCGTAGAAGAACGGCGACGCCGTCGCGCCCGCCTCCAACTGCGCGTCGCACAGCCACACGCGCTCGCCCTCCTCCGTGTCGGTGTCACGGGAGAGGACCTGCACGGTGAGCGCGACGGTCGCGGCATCCTCCGGGGCCTCCGCCGTGAACGTCAGGCGGTGCCAGGCGTCCGGGTCGGTGGCGAGCGGCTCGATCTCGCCGCTCACGGAGGTGTCGAGGTACGTGCCCGCGGCATCGATCCAGGTGACGCCGACGAGGGCGTACCAGGGCGTCAGGCGCTCGACCTTCGCGTAGACCGAGAACGTGTAGGTCTCGCCTCCGGTCACGGCGGGCCGGTCCTCCGGGAGGGGGCCTGCCCAGCCGATCAGGCTCACCGCGCCGAGATCGGCGGTCGGCTCCGCGACCGGCTCACGCACGATGAGGACGGCGTCGCGGCGGTTGCGGCCCTCGCCGGGGGCGAAGGTGACGTCGCTCGACAGCGAGCCGCGGACCCACCCACCAGTGCCGGTCGGGACCGGCCGGGGGAGGAGGTTGCGCCGGGTCTCGACCTCGTCGACGACCTCGATCGACGCCGAGGCGTCCGGGTTGCCGGTCCACTCGAAGTCGCCGACCGCGGGGTAGGTGACGGTGACGTTCACGGCTCCTGCGTCGAGGTCCCACTCGCCGCCGATCTCGGGGATGGGCGGGCGCGCGTACATGACCTCGAACGCCGCCTCAGCCGGGACCGACCACAAGCCGTCGCTGTCCGCGGCCTCGACCTCGATGCGGTAGGCGGTGTCGTCGTCGAGGGTGTACGGCACCTCGTGCGAAGTCGCGTCACCGACCCCCGACGCCGACCAAACGACCTCGTCGTCGGCGTCGAGCAGGCGGATGCGGTACGCGGCCTGCTCAGTCTCCTCGGCGTCGTAATACGTCCACTCGACGGTGATGTGCGACGACGCGACCGTGCTGTCCGGTTCCGGCGTGACGATCACGACGCCCGGGCGGGCCGACGTCGTGAACGTCGCCGTCGCCGACCAAGGCGACGCCGTCGCGTGCTGACCCCAGGTGCGGACCTGCCACTCGACGACGAGACCGTTGTCGAAGGTGCCGGCCTCGATGACGAGTTCCGACGCCGCCGACGTGACCTCGTCCAGGGTCGTCCACTCGGACGCGCCCACTTCCCGGTAGCGGACCTGGAAGCGGGTCTGCTTGGTCGAGTCGACCGGGTTGTGCCGCCACTGGAGCAGCACGTCCTCGGTGGCGTCGACCGCCTCACCCGACGGCGACAGGTCGGCCGGGGCGTTGGGCGGCGCGAGCAGCTGGATCGTGTTGGAGTCCGCCGAGTACGCCGACGTCAAGGTCGGCGAGTCGAGCGCGGCGCGCGTGCGGACCCGGTAGGTGTGCGTGACGGACGGGTCCGGCGAGGCGTGCGTGTACGACGTCGCCAAGCCGGACAGCGTCGCCAGCGGCGAGCCGTCCCACGTCCCGTCCGCGGCGTGCCAAACCTCGACGTGCGAGACGAGGCCGTCCGCGTTCGACGGCAGCGACCACGTCACGTCGATATCTGACACGTCGCGCGACGCCTGCACGTTGGTCGGGGACGGCGGGGTCGTCGAGACGTAGTTGGACGTTGCCGCGGCCGACGTGCCCCCGTCGTTCTTCGCGCGGACCTGGTAGCGGAACCGCCGCCCGGCCACCGCCGACGTGTCGGTGTACGACGTCGCCGATCCCGAGATGGTGGCGATCTTCGAGTACGAGCCGGTCACGTTCGACCGGCGCAGCACCTCGATGTTGGAGTACGGCGCACCCGAGGTCGCGTTCCGCGTCCAAGACACGACGATCCGGGTGTCCGACGACCGGCTCGCCGACACGTTCGACGGGGCGTTGGGCTTCGCCACCTTGGTCTTGAACGACGTCATGGGCGACCAGCCCGACCAACCCGCCGAGTTCTCGGCGCGGACCCGGACCCAGTAGGTCGTGTTGGCCGCGCGGCTCGTCGACGTGTACGAGCGCGAAGTCGTGTAAGCCGACGCGGGCGACGGGAACGACGACGACTGCGAGAATTGGATCTGGTACCGCGAGACCGACGCACCGTTGGTCGTCGCCGGGGCCGCCCACGACACCTTCGCGCCGTTGCTCGTGATCGACGAGACGGACGGCTTGCCGGGTGCCGAGGGCGGCGCCACCGGGACGGTGATCTTGACGTTGGACACCGACGGCGACGCGCCGTTGTAAACGCCGGAGAGTTTCGCCCCGAAGGTGTACGTCGAACCGCGAGTGCCCGTGCGAGTGTTCGTCGCAACGAGTTTCGTACCGCCGCTCTGGTTGTAGCGGAACGTGGTCGACCCGGTGATCGCGCCCGACCGCGTCAACGTCATCTCGTCGTTGGCGACGTACTGCGCCTCGACGTAGTAACGGGCGGTGATCTTGGTGCCGGACACCGACAGGTCGATGCCGACCCTGAAGTTGTTCGAGTACCCGGACGTCCACGCACCCCACTGGATAGCCATAGGGCGACCTCCTCCTTACTTTTGCCGCACGCGGCGGCGCAGCGAGTTGGCGAAGTCCTCGAGCGAACGGATCGACTCGGTGGACAGGTCGACGTGCTCGATGTGGTAGACGTCGCCGCCCGTCGCAGCCGAACCGGCCAGCGCCGAGATGGCGTCCCACTGCCGCGCGGTCAGCACCGCCTCCGGTTGCCGGGTGTAGTTGGCGACCGCCTGGAGGCCCGGCGCCAGCCAGCCGCCGTTGTCGTAGACGCGCGGGGCCGACGACGAACCGCCGCCGCCGATGAACGACAGCGGGTTGAGCGCCTTGCCGCGCCGGAACAGGGAGAAATGCAGGTGCGGGCCGGTGGCGAAACCCGTAGCGCCCTCCTGCGATATCCACTGCCCGGCCTTGACGGTGTCGCCCGGGCGGACCCGGACAGCACCCAACGACGGGGCGTGGCCGTAGTAGGACTCCAGGCCGTTGCCGTGCGACACGAGCACGCCGATACCGGTGTTGCCGTAACCGACGTTCCAGCCGACCCGACGGACGAGACCATCAGCCGCTGCGAGCACCCGGCGACCCGGCGCGCCCGCGAAGTCGACGCCGTTGTGGAACGAACCCCAGCGGGGACCGAATAGCGACGTGATGCGACCCAGCGACGGGCGCCGCCAGCCGGAGATGCGCCCGGTGTACTCGGCGGAGCCGTCGGCCAGCGCCTCGTCGTCCTTGCCGCGCACCCACTTGACGAGGTTGTCGATCGTGTTTAGCGCCGCGCCGCGGACCATCGTGCCGAGGCCGACGTTCGGGACGTTGTTGCGGATCGTCGTGCGGAGCGGGTCGAGGATCTTGTTGGCGGCGTCCGCCAGCGACCCCCGGACCCAGTCGGTGACCGACCGCCAGGTGTTCGACACCCAAGACCCGATGTTGTCCCAGACCGAACCGCCCATCGGCAGCAGCGCCTCCGACGGTCGCGACCCGGCCATGCGGTCGAGCACCTCGGCCGTCTCCTTGGCCGTGTAAACACGACCGGGCCGGTCGAAGTTGACCAGCTCCGGACCCTCCTCACCGACCAGCGCCCAACCGGGAGCCGCGAGGCCGCCCTTGGCGTAGGCCGGGATCGGGGTCGCGCGAGGCAGGCGGGCGTCCGACCCGATCGCTTTGGCGACGTTGTCGAACACCTTTTTGATGCCGTCGTTGTAGACCGTCTCGATCACAAAGTTGATCGGCTTGGCGGCGACGGCCCGCAAGCCGTTCCAGATGTCGCGGATGCGGTCGACGCCCTTTTCAAAACCGGGGGCGACGGTGTTGCGGACGAACTTGCCGACCGCGTCGAGGACCGGCTTGATCCGGTTGTTCCAGACGTTGCTGATCGTGTCCCGGATGCCGTTCCAAACCGGCGTGATGACCTTGTCGCGGAGCCACGTGAACACCGGCCCGAGGACGTTGTTCAGGTACCACTTGACGGCGTCGAAAATCAGCTTGATGACGTTCCACGCGACCTCGATAGCGAACCGGATGCCCTTCCAGACCGGTTCGATCACGTTGCGGTAGAGCCACTGGAACGCTGGGGCCAACACGTTCCGGATGAAGTTCTGGATCGCGTTGAACGCGGGCTTGATCGCGCCGTTCCACGCCGACTTGATCGCGTTGGCGATCGCCGAGAACGCGGGCTTGACGGCGTTGTTCCAGAACCCGAGCACGGCCGGGATCAGGGACTCCTGCACCCAAGACCACAGCGACTGGAGGACCGGCTGCACGACCTCCCACGCCGCGGAGACGGCCGCCTTGATGTTGTCCCAGGCGGCGGTCACGCCGTTGCGGAAGTCCTCGTTCGTCTGCCAGAGGTAGATGAACAGCGACGCCAGCGCGCCGAGGATCATGATGATCGGGTGCTTGCCGAGCGCGGTGAACGCGGCAGTCACGCCCTTGATCGCGAGGCCGACCGCGCCCGCGGCCAACGCCACGCCGCCGAACCCTCCGGCGAGCGACGACAGCAGGGTCTGGTTGTCGCCGACCCACTTGGTGATGCCGTCGAGCCGTTCAGTGACGCTGCCGATGAGGTCCTTCAGGTTGTCGAACCCGAGCGACTCGAGCAGGCCCGCGCCGAGGCGACCGAGCGCCGCCTTCATGTTGGCGAACGCGCCCGTCGTCGTGTTCGCGGCCTCCTGGGCTGCGCCGCCCATACCGGCGTGCATCGCCTCGGAAAAGTCCTCGAACGACACCTTGCCCTGGGACGCGAGCGTCCTGACCTCGTCGACCGTGACACCGAGGTGGTCGGACAGCAGCTGCAGGATCGGGATGCCCCGGTCACCGAGCTGCGCCAGTTCCTCGCCCTGGATACGCCCCGACGCGGCCACCTTGTTCCAGATCGCCGACATGTCCGACAGCGGGATGTTGGCGATCGTCGCGGCGTCCGCGATCCGCGCCAGCTCCGCCGACAGCGCCTCGCCCGGCTTGACCCCGGCGGCGACCAGGCCGGTCGCGGCCTTGACGGCGTCCTGCAGCGCGTACGGGGTGCCCTTCACGGCCTCCATGGCGTTGTCCATGATCTGCTGGACGGTCGCGGCGTCGTGCCCGAGTCCGACCAGCGACGCGCGGGCGTCTTCGATCCCGGTCAGCCGACCGAAGCCGGAGCTGACGACCGACCCGACGCCGAACAGCGCGGCCAGCGGACCGACGGCGCGTGTAAACGACGACAGGAAGCCGGACCCGGCGGTCGTGCCGAACCCGGACAGGGCCGTCGATATCCGGGCACCAATGCCCGACATCGCGCCGTGCAGGCGGGTCGCGCCGCTTGCGATCGCCGAGCGCGCACGGGCCACGAACCCGCCGCCCCCGGTCGCGCCCGCGCCCGCGAACAGCCCCGACAGGCCGCCCGTGACGCGCTGCATCGTGCGCGAAAACAGCCCCTGCCGCTGGGTCATCTGCTGCTGGAAGCCGGTGCCCATCTGCTGCGCGGCGGTCCGGCCCGCGGCGGGGAACGTGTTGTTGATCTGGCGGCCGACCGTCTGGTTGAAGCCCTTGAAGGACGGGGTGACGACGACCTGAGCGAAGCCAGCGGTGTATGCCATGACGGCGCCTCCTTACTTCGCGGCGTGCGGGGCAAAAAGCCGGATGATGTCGGCCTGCGTCTCGGCCGATCGGCGCTCGCGGACGACGTCGATCTGCGTCCGCGGTCGGGGTGTCGCCTTGGGGCGTTCGGGCTTCCCGCCGCCGAGCGCGACGACGGCCTGGTTGAGGGCGGCGAGGCCGTCGATGATCTGAGCGAGGTACTGCTCCGCAAGCCCGTACTCGGAGATGGGCGGGTGCCACTCGGCGTCGGTCCCGCCGTCGGCGTCGAGGATCGCCTCGGCGACCTCGGGGTCGTCGAGCATCGCTTGCCGGACGCGGGACGCCTCAGGCAGCTCGTCGATCAGCGACAACAGGTAGCGCCAACGGCGGGACCGGTACAGCACCTCCAGGTCGAGGCCGTAAACCTCAGCGAGGTCCGCGGCCACCGCGCCCTGGTACCGAGTCAGGAGTTCGCGGAGCCTCACCCTTCCCCCTGACCCCCGAAAATGTCGCCGTAGTGGCGGACGACGTCCTCGGTCAGGGCGATCATCTGGCGGAGGGTCATCTTCGACTCCTTCAGCGCCTCGAAGTCGTCCTCCGACAGCCAGCGCCGCAGGACGTCCGAAACGGACGAGGTCGGCGCGGTCATGTCGGTAACGAACGCCTCGGCCTCGTCCCAGGCCATCTCACCCGGGTCGGGGAACGTGATGACCTTGCTGCCGGGCAGGCCCAGGCGGTACGGCTCGGGCGCGGCCGAGACGTCGAGCTGAGCGAGGGTGCGGGTGACCTTGATGCGGTCAGAGGTACGGGTCGCCATGGTGTCGGGTGTCCTTTCGCGGGAGGGGTTGGCGGCGGGAGGGGGTCAGGCCCGAATCAGGCCTGAGTGGGAGCGGGGGCGTCCTCGGTCTTGCGGCGGCGGGCCTTGCGTGCGGCTCGCTGGGCGGCGACCTCGGCGTCGACCCAGCCCGCGGCGCGCAGGCGGACGGCCTCGGCCGCGACCGAGGTGCGGACGGTAAGCCGGCCCTTGCGGAGCACGTGCTGCTTCTTCATGGGGTCGGTCCCTTCGTGGTCAGTCATTGGGTCGGGTGGACATGACGAAGAAAAGGGCGGGGAGGTACCCGACGAACCTCCCCGCCCCAAGCGGTGGTCGGCGATCAGTCGTCCGAGCCGGACTCCTCCTCGGGGGCGAAACCCAGGTCGACGGCGTCGACACCCGGGCCAGCGATGAACTCCCGCTCGCCGGTGCCGAGGTCGTCGTCGACGTAGGTGGACAGCGTCACCTCGAACCGGAGCGCCTCGGTGCTCCAAGCCTCCTCGGGGATCGACGTCACGGACACGCGCGGGTAGTGCTTGCCACGGAACACCTCGCGCTCGCCCGCGCCGTCCTTGCCGATGACGATGAGGCGGTAGAACCGCTGCTCGGGCAGGGTGGGGCGGTCGAAGGTGATCTCGCCGTTGGCACCCGGCGCGACGCCGGAGAGGTCCATGCCGTACACAACCTCCAGGAGGTTCCGGCGGAAAACCTCATAGGCGGTGAACGTCACCGTCCGGGTGTACGAAGTGATGTCCTCACGGACCGGCGAAGCGTAACCGAGCGCGTCGACAGCGTCGGTCTCGGTGTCGCCGCCGAAGGTGTAGCCGTCGCGGGTCACGAGACCCACGGGCCAGTACTCAGTCGGCAGCTCCTGGAGCGCGCCGGTCTCGTCCGTGAGGGTGTCGATGGTGGGGGCGTCCTCAGGCGCCATGAACGCGACGGCCTCGAGAACCTTGCGAACCTGCGTCGGCGAATCGGCCGCCGTCTTCAGCTCAGCGAAAGTGGGCATGATGTCGGCCCTTCCTTTCAGTGGATCGGAACGGGTTGGGTGGGGGTAGTGCGTCGTTCAGAACGGGTCGCTCAGAACGCGCGGGTGTCGGCCCGGTACGTCGCCGAAAACAGCGAGACCGTGTCGTGGGGGTACGGCTCCTCGTGCGGCTCCGTCTCGACGTAAACGTCGTCGAGCAGCCCGGCCGCGGTATCGTGGGAACCGACCACGGTGCGGCGGATCGCCTCGGCGATCGAACGCGTCTGGGTGCGGCCGTCGCCGTAGACGTCGATCTGGACGCGGTCGCTGCGCAGGAACTCCTCGCCACCGCCGACGGACGGCACTACCGTCACGAGGACGATCGGGACGCGTTCATGGAAGTCGGCGGGCAGGAACAGCACGACGTTGTCGGCCACCTGTTCGACGACCTCGCGGATCGCGCGTTCGACGTCGGGGAACTCGTACATCACCAGGAGCCCCTCTCGATCAGCGGGATAGCGCGCTCCAGGTGGTGCCGCCCGGTGCGGCGGCGGGTGCGGCCCTCGAACTCGTTGGCGGTGCCGTGCGGCGCGACGTTCTCCAGCACCGCACCAGCGCGCCGCTCGTTGCTGCGGCCCGCGATGACGTCGGTCTGGCGGACACGGAACGATCCGGCGTACTGCCCGGAGCGGGAGTAAGCGCGGGCGGACCTCTCCGCCGCCCACTTGCCGCGCTCAGCGGCGCGGACCATCGCTTGGCCGACGCCGGGGGACTGCCCGAGGGCGCGCATCCCGGCCGGGTTGGGCTTGTACAGGCTCGTCACAGCGGATCACTCCCTCCGAAGCGGGACCGCCCAACCGAACGGCCAGCGGACGGGGCTGCCGTCGACTGCCCAGGTGCCCTCGATCGGGGCGTGGGCGGGCGTGCGGACACGGTCGGTCGACTTGAACGTCGCCGACAGGGGCGCGTAAAGCGTCGCCCGGTCCGTCACGAAGTCCGAGAAATCGTGCGGGTCGTCGTTGGTCGTCCGCGGCGCGAGCAGGCAGCCGTTTACACGGACGACCGTGGGCGGGACGGGGTCGCCGTTGTCGTCCCTGCCGTTCGAGACGAGGACGTCGACGTCGACCTTCCAGGAGGCGGGGAACATACCGAGCAGGTTGCCGATCATGCGTACTCCAGCCACAGGTCGGGCCGGGTGGCCAGGTCGACGACGCTGCCGTCGGGCAGCTGAACCCAACGACCGCCGGGGTGCTGCCGGACGAGGTCGATCGAGAACGCCCCGCGCGACCGCGGGGTGTCCTGCCCGACCGCCGCCAGGTCGCGGACCTCGTCGGGGTAGAACAGCGGCCGCTCCCGGGCGCGGGTGTCGATCGTCTCCTGGCCGGTGTAGGGGCCAGCGGTGTAGGCGCGCTGCTGGATCGCGCCCGAACCGGCTTCCGCGGCGCGGACGATCACCCGGCGCAGGATCGCCTTGGCGAGCGCGACGTCGTCCTCCGTGAGATCGTCCGTACCGAGCAGCGGGTTGATCCGCTTGGCGCGGGCGATCACGTCGGCGATCAGCAGGTCCGCCTTGGCGGGGTCGAGGTCCGGCAGGAACGGCTTGAGGTCGGCCTCGTACTCCATCGAGAGCGTTGCCATGCGGCCTCCCTTCAGAGAGACGGCGAGAGCCGCCGACGTCCCCAACGGCGGGGACGCCAGCGGCTCTCAACGGGTCATGCGGCCGGGGGCGTCAGTCGTCCGAACCGCCCTCGCCGCCCGAGCCGCCCTCGCCGCCCTCGTCCTCAGCGGTGCGGATGACGGCGAAGGCGCCCTGGTCGAGCACGGTCCACCCGAGGATCGCCTCGACGAGCAGGGCGACCTGGTTGGTCTCGAACATCGACACGCCGCCGACGGTCGCCTCGGTCGAGCGGACGATGTCGAGCCGCTCGACGAAGCCCCAGCGGACCTGGTTGAAGTCACCGACGATCGCCAGGGTGCCGTCGTGGTCGGTCAGGACGTTCGACCGGCCCGACACGGCCTTGTTGTAGACCGCGGGGAGACCGGCGACGACCGCCGCGCCGCCGCGCAGGTCCGGCAGGCCCTGCTGCACGTCCTGGACGACGCGGGTGTTGCGGGCGCGCTGCTTGGTGTCGAACAGCCACGCGTTCGGGTCGTGGTCGACACCAGCGAGGTCGTACGCGGCGAGCAGCGCCTCGGCGTACTCGTCGAGCGAGTAACCCGGCGACAGCTCGACGGCCGCGGTGTCCGAGTGGATGACGGGCTTGTTCGCGCCCGAGTACGGGGTACCCTTGGCGTCCTGGTTGCGGAGCACGAGGTGGTCGACGGCGCGCGAGAACGCCTGGGTCATGTCGCGCTCAACGTGCTGGAGCAGCTGAACGGGGTCGGCCATGGCGACCTCCTTCGACACGACGACGATCGTTGCCACCTTCTGGGTGGCGATCGACTGCGTGCTGAAGTCGGCCTTCGACTGCGGCTTGGCCTCAGCCTCGCCGACCAGGCCGACCTCGATGCCGCCGTTGTAGACGGGGACGGTCAGGCCCGCAAGCGGCATCGGCTCCGAGTCGGTCACCTGACCGATCGCCGAGCCCTCGAAGGCGTTCTTGAGGATGGTCGGGGCGAACTCCGGCTCGAGCTCGACGCCGACGTTGTCGAGAGTGATGTTGTCGACGGCCATGTGTTTTGGCCTTCCTTTCGTGGTTAGTTAGCGGGGGACGGGATGAACGGGGCGAGCGTCAGACGCCGAAGAAAGCGCGCGCCCGCTCGTCACGGCTGTGGACCTCGGTGGTGTCGCGCCGACGCGACATATCGAGCTGCACACCTACGCGAGGCGCCTCACGCGACTCGCCCTGACCCGGCTGGGCGGCCTTCAGCCGCGCCGCCAGGCGCTCGGCCTTGTCGCGGATCGCGTCCTCGGTGTCGGCCTCGATGAAAGCGAGGTCGTCCTTGCCGATGCCGAACTCGTCGGCGATATCGCGGAGCGTCTTTTCGCGCCGCAGCGCGGCGAGCTCCTGCTCCGCCTGCTCGGCACGGCGGGCGGCCTTTTCGACCTCCGACCGGTTGGCGTCCTCGATCTCGTCGAGGCGCGCCTTCGCTGCCTTCAGCTCGTCGTAGTCGGCGAACTTACGGCGTTCGCGGTCGAGCCGCTCCTTGATGATCGCGTTCAGCTCCTCCTGCGTCGCGGGTGGCGTGTACCCGTTCGTGTTGCCGCCGTTGTCCGACGCGGGGGCCGGGGTCTCAGGGGTGTGCTTGGTGTCGTCAGCCATGAGATGCATTCCTTCCCGCGCATTACCGCTGCGCGTGGGCGTGTAGCCCTCGCGTGGAGGGCCATGGGTGTACAAAGGGATCAGGACGACGCGCGCCGCACCTAGCGACCGGTGCGCAGGTAACGGGTGATGTCGTCCGGGTCGTAGCCGACCTTGCGGACGGCGTCCTCGTAGGTCCGCTCGAGGGCGAGCCGCTGGGGGTCGCGCCGGTGCGCCTCGAAGTTGTAGACCGGCTCCGGCACGCAATCGCATCGCGTGTGGTAACGGCCGCCGTCACTGGCGCGGCTCGCCGCCGACTGCTTCGACTCGTACAAGTCGAGTCGGGAAGCGAGCATGAGGCAAAACCCGCAGGTCGTCGGACCCGTCGGCACGCGCCGGTAACCGAGCGCGTACCGATCCCGGCGCACGTTCTGAGCGACGGTGTCGCGGCCCGCCTCCTTGATGAAGCGGGACATGACACCCTCGACCTCCTGCAACGCCAACGGGCCGTCCGGGTCCGCCCGGAACAGCGGACCGATGACGGCGCGCATCGACGCGTTTACACGGTCGGGGATCGGCGGGGGCGCGGGGCGAGCCGTGAACCGGCCCGGGGCGCGGGCGGCGTCGCGCATCGCCTCGAACCGCTGAGCGGCCAGCGTGGCGACCGCCGACCCATACGCTTGCACCAGGTCCGGCAGGACCGCTTCGAGGACGGCCCGCACGCCGAGCGCGTTGCCGACGTCGAGGGTGCGCCACACGGCCGTCAGGTCACGGACCGCCAAGCCGACGAGAACGCTTGTGGCGTCCCGGTAACCTGCGGTGGTCGTGAGGTCCATCACGCCACCTCAGCGGGCGGGGTCTCCGGGGCCGGGGCCGATGTCGGCTGCTGCGCGGCCAGCGCGGCCAGCGCGGCGATCGTGTCCGCGCCCTGCTTGCGCCGGATGTCGGCGAGGGCGCGTTGCACGTCGACGTCGGACAAGCCCGCCTGCTCCAGGGTGACCTCGCTGTCGGCGGGCAGAATGCCTGCCTGCACGAGCTTGATCGTGGCGTCCGCGGCCTGCGCGCGCGACGGCGTCGACGGGTCACGCCAACGGATCGACAGCGCGTCCAGCGCGTCGGGGGCCTCGGTGAGGTTCTCCCGGATCATCACGCCGGTCTTCATGGCGTTGATCCACGCCGGAGCAAACCCCGTAGCGGTCGCCTCGGCCTCGATGACGAGGTCCTCCTTCGCGGCGTAACGGGCCTCCGCCGACGTCGGGTTATCCGTCTGGAACCCGAGCTGCGAGAGGTCCAGCTGCGCCTCGGCGGCGAACAGTTGCGCCCACATCCGCATCTGGTCGGTGTGCGGCTGCATGTTCAGCTGGGGGAACTGGCCGATGGTCGGGACGTCGCCCGTCTCCTCGTCGGCAGGGATCGCGAGGATGCGGCCCATAAGCAGGTCCCAGGAGTCCTTGCGCTCGCCGTTGGCGCCGACGAACTGCGACTCGTCCGCGCCGAGCAAGTACCGCTGCGGCGACGAAAAGAACTCGGCGTTGACCTCGGCGCGCAGCCGGGTCCGCATCGCCGAGTCCGTCAACGACATCATCGGCCGCGTGATCCGGGAGCGCCCGAACGGGCGGCCCAGCCGCGGGCGGTAGACCAGCGGCTCGACCGGGACACGACCGAGCGTGTTCGGCACCGTCCGCAGGTTCCAACGGGCGGTGTTGTCGTCCTCCCGCCAGACGGTGTGGACGGTGTCGGGGAACAGGAGGAAGAAATGCTTAGGGCCGAACTCGTCGGCGTCGTTGACGAGCAACGCCGCGCCGAGCGCGCGCTTCGCTGGATGCCACAGGCCGGTCGCGTTCGTCGCCGAGTAGGTCGACAGCAGCACCTCCGGTTCGCCCGCCGCGACGTCGCCGAGGGTCGTGGCGACGAAGGCGACAGCATGGATCAGCGCCGAGGTCTGCGCCTGCGGGGCCTCGATATCCATGCGGTTCTCGCGCCAGATGGCGTCGATGCCGTAGTCGGCGACGTCGTCGCCGGGCAGCACGAACGCCTCCATCTTGACGCGGGAGTTGAGCGTGTCGACGGCCGTAGCGGGCCAACCGAGGATCACGTCGACTGTCCGCAGAATCGGCGGGATCGCCACGCGGAGGTCCTTGAACGGCTGGAGGCCGTCGTAGTAGTGCTGGCGGATGCGGTGGCGGCGCTTCTTGCGGTCGAGCCGGTCGACGAGGCGCGCCAACGCGTCCTGCTTGTCGTGCCCGATGCGAGAGGACAGGTCGGGGACGATCACAGGATCACCACCTTTCGAGCGGGGGAGCCGGTGCGCTTCTTGCGCCGGACGCGAGAGGACTGAGCGCCCCAAAGGGCGAGGGTCGCGGCGACCACGGGCGAGATGTCGCTAGCCGCGGTCGACCGGTTCCACGCCCACGCGTCGCCGAGGCGTCGCTTGCGCGACTGCGTCAATGCGTGCGTGAGCAGCGGTTGGTCGATGTGGGCGACCCGCTCGTCCATGACGGCGTCGAAGAACTCGCCGCACGCGGCCGCCATGTCGCGGGGGCCGGTCTTGACGACGGCGAGGCGGCGGTGCGCGCGGATCGCTTCCTCCAGGGATGCCGCGGGGGAGGCGCCGTCGAGGACGGCGGTGCGGATGCCGTGCCGCGTGCCGATCTCGGCGAGGCGGCTGGCGACCCAACCGGTGCCGCGCCGGTTGTCGATCAGCTCGACGTGCCAGCGGCCGTCCGTGCGGAGGCCGGCTACGGCGATGGACGCGGCGGTGCGGTCCGGCGTCACGTCGACGGCCAGGACCATCTGCGACGTCGGCTCCGAGTGTTCGTCCGCGCACGCGGCCCAGGCGTCGGTCGGGATGACGGCGTTGCCGTGCTCGCCCTCCCACATCCCGAGGCGCTCGCGGCCGAAGGACTCGTCGTCCATCGACGCGCGCTCGGAGATGACGGTGTCGATGTTGAGGCGGATGCCGAGCGCCGGGTTGACGGCGTGCCAGACGGCCGGGTCGTCGAGGTCGGCGCCTTCCTCGGCGGACCACTCGTAGAACGCGAGCCGCGGGTCTTCGCCGGACACGCCAGCGTTACGCAGCCGCGTCCAGACCTCGCCGTTCATGTTCCCGGACGGGGGCGTGCCGGTGTAGATCTGCTGCGGGTTGCCCAGCGGGGCCGCCGACACGGTCGGCAGCAGCGCGGCCAGGGTCTCGTCGGACAGGTCCTGCGCCTCGTCGAAGACGAGCACGTCGACCGTGAACCCACGGCCGGACCCCTTGGTCCGAGCGACAAACTCGATGGAGCCGCCGTTGGACAGGACGAGCGCCTCCTGGCCGTTCGTCTTGCGGATGCCGCCCGGGGCCACCAGCTTGGCGAGCTCGGGGTAGCGGCGCGGGTTGTCGAAGAACGACAGCAGGCGCAGGAACGCCTTGCGGGCCGTCTTCACCTCGTGCGCCGTGTGGAGGATTTTCTCGCCGAGGACGACCATGCCGAACAGCTCGCGCATCTCGATGATGCCGTTCTTACCGTTCTGGCGCGGGACGGCGACGCCAGCACGGGCGGCGGCGTAGCGTCCGTCCTGCCGGTAGGCGAGCATCCCGTTGAGGACGTCCGCCTGCCAGTCGTCCGGCGTCAGGCCGTACGATGACGCGAGATAAGCGGCGTCGGGGCCGTCAGTGTCGACGTGCGCCGGTACGAGGCGGATGCGGGCGGGTCGCTCGGGCAGCACGCCGTCGGTTGACTTCATCGAGCGGGCTCCCTTCGTGCGTGTCCGGTTCCTCCTTCTCGATCGCGGCGAGGACGTCCTGGAGTTGGCGGGACAGGGCGGCGACGTCCTTGGGCGACGTCGTCGGCTGGTCGATCAGGTGGGCGATCCGGTCACGCAGGGCCTTGAGCGTCGCGAGCCGGTCGCCGCGCTTGGCGGGCGTGTAAACGGGGGTAGTCACGGGGCCTCCTTGGGCATGAAAAAGCCCCCGGCCTCAACGGAGGACGGGGGCGAGCGGGGGAGGCGGGGCCGTTCTAGCTCGGCCGGGGGGATATAGCGGCAATGCCGTGCCTGCCGCCGAAATCCGGGGGAGGGAGGTCTCCCCAGGGTCTCCCCGGCGCCGCGCATCCTACCAGACCCGGCTGTGTTTCTCAAGGCCCGCCGCGTGCGGTGCGCGCGCTTGCCGTCGCGCGTTGCATCCACGGTGCGCCGGTCGCAGGTTCGACAGCGCATCGCTGCCGCCTTGGGCGGCGGGCAGGACGTGGTCGGCGGTCCCGTAACCGGGATCGTAGGGATCAGCGATCGTTAGGTCGATCGGCTTGCCGCACAGCCAGCACACACAGCCCGGCTTCAGGATGCGGGCGCGGTTGCGGCGGTACGTGCGCGCGCCGGTGTGGCGTCGTCGAGCCATGCCGTCACCTCTGCGGGTTGGGCCGGAACCCTGCCGGTCGCCGCGCCGTCGACGGCGTCGGTGTCGTCGGTCCCGCCTTGGGGAGGACGGTCAACAACGAGAGCCGGAGCGACAGCAGCGGGCGCCAGATGCGCAGGTGGCAGTCCATCGGGCTTCCTCCTCGGGCGTGTCGGGGGCGAACCGCCACCGCCACGGTCCCCAGGCGCCGGGACGGGGGCCGGTGTCGTCGTCGTCGAAGCAGACACGGACCAGAACGAACTGACCACCCGCCTCGTCCCGGCCGAGGGTGTCGACCTCGACGACGGTTCCGAACGAACCGGCTTCCGGCAGGTCGTCGTTGGCTGCGGACGTAAGCAGGCAGACACGGGTGCCGACGGACAGCGCGGCCATAATTGCCTCCAAAGGATCGGCAAGGGGTGGATGAGCGTGGACGCGCCCGGAATCGAACCGGGGTACGCCGTCGTTTCCGCATCTGTTGCGGGAACGCAACGGAAGCGGACATCGCCGGGCAAACGCCTGCCAAGCGACTCACGGCGGCGGCGAGACCAACTCGCGCCCTAGGTGCCCGGCAGAGGCCAAGCCCGCACCGGAAGCGGGCCAGCGTACCGGGACGCAACGCGCCGCCGTGCCGGGTCAACTTCTCCCGGCCGTTACCCGTAGAGTCGCTGACCGCGGCACGACGACGGTCCCTCCTCCGTTCATCGCCACGGAACGACCGGGCTCCCTTCGGAGGAAAGTCGAGGACCGGCCCTGGACCTACCGAAAGCAGGCGGAACCAGTCGTATCGCCCTCCACGCGGGAGGGAAATCGAGGCCCGGCGCTACACGGGGCGAATCCCTCACGGGCAGAGGTGGCAGCACCTCGCGCGGGCCGTGCTAGCGCCGGGCGAAGCCCCGGACGATGCCGCACGCATCATCGGCGCGGGCGACCGAACCGGGGGCGGCGAACGAACCGCCGCTCGGATGCCGGTGTCAGGCTTTCGCACTCCGTAGGTGCGCCCGGGCGGCGTGCCGTGAACTACCGGCAGCGGCGGCTCCGGGAATGGTACGGGGTGGCGCCCCGTGTCGTCCGCCCCCAGGGGCACGCGGATCGGACACAGGGCTGCCGCCCCTTCAGTCATATAAACGGCCACGGCTACGCCCTCTTGGCCTTGTCGGCGGCGGCACACGCGCGGCAGTACCGACGCAAGCCGTCGCCCTCGCGGGCATCGACCGAGAACGCAGCCAACGGCTTCCGCTCGCCGCACGCCGAGCACGTCCGCCCGGCCCGGGCGATGCGCCGTGCCAGCGCCCGACGGGCCACAGCGAGCAGTCGTTCCGCCTCGCCGTCGCCGTCGTCGTAACGGGCGCACACCTCCCGCAAGCCGTCGACCACGTCCTGCGGCAGGGTCGTCGTCGGCGTGTACTCGCTCATGCCGCCTCCCGGTAGGGGTTGTCAACAGCGGGCAACTCGCTGCCGTCCTGCATTCGCGGTGCCGCGACACCCCGCTCCCACGCCTCGGCCTGCCACTTGGCCTTCTCGGCGGCGAGCCAGCGGTCGAACTGTGCCTCGGCCCGCTCCTCATCCCACCGCGCATCCTCGTAGGCTGCGTCGCTCACCCAGGCACCACTCTCGAAGATGCAACAAACCCAGGCGTTGCGCACCTCCTCCGCGGTCGGCGTGTACTCGCTCATGCGTCCACCTCCACGCTGGTCC
>Ga0079224_100002421_pt1 | contig 22628 bp, 18 predicted proteins | sample Stecom2015_FD_80414 | JGI IMG/M metagenome (GOLD analysis project Ga0079224, IMG submission 80414) | Agricultural soil microbial communities from Utah to study Nitrogen management - Steer compost 2015 | ecosystem: Environmental > Terrestrial > Soil > Agricultural land | place: USA: Utah...
ATAGGGAGTTGTAAAAGATGCCTTTCAGGGTTTCGGACTTCCCGGAGCCCGTCGAACCCATGATCAGCCAGTGTTTCCGCAGATCAGAGTCATTTAGCCAGCACTGCTTGAATTTTTCGTATGGCGATTCCGAACGTACGCCCCCTATGTATAGGATGCCATCCGGTTTCTTCTTGTCGGGTGTTTCCTTTTTGTAGCCTGGGTAGCGGTACGGCAAGAAGTGCTTCATCCGCATTACTGCCAAGTAGCCGCATCCGAGAATAATTGCGTCCACCAGCAATGTCATGGGCATCGCATAGGCGCAAGCGCACAGTGCACCAACGAAGAAAAGGAAGTTGCCGGGGTTCGACAGCTTCTCTTGAACCTTCTCCCCCCATGGCCGCACGTCGGCAATGCGCCGATCAATCTTTACTTCATGTTGGGTATCAATCTGCTTGGCCACAGCTAGTTCCTCATTGGCTTGCCAGCCTGGTTTGGCCCCAGGCGGTCTGCCTCCACGAATTCATTACTCACCAGTAAGCTTGTCCGCGGCTGCTGGAGCAGGGATGGCTGGAGCCGGCTTGAGGACATGCCGTGCACCGCCGGCACCCACTTTGGAGATGACTCCTTCCTTCTCCATCTGCTTGAGCATGCGGGAGACCTTGCTGTCGCTTAGCAGCAGCTTTTGCTTCAGAAATGCGGGACCGGCACGCCGCTCAGTGAGTACCAACAGAACCGCTTTTTCGTAATCTTTGTCCATAGCTAACAAATGTGAAGGAACAGAGTCGTAATACTAAGGTTTTGGTTTAGGAGAATGCGAGTGAAAAAGCCCCAATCCGGCGCGCAAGACTTCAGTGCTCGCTATGAACACAGAGATTGCTGCCATACGTAGATGGGGCTGCTGTAGAAAGTCCTGGCCGATGGCGCTCAACTCGCTTCGTAGTCCATGAAGCTCGTCAGATCCAGCCACTCCAGATTGAACCCACTTCAGAAGCGATTCCTGATGGTCGCTAAGTAGCTTTTGAGCTGCCAGCTCCTCGCTGGGATAGTTGTCGAAATGCGCAGTCGACTCCCTCAACTGGACCAGACATTGTGATTGAGCATCGCTGATTGCCTCCATGGCTTGCGGTCCCATGGTTGAGTGCCCGGCCCCCAGGCTGACAGCTTCGCCGGCGACATCGCGCATCATGAGAGACAACGCCTTGGCATCGCCGGTGCGCAACGTATTTGTTACATCAAGGATCTGCTGTGGCCGAAGTGAACGACGCAGCCCAACACCATCGATTCCCTTGGCTGTATCAGCGATCAGGGCTCGAAGTTGCTCAACTTCTGAGCATGGCATCAAAGTGCTCATTGCCCACCCTTGTTGTCAGTGAGCCATTGGTTGAGTCCAGACACCGGATCGGCAACGTCCACCGTGCCTCTGAACACCACCCCATTGGGCGCGATGATGACTGGGCGAGTGTCTCCAGGCACACCGATCTCGGTCAGCGCAGCGGTCATAGCTGCCAGCGTGGCGCGTTCATTCCAATCGCAATTTGCCGGAGATTCTGGCAGCGCGGCACCAGAGGCAAATTCCATCCAACGAACGTCTGGCTTTTCAGAGCAGTAGACGTCGCTCACGGCATAAACCGACCGCGGCGAGTCTTCGAATCCCGTCGGAATGATGATAGGCAGGAACTCGGTGGAAAGATGCGGCAATGCGAGATCCGCCGGCGAGCATGCCTCGCAGTCTGGTCTGCTCAAGACATAGAAGGGAGAAGGCGTCTCGGAATACTCTCGTCCACTGAGCATGGGGATTCCGGCCTGCATGGCAATAGCCTTCAGATTGTTCAAGGTCTCCATCGAGACGCGCTCTTCCGATTCTGGTTGTTCTGGCGTGGTGTTTGCGCCGTAAAGCAACATGCCACATGCGGCCAGAGCTCCAGCTGAAATCAAAAGGGTGGACTTGAATAGACTGGACAACAGGGAGGTTTTGGGCGCCGGTTGCAAGGCGACATGCGGTGGCCGAAGTTGCTCAACGATAAGTGCCTGCAGCCTCAGCGCACGACGACGGCTAAGTCCCCGCCAGTTCAAGTGGATATCAGAGCCGTGGGCGCGGAAAGTCATATCCACAGAGAACCGACGAAGCATTTGCCCGTAAGAACGCATAGCGTCCGCTTGAAGCGAAATCTTGAGTGTGTCCAGCAGCTCCCCAGCTCGCGCGAGCCATGTTTTCCCATGGAGCGTGATTGCAAAGCCCTCGCTATATGTTGGGGTTATCTTCGGAACTGAGAAGCCCTTTTGAGTGTGATAGGTCATGATGGTAGTTATTGAGCGTTCGGCGGTACAGGAACCGGATTGTTCAGGGCTGCCAGTCCTGAGATCAGCGAGTCATCCTGATCCCAGTTGTTCTTCTTGTCGCTTTTCCACCAGCTGGTGGTGTCCTCTTCGGCGTGGCGCCAAAATTCCCACTCTTCCACGAGTGCATCGATGACACGACGGGTAAAAATTCGCGGCCTGCCGTCTGCTTGTAGAGGCAGGTATCCATGCTGGGCAGCTTTGCGTTCGAACTGAAGTTGACTGAAGGTCAAGCCTGCTTCGCTATGGGGGGTCTTGCGACCCACTGTATTGAGGGCATAGAACATCATCCTGTCGGTTGGCTTGAGCCAAATGAAGCTCCAAGTTCCGATCTTTCCGCTCTCCTGAGCATGTTCCAGAAGCGCAAACAGAAATGTGTGCTCCCAGGGGTGCATCTTGGCAAGCTTCTTTGCCAGCGGGTGTGTGCGCCAGAGTTCGAACGACTCCTGTGCCTCGGGAATCGATAGATTCGCCTTTCCTGACTCAGAGCCATAGGAGGACATGTTCAACGCATCACTGACCTTTTTGCTCTGAACTTTGCCCTTGCTGCCATTGAAGGCGTACGGGGCGAGAATGGCATAGATCGCCTTGCCCGCATCCGAAAGTCGATCCATGAACACCAGGCTTGAGCCGCCTTTTACCAATTCTGCGGCGTCGCTCTGGATATCAACGATCTGTCGCCCGAGGTGCCTAGAAACCAGCAATTTCTTGCCGTTATGGGAGTAAGTAGAGGTCTGCTGCAAAAAGCCATCCAGACGCGAACGGTCGACCATAAGCCCACCCTTCTCGGGATCGGGCACGAGTACGGGCTTGCCTTGGTAGCGAGCCTTCTTCAGGAACTCTTCTGGAAATACTTGCCGGGCCCACCCTTTAACCTGGTTCTTCACGATTTTTTCCTGGATTGCCACCACAGGAGCAATCTCAGTGAAAACGCTCATCATGTTCTTTGCCAGCTGAGTTGGTGTCAGGCGCTGGTTAACGCGGATTTCTTTGATGTGACGACTCTGACGCATAAGCATCAGCACGCCCAACCCGGCGAAGGCAACGGACCAGGGACGAAGGGCTGTGTTGACGTAGCTCACCCAGTCAATGATGCCAATTAGATGAGGCTTGCGTCGAAACAGGAGATAGTTGAAATCGAGATCCGGGACAATGCTTCCTGTCATTGAGGCAGGCAGCAGGCGCCATGGAAATGCCATTGCGTCGACGAGGGGCGTAAGGTAGTAAACAATCAGGTGAGAGGCCACTAGCCACAACATGAAGCCCATGATGCCCATGCAGCAGACGCCGAGGAACACCCAGCTGGCGACGCTGTCGTTATTCTTTCCAGGTTGGCTCATTCAAACTTACCTTTCGAGATAATGGTCTGATATTGCTTCCAGACGTTGCGGACGTACTTTTCCTGGTGCACCTTGGTTGGCGAGTGGTAATGAGCAATCGCGCACCAGATGCTGTTTTGCCCCTTCCTGATGCACCTGTTCCACTCGTAGCGAACGGCATATGCCTGGGCCATGAGCGCCTGGCACATGTTATTGGTCAGTTCCGAGAGGGGAATGCCATAGTGCTTCTGCATATAGCGACCCCAGGAGCGGTCGTTAAACTGAGCAGGCCCGTAATCTTTTGAGCCATTCTTGTTCTTCGACACCACACCTACCCATCCTCCGGATTCCTGTTTGAGGATGGCGAGCAGGGCCATTTCCGGAACCTGATATCGGCTGGCAGCCGCGGCAACACACTGCGCGGGAATTCGGGTTGGTAGCTGAACCACCAACTTTGCAGCGGATATTTGACCGGGCTTCTCACCAGCAGAAGATGCCAAGGGTGTACCGCCCATGAGTAGCAACCCAGCAGTGGTTATCGCTACAGCTCGCTTCTTTCTTTCGACCATGGCTTGCTGTTAGGAAAAAAGCCGCGGCCAGAAATCTCGGCGATTCCAAAATGCCTTGAGTGAGCAAAGGGCGCGGTCATCAATCTGTGTCTGATACAGGGCAAATTGAACTGCCCGGACCAAGAAGGTCAGCGCAACGGTCAACATGCCCACACAGCCATAGAGGAAAAGCCAGGGGGAGTCTGTCGTGACGAATGCGACACCAATCGAACCACAGACAGAGATCCACGCCATGATGAGGAACGCCCACTTGAATCGGCGCATCGATTTGCGCTGGTTTGCCAGCTGTTCAGGCGTCCACTTGTTGTGGGCATAGAGGGCCTCGAAACCTTCCCGTGCATCGTCTGTCGGCGTATAGATGAAGCTTTTTTCTTCCTTCTTCTCTGCGATTTCCTTGAGTTGCTCAAGGGATTGCTTGATGTTGGAACTCGATTTCTTGATGTCCTGGATGGGGCGAACAATCGGCTTGGCGATCATCGCGCCCATGAATCTGAAAAATCCCACGCTAGGCTCCTGTATCGTCCCCGATTTCACGCTCCATCTCGATAGCTGTGCGCAGTCGGCTCAATGCTTCAGGGTTAAGTAATGCGGACCAGCTTCTTGCCACCCTCAGTTCCTCGTAGCGCGAAGCCAAGAGCTGCGGCATCAGTCGAACCCATTCGGGATACATCTGCTCAGCTAGGCGCACCAGGTACAAGACGTTTTGACCTGAGAGCTTGCCCTTGATCCAGCCGTCCAGCTCGCCAAGCTTGGATTCGAGTTGGGCTTGTGAGATCTCACCGGACTCCACCTTTGCGTGCAGGGCTTCCCAAAGCATGCAAATCTGGACGCGAATTTTCTTCTCGATTGAGAAACGAGAAATGGGGGGCTCCTGATCGAACAGGGTCTTGGCCATGGTGTCCACCATGGCTGAGGCTGCCCTCACAGGTCTACCAATGTCTTCAGCTTTCACGTTGAATCAATATCATCGGAATTGTACGCACAGAAGCGTAATAACAAGCCGATTGTATAGATTCATGCGGGTTTGGCAAAGCAAGATCGGGTCACTTTGTTGAGGTATGAGGTCTCATCAAGGATGCCGTCCTGGAGCGCCTTCTCAGTTTGCTTTCTCGTTACCGCAGCGAGGTACTGGGAGAGGATGGAGGGGGCTGCTTCTATGACCGACGTGTATTGTCGAATTTCAGCGTCTGACTGGGGGTTGCCCGCTGTCGCCATGCCGGCAGCCATCGCTTGGTCGTACTTTGCTTGCCAGGCGCCCAAGGTAGGAAGCAGGTCAGGCGCCACCGTCCTTTGCAGATCAATCAGCGCCGGCCGCACGCCTGCCGCTACGTAGGGCATGCGCATGACAGCCAGGAAGAGGCGGTCACTGGGCTCGTTGACCAGAAACGTGCTCAGTCCTGCCCGAGCGGTCGGCGCTGCAGTTTTTTTTGGGGTGTTTCTCCCAGATAGGCGAGCGGCAATCTGACCCAGGATAGCCCGATGCTGAGAATCGGCCGGGAGCAAATCAACCAGGTCACGAGCGCTTCGCCAAAGTTGTTCCCTGTCCTCCTTCTTGTCGAGGGAAAACAGGCTCGTAAGGGCTCTTTCCCAGAATTGTGGGAGGGTGCTCGCGTCGTCTACTTGCTTGAGAAATGCGGCCTTGCCGTGAGCCCGCACATATTCGTCGGGGTCCATATCATTGGGAAGCGACAAGAACCGTACTTCGACATCGTTGTCCAGGTGAGGGAAGAGCCCCGATAGCGAGCGAAAGGCTCCTTTCTGGCCAGCGAGATCTCCGTCCAGACAGAAAACCGCTTTCTTGGTGGCCTGCAAGATGGTTTGGATGTGGCTCTCCGTGAGTGCCGTGCCCATGCATGCTGTTGCATTATTCACACCCTGGTTGGCAAGGCCGAGAACATCCATGTATCCCTCCACAATGAGGGTGTAACCGGCCTGGACCGCATAAGGTTTTGCTTCATACCAGCCAAATAGGACTTCCTTCTTGCTAAAGATGGCGGTCTCGGCTGAGTTCATGTACTTCGGCGTGTGAACCGGCTTGCCATCCTTATCGACAGTTTCGACATCAGAGAGCCTGCGCCCACCGAATGCGACGATTTTCCCGGATTCGTCGCGCACACCAAAGGTAATTCGGTCCCTGAAGAAATCGTATTTAGTTTTCTTTGCTGAGAGCCTGGCCAGGCCTGCGTCAATCAACACATCGGTACTGTCATAGTCGGGAAAGTGCTTGCGCAGGGTGCCAAAACTGGCTGGAGCATACCCAAGCAGGTAACGAGAAAGCAGAGCTGGCGTCAAGCCCCTCTCTTTAAACAGATACTCCGTTGCCTGGCTGCTCTTTGTGAGTTCCTCAGAGAACACCTCCTGAGCCTTGCGAAGGGCGTCAAAAAGGGGCTGCTTTGGGGCGTTCAGATTGGGGTCTCCATCCCGAGGTGGCTGGGGCTGAGCCGCCGGCCGCGGTACGAAGGTGGGGTTGGCAGAAATTGAGGCGCCGGGGCGAGTCTGATCAGGAATGGGCATTCCTGCTCTCTTGGCCAAGAACTCGAGGGCATCCCGGTACCCGAGACTGAAATAGCGCCTGACAAAAGTGATGGCATCGCCACCCCTGGAGAGGTTCAGCCCGGCCGAGCACGACCAGCACGAATAGATTTGCTTGGTGCCATTGACTTCAAACGAAGGATGCGAATCGGAGTGAAAGGGGCACAGTCCAATGAATTCGTCCTTGCCACTACGTGGGCGCAAAGCTACCACTTCCCCAATAAGGGACACGATATCTGTGGCTTGGAGCACCTGCTTGGGATCGAGCCCTTTCTGCTGGTCCTTTTGGGGTGAAAAGCTCTTGCGCTGGAATTGAGATCCAAAAGGAGGAGTTGACGCACTGAAACCCATGGGTCTGGCCTGTGGTTGCTTGACGGACGTTTTTTACTATTCTATATTAGACTGAAACGTACGCACAAACTCGTAAGACCACAACGGACAAGCCATGAGCCACAAAACTGAGGCCGAAACGGAAGCGCTGAAAGCCCAACTGTGGGCAAAGCTGGATGAGCTCCCTCAGCGCGACCTGATCGAAAGATCGGATGCCTCTCAATGGATCGATTACATGGCTCACATCATGCCTGATGACGCCATGTGGCACATGGTCCGAGCCGGTGGCGTCGGAGGCAGCGAGATCGGCGGCCTGGTTCGGAACTACCTGGGTCATCGTGCTGATCACGATTTTTCCGCCCACGACTGGGCACTCTCCAAGCTTCTGCGCAAAACGCCAGCCCCAGCCCACGGGGTATTGCAGCGTGGTCACGCCATGGAGCCCATTCATGCAGAGCGCTTCTACAAGGAACACGGCACCCGCCGCGACCTGGATGCATACAACAAGCTCTCGAAGGCGCAGGGAAGCCGCATCTGGATGCGTTACTCCCCCGACGACATGGTCTTTCTTGACCAGGAAACCCTATTCGAAACCGTGGATGGCCCTCTCCAGCTGAAGGGGAGAGTGCTGGTGGACTATAAGGCTCCCAGCGAGGTCGACGACGAGGCGCGGATCGCTTTCCAGTACACCTGTCAGCTTCACCAAGGCGCGATTCTCTGCCGAGAGCAAGGCATCGAGATCATTGGCGCCATGCTGTCACAGTTCAATTGGGCCAAGTGGTCGCTGAAGAACGATTTCGTGGAAATCGATGATGAACTTTGTGATCTGATTTGCGAAGCTGGCGACCATTATTGGGACTACGTCATGCGCGGAGAGATCCCTGACTACATCGTACGCAAGCGCTACAACCTCGATCCCGTTGCGCGCGACAGTTGGGAGCCGGCAGCAATCCGCCTGGGCCAGCTCAACGCGATGAAAACGCAAATCGATAACGAGGCGGAAAAGTTGCGCGAGACACTTCTTGTCGGTCTCGGGCTGAAAGAGGCACGACTGGACGGCCAGATCGTTTCCTATCCTGATGCCGTGAAAATCAGTGCAGTGTCCGCGTTGGATGAAGAAAAAATCCGCGCCACGCTGGGGGAAGACGTCATCTCGGAGTTGCTGGTCAAGGAAACGAGCACAAAGTACGACGCCACGGCCATGCTCAACAAGCTCAAAGAGCTCAATGTTGACGTAAAGCCGTTTCGCAAACTCACTCGCCTGGACCCCTCCCGTACTTTCGACAAGTTGGTCGAGGCCGGCTTTGACCCAGAGGAATTCATGGTCGAAAAGCATCGGGTCACGGTCGAAAAACCGATGAAGGCCCAAGCAGAAGACTGGTTCGAACAAAGCTTCGAGCAGCTTGATCTGCCAAAGGCCTGCCAAAACGAGCTAGAGCCGACTCCTGACAGCGCAGCGTTGATTGCCGAGGGTGCTCGCACGCGCGCCACGATGAGGCCGGCAGCTTGAATCAATTTTTTTGTAGCGCCCCAACTGGGGAATTTTGAACCGACCGGAGACGGTCAACGTTAGAAGCCGCACCCGACATTGGGGCGTTACTTCAATACTTTTAGGAGCAACATCATGGGTTTCCAAACTTCCGCCCCGCAGCGCAATTCGGTCATTGGCCAAGTTGTCTGGAATCAGAAAAAGATCCAGAACCTGAACACGCCGAACATCCGCTTCTACAACAAAGACACCAAGGAAGAATCCTTCCTGGTGCCGCCGGGTGATCGCACCCAGGCGCAAGTGGTCGGCAAACTGGCCAAAGTGTCGTTCGGCCAGGTTGAAAGCTACACCGATCGCGAAAAGAACACGGGTGAAAAGAACCTGTGGCGCATGTACGTGACGCTGGACGGCGGCAAGAACGAGCCGCTGTCGGTGCTGAGCCTCGATGTATTCGACGCTTCGACCAAGCGCGTCAATTCCGACAGCCTGGGCCTGGTGAACTCGCTGGCAACTCTGGTCGAAGCACAAGCAAACGGCGAGGTCGATGCCAACCACCCGGTCATGATCGGCTTCTACCGCAAGGCCGACAAGAACGACAAGAGCAAAACCTATCCCCAATCAATCGTACGTCTGCCGAGCGGGCAGGACGCCGAAGGCTACTTCGAATTCAAGGACAGCAACCTGTTCATCAAGAGCCCGACTCTGCCTCCCCGCGGCAAACCTGTGCTGGACGCCTCCGGCAACCACGTCGAAGTCGCCGGCATCAAGGCCTACGACTACAGCGAAGCCATCGCCTGGCTCGAAGACAAGGCAGGCTTTTTGACCAGCTACTTCGAAAAGAACGGTGACCAGGATGTGACGGCGCCCCAAGACGAGGCTCCTGCTGCAGACGAAGACGGCGTTGACCTGGCCGGCGTTGCCGAAGCCGCGACGCAACAACAAGCCCGCCAGCGTATGGCTGGCTAATCACCAGGGTTACCCGCTACGGCGGGTAGTTGCATGGGGCAGGCACGGGAAATCCTGTCTGCCCCAATTTCTTACCGGGCAACCGGTGCTTTCTTGAAATTCCTGGGATCGCAGGTATCTGAAGAAAGCCTTCGTGGGTTGAGTCTCAACCAACGTAACGAACCACTTAAAGAGAGCAGAGCATGGCAAAGCTGAAGAAAGGGATCATCAAAAAGTGGATCGATCTGAACGATCCTTCCGGCGCTCAGCTCAAGTTCGGGATGTATAAGCAGCGTCTGGTGCTTGCCATCACCGGGGTGCGCCCGCGCGGCCATATCTTTCATCGTGTGATCAACGAGCTGGGCTATATCCCAAGCAAAAATGGACGCTACCTGGCCAAGTCGGTCGAATTAACCGACAAGGTATTGCCATCGCATTTTCATAAGATATGGCCCAACGCCAAGATCCGCGAGATGGACATCTCGGATTTCCGGATCGACTTTGACGAACTGGTTGCAAAGCATCGCGAAAAACTGCATGCAACGCAGGAGCAACCGGCAGAACAGGAGCAGGGGTTCGTTGAGTCCATCGCTGAGATCCTGAACCGTTCTACCTATCTCGGGCGGAACCGGGACGGACTGCGCGTGTTCAATGCCGCCTCTGGCCGGTTCTACGTCGACGAGTCGACCGGGGAGGACAGGATCGTCCCTGAATCAAGCGCGGCGCCAGCACCTCTCTTCCTTCGTGGAAATACTCAGTCCCAGGTACGTGAGTGCGCCAAGGGACTGTTGCGAGCATGCGAAAAGGGTGAGTCGCAAAACCGAGATGCGCTGATCAGGTTCTCAAGTGCGGTGCTACAGAAAGAGCCTGATTCCATCACCCGTGACGAATTCGAACTCATCGCGCGTGCCATTGACAGTGCGATCCTTGAATCGCTTGTTGAAAACAACGAAACAGCAGGTAAAGCTTGGGCAGATGCGGCTTACTATCAGGAGATGATGCCTGGGCGTGCGACATTCGTACCAGATAGTGCTGAAACTCCGTATTTGCCTGTACCAATTGCGATCCAGGTCCAGCGTTTCCTGGCGAGCGCAAATGCCGTGACAGTGACAGGAAAAATCCCGGGATTCGGGTACGGCCTACTTCCAGACAGCTCCCAAGTGTACGTCGAAGATCCCGACACCCTGAGTTGGGGTGCCGATTCATTCCATCGTCCCAGTGTTGATTCCTATACCAACCAGGACGTGCCAGCTGATGGTGCGTATTGGCGCATTTCGGGGCAACCCACCCGCGACGATGTTGCCGCCCATTTTGGCAATCTTGAAGATGCTGGAGTGAGCGTCATCACCTCTGGATCTGATGAAGTCGCCCCGATGCTGGAGGAGTACGGCGCGATTGTTCAGTCGATCAAAGTTCCGTCCTGGCTGGCTGGGACTGAAAAGCCCATCTTCATGTTCGTGGTTCGGAAAGGAGCAACGGCCAACGAGACTGAAGAAAACGAGCCTCGATCGGTTCCACAGATCACTGGATGGAATGATCTGAAGACGATCGTGGATGAGACCCTGCTTCGTATGGGCAAAGAGAAAGAGGCGAATGAAGCTATCGCAAACGATTCTGTACGCACAGAAAATCGTTATCAACGTCCCTATATCGCATTCTCGAGGACCGGAAGCGCTAGCACAATGGTCCCGCGAAATCTGCAGGCTGCGCTTGGCTTTGCGCTATCCCGCCTCGAAGAGGTGCACGGACCTGTTGACCAGTTCGTTTCGGACGAGCTGGGCGTAGGAAGCGAGACGCTCAGCAAGAGCTTCTCGCCTGAGCAAATTGATGCAATCGCATTGGGGATCAACCGAATCCTGTCGGGCAGAGGTTTCATTGTCGGTGATGAAACAGGTATCGGCAAAGGTCGCCAGATCGCGGGTGTAGCCACGTGGGCCAACAAACAGAATAAGCGGGTTATCTTCATTACAGACCGCTCCAACCTCTTTTCGGACCTGGCACGGGATCTGATCGATATTGGCGAGTGGGAGCGATTCCGTCCATTGGTTACCAATGCTGATGGGAAGATCCTGAACATCATGGGCGACGCAGAAGAGCTGGCAACGCCGCCAAGCCCAGCTGAGCTGAAACGCATCATGCAGCTGGCGCCCTCAGAAGTCAGCGAGAACATCATCTTCACGACTTACTCGCAGTTCAACACCAATGACTCGGATAAGGGGAAATGGCTTCGCGAAATGTGTCGAGATGCGCTGGTCATCTGTGATGAATCACATGTTGCCGCGGGCTCAGACTCAAATACCGCCAAGCAAGTCCAGGAGATGGTGGATAGCGCCTGGGGCGTTATTTACTCTTCTGCGACCTGGGCCAAGTCCTCGAAGAACCTGCACATCTACTCTCGAGCGCTGCCTGAGTCAGTAAACATCGGCCAGGTGATCGCCGCCATGAAGTCGGACGGCGAATCGTTTGGCGAAATCTTCAGCTCCATGCTGGCCATGGATGGCGCATTCATTCGTCGCGAGCATGACTTGTCGAAGATTGATTTTGTGGTGGATGCTGACGTCGAGTACGCCGCTCGAAATGAGGCCGTCGCAGGGCAGGTATCTGAGATTCTGGGCATGATGGCGATGATCTCAGGCGAAATCAACCATATGCTGCAACGCATGAACACCGAGACTCGCAATGCGCTACTTGGGGCAAAAGAGGCTCGCGCGAATATTTCAGCAACCGTCAGTATCGGCGAAGCTTCTCGGCAAGATCAGCTTGTCGGTCTTAGAAATACGAAAGAAGCATTGACGATGAGAATTGCCGACAAAACTCAAGAAATCGAAGAGCTACAAGCTGAGCTCGAAGATGGGGGCGGTGAGAGAGAAGACGTTCTGAGCAACCTTGAGAGCAAAAAGGCAGAACTCGATGTGTTGAGGGATTTGCTGGATAGCGCCCAAAGTTCGATTGATGAACTCGAGAACGTATCTGCCGGGACCAAATTTAAACTCTTTTCCTCTAGTTTCGGCACCGGTGGCGCCATTTACCAGGTTATGCGCCGCACCCTTGCGGCCCTTTCCATCGACCATACTGCTGACAAGGCGATTCGTGCAGCAGCCGAAGGTCGGCGCCCTGTCGTCGTCTTTGAGGAGACGGGTGAATCGTTCGTACGGCAATTCATTAATGACGAAATCGAAACGATCAAGGCTTCTATCGCAGATCTGCGGGCACGAGAGGCTGCAGGAGCCTTGACTGAGCAGGATCGTGCGACGCAAGAGATCATCGACTTGCTGGATGCCGGAGCCAAGCCAGCTGATATCGTGAAACAGATTCGTGTTCCCACCATCCAGGACATGATGCGCGGATTACTTCTGCGACTTGGAGGGATCAAGGTCGTTGAGTCTGATACTGAAGTGCTCGATGAGGACGCCGAACATCAAGAGGCTGGCAATCTTATTGCAACCACTCATTTGTCTCAGATCCCGGGCGTTGAGCCCGAGATGGTTGAACGGTACATGAAAGGCATTGAGGAAATCGCCGACAAGATCAAGAGTCTTCCTCAACTCCCAATTGTTCCTGTTGACGCACTGCGGGTTCGTTTTGAGAAGGCCAATCTCACCATGGGTGAGATCTCCGGTCGTCATTACGAACTACACCCTGTGAATGACACCCCCTGGGATGGTGATTCACCGGTGACTGCAACTTTGAAGAAGCGTGCGCGAAAGAAATCAGACGTCACCCAGACGGTCAAAGCGTTCAATTCAGGGAGGCTCGATGTGCTGGCAATCAACAAGTCAGCTGCGACGGGCCTTTCCGTACACGCTTCACCTCGCTTTGAGGATTCTCGTCAGCGCGAAATGTTCGAAATGCAAAGCGATGAGAACCCCACCAATCGGATTCAGCTATTTGGCCGTGTGAACCGCTTCGATCAGGTGGTGCCACCACGCATTTCGATGATGACCACCGGCCTGAAGGGCGAGATGCGCACGATCATGATGCAGAACAAGAAGCTCACGAGCTTGTCTGCGAACATTCGCTCTTCGCGCGAAAATGCAGCGCTCATTGAGGAAGTCCCGGATCTTCTGAACAAGACGGGTGACAAGGTGTGCCAGGAATATCTGTTGGAGAACCCCGGTATTGCAAGCCGCCTGGATATTCCGATGGCACGTTTGAGGGTACCGCATGGAATTTCGCACCTTCTGACGCAGCGCATTGCACTTCTATCGCCGCGAGACCAGGACAAGGTTTACGACGATTTGACTACCGCATACGAAGATGCCGTCGTTGAAAATCAGTTGGCGTCTGACTCCGATACCATCGTATTCCGTGACTGGCGCGCCAAAACACTGGGGCAACGTCTCGCCTGGGGCCCACGTGACCATATCGAGGCAATGAGCGCCTTTGATAGCCCGGTCTATCAGCGCGAGGTTGAGTTCGTGCATAACTACCAGCCTATGCACTGGGAAGAAGTCCGTGAACAGATTTCAGCGTCCACTAAGCGGCTTCTGTCCGATGATCGCATCTCGGAACAGAATGTCGATGGAATCGTTGACGCCGGCGGTCCTCCCATTTTTCAATCGCAGCTCGATGCTGAAATGGCACTTCCTGACCTGGATCAGAAGGAAATGTGGGCTCAAGGCTTGCTTGAGTCAATGACGATGTCCCTCCCCAAAGAGGCCTTCGAAGAAGAAGCCACCGGTGAGGATACCGAGGAGGATGCTGATCGAGAGCCCCCGCAGGCACCTGTTGATGCTGATGGGGAGGCGGCTGCGATAGTGGTTCGCAGGGGGTTGAAGTCGGTTCCAAAGGGGTTTGCCGCGCTTGCCAACCATTGGGTTGCTGTCGAGACCCGTATTCCTGGATCGACCAAGGCAATGCGCATGATGGCACTGATCTCCAGGTCGGGAAAAACCGCCAAACTCTGGACCCTCAATAATGATGGGCAGGCCCGCGTATTCCTGATGAATGTGGACCAAGCAGTTGCTAATCATGAGACCGACGTTTTCTCCTCGATCAAGGAGTTGGAGCCCGTCGTGGACCTTGGAGAGAACTCCTGGCAACGCGCCCGCTTCAACAAGGTGTGGGGGTCCATCGACCCGTCAGTTTCCTTGATTGATATCGGTAAGCCGACCGAGAAGGCCTGTCAGGTGATGGAGGCTAAGAAAGTCATTGCATTGCCTCAAACGGGCTTCGACAGCATTGAGAAGGCGATGTCGTCAGGTGAGCACAATGCTGTCAAGGAAGCCCACTTCCGTCAGGCCTTCATCCAAAAAGTACTGCCTCGAATGGTTCCCGGCACTCAGTTCTGGATCTCGCCCAAGGAAAACAACATTCGTTTCGGTCAGTATTTTTCAGCTCGCCGAATGATCGTCATGGACGTGAAAGTCCCCCCTGCGGGTCATGAAAGCGTGCTTTCTCGCTGGAAGTTCCATGTTGTGAGTCCCGGTAGCGAAAAGCCCCTAGTTCTCTCCGGCGCTATGTTGTTCAAGTTGGCGGGCAACCCGCCGTATTTCCCGCTGATTAGCGTCGATGGGAATGTCTTTGCTGGCAACGGGAAAGAGATGGTGAGAGCGGCTGAGTTTTTCAACAATCACACCAAAGGGGAGGTCGTACGTCGTCGGACCCTGCTGGTGGGGAACATGTTCCAGGCAGGGGAATGGGCACGCGATTCGAAGAAAGGTAAGCCGATCATCTATACCGATGAGGCTGGCCAGGGGCATCGAGCAATCGAAGTGGAGAAATCCATCTTCACCTTGGGCAACATCACCTTCCCGTTGAGGCTTCACGATCGTCAGTCAATTAAAGAGTTTTTCTCATCCATGATGGGTGACAACTCGCTTACTGACCAGGCCTTCCTTGCAACTTCTTGCGAGGTGTATACGTCATTCAAGGGAGCACTAGCGGCACAGAATCGCGCCCAATCCGTTCCCGACAAGATGATCATTGATCCTTCCAATAAGCTTATAGGATGGTTGATCGATAAGTCTGAGAAGGCGCACATCACACGCACGCTTCGAAATGCAGTTAAGGAAGACGCGAAGATCTGGGCCCAAGAGCATCCTGGGGTGGAGTATCCGGTCAAGTATTCAACGCATGCACCCCGGACCTCCACGGCGCAAACCCTGCTGTCAATCAAGCTGCCAGACACCGATGAGGGCCGCAGCAGATTCTTTGATCTGCTGCTTCGAACTCAGGGGCTTCAAATCTTTGTGTCCAGCTTCGGCAATCAGGTGGCCTACAGCAAGGCTCGTGAAGCGGAGCAGAGATACTACCAGCGGTTGGCTCAGCCTACGCTTGATGAGCGTGAACGGTTCCGTCAGCTCCGCGAGCGTCGCATGGCAATGCGGACTATGTTCGAATCCGCATTCGGACCTGAACAAGGTCGTACTGTGTCGAGCGCTGCGTCCGAAGTGGCCCCGGAATCCAATCCCCCAAAGCCCGAGCCGGCTCAGCCGGCGCTCGATGATGTGGCGACTCAATCAATTGGTCATCGTCAGGACGACCAACTCGAGATGCCCCTGACCGCACCTGCAGTTCGATAGCTGCACTACCAGAGACACGGGGTCCAATCATCAGATTGGGCCCCTTTTTGGTTTGTTTTCTGAACCTGACACTACAGAATAGTTAGGTTTAATAGCTGAAGTGCGAGGATGGTTTTGAAAATCGAAACGCTATGGATACCGGAGAAGCCAAGTGTGGCAAAAGAGCTTACTGCCGCCCTGGTTCGCTTGAAGAAGGCGAAGGTGACCAACAGCTCGACCGTCATGAAGGATGGGTATTACGCCCTTTCGAGCGGCGACGTGGTGTGCAGCGTGTTTGGTCATATGTTGCAGATGCTGCCGCCAAGTCGCTACTTCACCAAGGAGCAGAATGTGAATCCAATGCCGCACCTGCCCTTGATTCCTGAGGTCTTCAAGTTCGAGCCAACGCCGGAGCGAACCAAAGAAGGCAAGGTGCAGATGAAAAATGGCCAGCCTGTTGTATCGAATCGGTTCAAGGTGCTGGAGAAGCTAATCAAAGGGGCAAATTCGATTGTCAACGCTTGCGACATCGACCGGGAAGGCCAGCTGATCTTTGACGAGCTCCTGCAGTTCCTGGGCCGCGATCCGGCCGACCCAAGAATTCTTCGCACGAGCATCGTTTCGATGACGCCAGACGCGCTGGAGCAGGCTGCCAGAGATCTGGACAAGAACGGCGAGCGTAAGTGGCTCCAGCGGGGCAGAGCGGCAGCAACCCGGCAAAAAATGGATTGGCTCCTCGGGATGAACGCCTCCATGGCATACCAGGTCGTGACTGGCATTCGGACCATGTCCGTGGGGCGCGTGCAGACGCCGGTTCTGGCCATGGTCGTCAAGCGCGACCTCGAGATCGAGAATTTCAAACCCCAGGATTACTACGTTCCCGTGGTGATCATGCCTGACGGGACCAAGCTGCGTTGGGAGAAACGCCATGGGTCGGAATCGCAGCCTGGGTTTGACGCTAACGGCCGCATCATCGACCAGGCGCTGGCACAGGGCATCGTTGACCAGATCCGAAAAGGCATGCCGGGCACTGTCACCCACTCAGAGCAAGGAGAAAAGAGCGAGGGCCCTCCGCTGCCATTCTCGATGGGCTCCCTACAGTCTGAGGCTGCCAAGCAGCACGGCCTGACGGTGGCCGAGGTCACCAAGGCAGCTCAGAACCTGTATGAGCGCCACAAAGCGATTACGTACGTGGGGACTGATTGTCGATATATGCCCGAAGAAATGCACGGGAAAGCGCCGGCGGTCATCAAGGGACTGGAAGACCACTTTCCCACCCTGACGCGCGGCGCAGATTTGCAGCTCAAATCAAAGGCATTCAACGACAAGAAGATCGATGAGCACTTTGCCATCGTACCGACAGGAACGATCCCCCAGTTGGGGGCGGGCGACCGGGCCGAGAAGTGTGTATACGAAACCATCGTCAGGCGGTATCTGGCCCAGTTCTATCCTGACTACCGCGCGATTACCGCATCCCTCATCATCATGTTTGGCCAGGACGAATTCCGAGCTAGCGCAAGCAAAGACTTGCAGCTTGGCTGGAAGGAGATTGATGGGTCAAAGTCCAAGGGTGGCTCCTCGGATGCTGAAGGTTAAGGACTAGGAGAACCATCATGAGCAGCACTGATACCGCCAATGAGTCCAAAGCGACTGTCGAGGCTCTGTCAGCCTACGGCACCGGCGAGGTGGTCACGGCCGCGGGAGCGGAACTGGCCAAAGGAAAAACGACCCCACCCCCAAGATACACCGAGGATTCGCTGATTCGGGACATGGAAAACGCCTGGAAGTTTGCGCGCACGCCCGAGGAGAAGGCGATGCTCAAGCAGACAGAAGGGATCGGCACAGCCAGGACCCGGGAACCTACCCTGGCAAACCTGCTCAAGCGCGAGCTTCTGATTTCCAAAAAGGTGGGCAAGAAGCATGAATTGCGCTCTTCGCCCATCGGCAGGGAAATGATAGGCCGGCTGCCGGTCTGGCTGACAGATGTAACAACGACGGCAAAGTGGGAGACGCTGTTGAGCGCCATCGAAAAGGGTGAGATCGAAGCGTCCCAGGTGATGGAATCGCAGATTGCGCACGTTGTACAGGTGATCGAGCGGGCCAAAGGACAGCAGCAGAACCTGAGAAAGCCAAAGTGATGGGCAAGTAGGCAGGGTGGACCCTTATAGGGGGTCATCCAGATTTGATATATAAGAGTTATACTCACAGAAACGTATTATCAAGGTGTACCCATGACGGCGATTACCTTTCTCAGCGTGCCAACTGCCTCGACTGCCCACACCAAGCCCTCGGCGCGCAGCCGTCTGGATTTGGCAATTCGTGACTTGGCCGGCTGGCCTGACCAAGACAGGAATTTCTTCATAGCCGCCTTCACCACCCGGAAGTCGGGGGCGCAGTTGGCGCGGGAAATGGGCATGACACCCAGTGCTTATCAGCTTCGCAGGCGAGACATCCTGCGTCGCTTTATTCGGGCAGCTGCGATCCAGCCAAGCGCCTAACCAGCCCAGACATAGACCGGAGCTGTCATGAGTACAACAGGTAGCATCATCGAACCCCGCAACAAATCCTTGCTTCAGGCTGCTATTGGCGGTTTGGCTCAGTCGCGCCATGCGCCGGCACATGAAGCCATCGGCACACAAATCATGCAGCTGGCGCTTGATTTTGAAGCGAGCCCATCCATCATGGATGTGCGCAATGCTGAGTCGCCAATGGACGCCCCGGCACTACTGGAGATGCAGATCCCAAATGTGCCGCCAGTGGAGGCGGACGCTGCTCGAGTGACGGAAGAATCCCCTGGGTTCGTCATCGGCAACGGTGCGTACATTGACCTGGCCATCGAGCTGATGCTCACTTGTGCCGAAGACCTGGTCATGGTTCAAAAGGTCCTCTCCCGTGGAGATGATCTGCCGACCCGTACGAGGAATCGCGCCAACAAGATCAAAGACGACACAATCGCCTGGCTGCGCAACACCCCGCCAGATGATGAGCATTATTTCCGGTTCAGTTTTCATGACTGTGCAGAAATGCTTGAGGAAGAGCTCAAACTGCAGTCCCTGGGGCAGGTGGCAATTCCTCGGATTGCAGATCGGGCCGATGAGCTCGCCCAATGGATCATTAACGATCCAGAAGCGGCAAAGCATTACCTGAGTCGTTATAAGCGAATCTTCGGACAAGATGATGGACACATCATGACAGACGACGATGAGCTGAACGACGACACCTCACACACGATTCGCCAACGCCATGGTGCATGAGTTTATTAGCACAGAATCAGCAAATACTGATTCAACCCCTCTACGGTACAAGTGCGTATCGTGCGGGCAATCGGCTATGAATCCGGATGGAGATCAATGCTCCATCTGTTCAGGGCTGCTTTTGGCCGATTTTGATGTGGACCTGGACGCCTTGACAGAGGGAGCAGAGGCGCTTTCTGTTAGCCGGGTACTTGCTCGATACACCGAAGTCTGCGGCATTGAATTTGCTTTGGGAGAAAACAAACTCAGAGCATGGCAAGTGTTTCAGCCAGAGTCGATTCTTCCTGTGATTTCGATCGAGGCTATGCGTCTATGGCAGTGCATTGAGCACCCTGCCTGGAAGGCTCCCTTGGCGACTGACACTCTGGAAGTAGAGTTCGAGAAGGTCAGTGAAGGGTTCTTTCCGATGGCCTCGTACCCAGCTGCAATTGGGTCGGACATCTCATCAACTCTGCGGCTGTTGGTGTTCGTCCTGGCCGCGCGCAGAGTGCTAGGGCTTAAAGAGAACAGCACCATTGACCTAGTGCCATACATCTCGAAGTGGGACAACATCAATTGGGAAGGCGAAGAGCTGCCCGACATTCCCATTCCTGAGGGCTTTGATCTGGGCTTTCAACACAGAGAGTTCGCGACGCATAAGACCATTCAGCACCATCGTGAGTCGAATCCGACCGCACTTCCATCAGTTATCAACCCGTTTGCCTCCCAGCAGGTCAAGGATTAAGCATGTCTGACGCAAGCAACCCAGATGCCAAGACGACACTGCGAGCTCGCTTCAGTGCGGGACTGTTGCACCAGGCAGGGAAGGGGAAATTCTCTACCAAGCGACCTATCGGTGCGCCGACGACAATCCTTCCCAAGAAATCTGAGGAAGCGCCCAGTCCTGCTCCTGCCCGTAGGGTCTTCAGTTCGCAGGAAAGCGCGGCCACCCAGTCGGTTGATGTGCGATATAAGGCCCCTCGCACGCCGGCGGCGGCTGTCACTGTGGACAGCGTGACTCCGGAGCCGCTTCCTGCAGACCGGATCAATGTCAATTCGCCCAGCATTTTCGAGGCAACCTCCGCAAAGCGGGAGCTCATGATCACGGCTGCCGCGGCAAAATCGTTGACCAAGCTTTTTGCTGCGCTGTCCCTCGAGCCGGGCAGCGGCAAGGAGGTGCCTGCCCACATTCGGACTCAGGTGCTGGACCACCTCATCAGGCAGTCCCACCAACTGGCTGAGGATCTGTGTGGCTTCGTAATGCAACGGGAGGGGCGAGTCCCCGTCTACCTCAGAGCCAAGCTCCTGCAACAAGCGGCTGAATTCCTGTCTGATCAATGGATCAAGCATGGGAGTGTTGATTCTGCGCAACTGAAAGGAATGGCAGAGGCTGCGTTTGGCGGCAATGTCCCCAGCCTTAGCCAGGATGTCCTCGACCTTTTTCACCAGGCTGGAGAATTCACGCCTGCAGACACAGCGGAAATCAGCCAGGCACGAATCACGGAAGCCGTTGTTCGTGCGTCTTGGGTAATGCTGCGTCAGGTGCAGAGTTTTGATTTGCGGGATTACGACCAAGACTTGCCTGGGGACGCCGGCGAAGCCCCCTTTAGCTACGGTCGAGACCCTTATGCAGTCGCCAAGGACCTGACGCGCATCGCGCTGCAGATCACCAAGGAAAACGAATTGCACCTGAATCACCTCGACTTGGCGACAAATTGGACGCAAAATTCCATTGACCGAGCGACCACCCTTGTGCGCACCGAGTACCGGATGTTGACCGACCGCGCGTTGCGCAGCAGTTTCAAGGATCAGCTTTATTCGGAAGCGGCAATTCATCATGTAGCGGGTTTATACGATCAGATCATTAGCACTATCAGCACCAGGGCCAGAAATGGCTTCATTCTGGTCGAGCGGAACGCAATTGACGCTATGGCAGCAACGGCATACGTCCATTACCTACCGAAGAACGATCAGAGCCCGAAAGTCTCCGCGAGCGAGAAAGTCGACAGCGGCGAAGAGGTAGGTACTCGATCAGAAAGCACCAAGGAAGATCATCATGTTCGCCAAGATCCACAACCAACGACAACTCAGCGGTTCTCGTTCTTCAAGCCAAAAGCGGCCTAGCGAGCGCAATACCGTTGCGAAGCCACTGCTAGCGGCAGTTCTTTGCATGGCTTTTTCGGTACAGGCCATCGCACAGGATATTTGTGATGACGTTGAGGCGGCGCGCCAAGAGCGTGTGAGCCAGGTTGAACAAGAAGTTGACCTGGAACACAAAACCCTCGAGGAAGCCCGGAAAGCGCTGCGCGAGTGCCAGATCAATCTCAATGCGCAAATGAGCTCAATGGTCGGGTCTGGCGCACTTGCGGAACTACTCAAGAACGTGGGCAAGGACCTGTCCCAGACTGCTTGCGATGAGATCAAGCGTAAGGCAGAGGAAGCCGCGCGTAAGGTCGAGCAGGCTGCCAAAGACAAGGCCAAGCAGGCAGGAATAAACAAGGTGTCTGAGGTCGCTCAGAACGCCTATGACGGCTACCAATCCGGGTATGAATCTCAGGTCCCGGGCAGTTTGACGCAACCCGGTGACTCCACCTCCAAGAGCGCCTGGGATTCGTTGGGCAAGCTGTTGTCGAACTAAACGAAGAATTTAAGCCATGCGTACTGCACACACAAAACTCTTCGCCTTGACCCCTGCAGCATTGGCTTTGGGGGCTGCTCTTCAACTGGCGCCCACAGTAGCTAGCGCTGCTCAATGCTCGATCACAACGTCATGTGAGCGCACGACCATCAGCGAAGCGAACAAAACTCGTGGTCGTATCGAAGCAATGGAACAGACCGTGGCCGAAGCTGTGCATCAGGCACGGATTGAAATTGTCGAGGCCATTGCTGGTTCATCGAAGACGATCTCTGATGCGGTGACCAATGGGTCGGATGCTATCAGCGAGAACCAGGCTGATGTTGAAAAGCGAAAAGAAAAAACAGAAGCCAAGAAAACTCGGCCTCCGATGCAGTGCGGGAACACAGCCGGATCGCAAGGTCCTCGGGGTGGAGGGGCAGGGGGGGCGAAGAAACCGAGTGGCCCGGATGGTTCGTACCAGCCTGGAAGCGTCTCAGAGCGCTGGGAAAAGGCTATGAAGGAATCGGAGCAGCTTTCGGGCGTGAGCGTTCCCCCTCCTGCCCAGGCTGAAGAACATAAGGCCGACCTGGCAGTAGGTGGCTGTGAAACCTTTGCTGATCCTAACTCGGTTCGCGGCTATATGTGCCGGACTGTGGCAAAAGTCCAAAAAGGATCAAGCCCGTTCGCTGATGCGGATATCAAAGCGTCGACCCTGTTTGACGGGCCCAACGCGAAGGACAGCAGCATCAAAAATATCTCGATTCCATCGGCC
>Ga0079224_100002422_pt1 | contig 22627 bp, 17 predicted proteins | sample Stecom2015_FD_80414 | JGI IMG/M metagenome (GOLD analysis project Ga0079224, IMG submission 80414) | Agricultural soil microbial communities from Utah to study Nitrogen management - Steer compost 2015 | ecosystem: Environmental > Terrestrial > Soil > Agricultural land | place: USA: Utah...
CCGTCCTCGCCGCCGAAGCCGTCCTCGGAGGCGGAGTCGGTCTCGAGGTGGATCGCCTCGTGCGGGCCGGTGTCCGCATCGGGCTCCTCGGGATGGGGGCGGCGCCGCCCCTGCATCGGGTCCTCCCGCGCGACGAAGCGCGCGAAGGTCACGGTGCCGACGAAGGCGAGCCCGGTCAGGCTCAGCATCGCGGGCCCCGCCCAGGCTGCGCCGGAATGCGCCACGTGCAGCGCCAGGCCCATCACCACGAGGGTGACCAGGGAATCGCTCGAGATCGCACGGTCCAGGATGGTGGGGCCCACGATCATGCGGTACACGATCGCGAGGCCGGCGAGGGCGAGGATCACGGCGTAGACCGCCAGGACGACGTCGAAGGCGCTCATCGCAGACCCGCCTCCTCGAGGATCTCGCGGCGGCCGACGGCCCACAGCAGGCGCTCCTCCTGCGCCCGCACGCTCTCGCGGGCCTTCTCCACGGCCTCCGGGGTGCCCGCGTTGAAGGTGTGCAGGAACAGGGTGCCGGTGGCGCGCTGCGCCTCGACCACGACCGAGCCCGGGATCAGGGTGCACAGCACACCTGTGAAGGTCAGGAAGAAGTCCGAGCGGGAGGCCATCTGCACCGCGATCACGGAGCTCGGGGGCTGCGGGCCGGGACGCACCGCGAACCAGCCCACCTGCACCGCCGAGATCGCGCAGTCGGTCAGGAAGCGCAGCACGAAGAGGGTGAAGCGCACAGGGCGCAGGGTCAGCTCATGACCGGTGGGAGGCATCGGGAAGAGCACGAAGACGAGCACGGCCACCAGGGCGCCGCCGAGCACGTTCTTCAGGTCGACCCCGCCCCACAGCAGGCACCACAGGGCCACGGCCGTGAGCACCCACAGCCAGGAGCGGCGCAGGTCGCGGATCCGTCGCGAGATCATCCGTCCACCTCCACGGCCACGCCGTCCTCGATCCGGTGGCCCTGGTCGTCGATCCGGTATCGCAGGTCCCCGGCCGCCTCGTCACCGAGCACCGCACCCACGTAGGGGGTGCGCTGCAGCACCGAGTGCGCGGCCTCGTCGGCGTAGTTCATCAGCGGGCCCGCGAAGACGGTCAGCGCCAGGGAGAAGCTGATCATGGCGGTGGTCGCGCCGGTCATCACCTTCGGCATCGGCACGTCCCGGGCGATGATCTCCTCGCTCGGCTCCTGCCAGAAGGCGCGGTTCCAGATCTTCGCGATCGCGTACAGGGTCAGCAGGCTGGTGATGACGCTGACGGCGATGAGGATCCACCCGGCGGTGTTGTCATAGGCGATGCCCGCCTCGATCAGCCCGACCTTGCCGATGAAGCCGGAGAACGGCGGGATGCCGGCGAGGTTCATCGCGGGGATGAAGAAGAGCACCGCGATGAGCGGGGCGAGCTTCTGGAGTCCGCCGAGCCGGATGAGGTTCGTCGTCCCTCCGCGGTGCTCGATCAGCCCGGCGGCGAGGAACAGCGTGGACTGCACGGTGATGTGGTGGGCGACGTAGTAGATCGTCGCCGCCATGCCGAGCTGGGTGACCATGCCGATGCCGAACAGCATGTAGCCCATGTGGGAGACCAGCGTGAAGGACAGCACGCGCTTGAGGTCCGTCTGCGCGACAGCGCCCAGGATCCCGATGAACAGGCTCAGCCCGGCCGCGGCCAGCAGCAGGTTCGAGATCTGCGAGAAGGGGAACAGCAGCGTCTCCAGGCGCAGGATCGCGTAGATGCCGACCTTCGTGAGCAGCCCCGCGAAGACCGCGGTGACCGGCGCGGGAGCGGTCGGGTACGAGTCGGGCAGCCAGGCGCTCAGCGGGAAGATCGCGGCCTTGATCGCGAAGGCGACCAGCAGCATCAGCTCCAGGATCATGCGGGTGCCGGGCTCGAGCCCGTCCAGCCGCACTGCGAGCTCGGCCATGTTCACGGTGCCGGCGGCGGCGTAGATCGCCGCGATCGCGGCCAGGAAGATCACCGAGCTGAGCACCGAGACGATCACATAGGTGGTCGCGGCGCGGACGCGGCTCGCGGAGCCGCCGAGGGTGAGCAGCACATAGCTCGAGGCCAGCAGCACCTCGAAGCCGACGTAGAGGTTGAACAGGTCCCCGGCGAGGAACGCCATGGACACGCCCGCGACGAGGGTGAGATAGGTGGGGTGGTAGATCGCCACCGGCGTCCGCTCGACGTTCTCGCTCACGCTCTGCGCGCTCGAGTAGACGAGAACCGCGAGGGTGACGAAGCTCGAGACGGTCAGCATCAGCGCCGTCAGCCGGTCCGCGACCAGCACGATCCCCAGCTGCGGTGTCCAGTTGCCGATCTGCAGGACCAGCACGCCCTCCTGGGTGACGTGCCAGGCCAGCACCAGCGCGATCGCGAAGATCGCCAGCAGCGTGACCACCGCGAGGCCGAGCTGCAGCCGGGTGTGGTGGCGCAGCAGCAGCGTGATCGCGGCGCCGACGAGCGGCAGCATCACGGGCAGGGCGAGGAGGAGCTCCATGCTCAGATGTCCTCCTCGTCGCTCGTGCGGTCGCGGATCTCGTGGCGCAGCGCCACGGCCTCCCCGCGGCGGTGCTCGCGGCGTCGGCGCGCGGTCTCGCGCAGCGAGTCGGCGTCGCCCTCGTCGGCCTCCGTCGCGTCCTGGGGGACGTCCTCGGCGCTGGTGAGGTCCGAGCCCAGCGGGTCGTCGTCCTCGTCGCCGAGCCCCTGGGACTGGGCGAGCGCGCCGCGCCGCGCCTCCTCGCTGAGCGCCTGCGACCAGGGCAGCCGCTCCGCGTCCTGGCTGCGACGCCGGCGACGGCGCAGCACGCGCCGGTCCTCGACGTCGTCGGGGACCTCGTCGTGGCCGAACAGCTGCCAGGCCCGGTACGCGAGCGCCATGCCGAAGGCGGTGATGCCCAGCGAGATCACGATCGCGGTGAGCACCATCGCGAAGGGCAGCGGGTCGGTCATCTGCTCGGGCTCGCCGCTGCCCTCGAAGGGCGGGGTCCCGATCGGTCCGGCGGCGACGATGAACAGCAGGTTCACGCCGTTCCCGGCGAGGACGAAGCCGAGCATGACGCGGGTCAGGGTGCGCTCGAGCACGAGATAGACGCCGCAGGCGATGAGCACCCCGGCGGTCAGGAGGAGGGCGAGGCTAACGGGCATCGGCATCGGCCTCCTGCTGCTGGTCGATCTGGGCGCCGAGGGAGCGGAGGAAGTCGAGCATCACGCCCACCACCACGAGGTACACGCCGAGGTCGAACAGCAGCGCCGTCGGGAAGTGCAGCTCGCCCAGCAGCGGCACGTCCACCACGGGCGTCGCCTGGGAGAAGACGTTGGCGCCGAAGAGGACGGGCAGCACCCCGGAGATGACCGCGAGCGCCATGCCGGCGCCGAGGACGAAGCCGGCCTGGACCGGGGCGGCCTCGGTGAGCTCGTAGCGACCCCCGGCGAGATAGCGCACCGCGAGGGCCAGTCCCGCGACGAGGCCGCCGGCGAAGCCGCCGCCGGGCAGGTTGTGCCCGGCCATCAGCAGGTACACGGAGAACATCATCATCATCGGGAAGGCGATGCGGGTGATGACCTCGAGGACCACCATCCGCCGCTCGGGCGCGAGGGTCAGCCCGGCCGAGAGCCAGGTGCGCCAGCGGTTGCCGCCCGCGACGTCATCGGGGCGCGCATCGAAGTCGAGCACGTTCTGCGGCAGGGCCGGGTCCGCGCGACGGCGCCAGATCGAGGTGCGCGAGGCGTCGAGGTCGCGCACGCGGGCGATGGGCCGCTCGCGCCGGGTCACGAAGATCAGCGAGGCGACGCCGGTGGCGACCACGAGCAGCACGGAGATCTCGCCCATCGTGTCCCAGACGCGGGCGTCGACCAGGGTCACGTTGACGACGTTGTGGCCGCCGCCGATCTCGTAGGCAGGCTCGATCAGTCCCTTGCCGAGCGCTTCGCGGTAGCGGGCGTCGGCCGCATACAGGGTGCCGCCGCACAGCACGAGCGCGGTCGAGATCGCGATCGCCCATCGGCCCCAGGCGCCGATGCGCAGCGGCCGGCGCGAGAAGTGCAGCGGCAGGCGGCGCAGCACGAGCACGAGCACGACGGTCATCGCGGTCTCGACCAGCACCTGGGTGGTGGCGACGTCGGGAGCGCCCGCGATCAGGAAGAGCACGGCCACGCTGTAGCCGGTGACGGTGATCAGGAAGACCGCCCGCAGCCGGCGCCGGGAGCGCGCGGCGCCGATCGCGGCGAGCGCCGCGACGGGCAGGACGATCAGCTCGACCGGGTGCTGGAAGAGCACCAGGTTGTCCGGCAGCGGCGACTGGGTCAGCGCGACCGGGGCGACCAGCGCCAGCAGCACCACGAGCATCGTGCCCAGGGTGTAGGGCAGCGAGCCCCGCTGGAACAGGGGCGTGATGATGATCGAGAGCTTGTCGACCGTGCGCAGGATGCGGCGGAAGCCGCGCTCGGCGTCGAGCACGTCCAGCGCCCGCTCGGGTGCCCAGGTCAACGGGGAGACCGCCTTCTGGAGCAGCGCCACGGGCCGCGGGATCAGGCACAGGACGATGCCCAGGCCGAGGGTGATCGCCGAGGCGAGCAGCGGCACTCCCAGGTGCGGGACGACCACGAGGTGGATCCCCTCCCCCGTCTCCGGGAGCACCGAGGCGTAGGTGCGCAGCACCTCCTCCAGCGGCGAGGTCAGCACGATCAGGGCGAGGGACGCTGCGGTGATCAGCGCGGGAGCGAGCCAGTACAGCGGGGTGATCCGCACGGCGGCGACGCGGGGGGCGCCGGGTGCCGGGCCGAAGGCACCGCGCACGAAGCGCCAGGAGTAGGCGACGGTGAGGACGGAGCCGGCGACCAGCGCGATCAGGAGCAGGCGCTGCCAGCCGCCCGCGTACCAGAGCGCCGAGTAGATCGACTCCTTGGCGACGAAGCCGTACAGCGGCGGGACCGCGGCCATCGAGGCCGCCGAGAGCGTGCCGATCACGGCGAGGACGGGCGCTACCCGGCCCACGCCGGAGAGGATGCGCAGGTCGCGGGTGCCGAACCGCTTGTCGATGATGCCCACGACCATGAACAGCGGTGCCTTGAACAGCGCATGGGCGATCAGCATCGCGAGCCCCGCGAGCACCGCGTCGTGAGTGGCCAGGCCCGTGACGGCGGCGAGGAATCCGAGCTGGGAGACGGTGCCGTAGGCGAGCAGCAGCTTGATGTCGGTCTGCCGCAGCGCGCGCCAGCCGCCGAGCAGCATGGTCGCCGCGCCGAGCACCGCCAGGACGACCGTGATCACCTCGAGGTGGGTCAGCGCCGGCGCCATGCGGAGGATCAGGTAGATGCCCGCCTTCACCATCGCCGCGGCGTGCAGGTAGGCGGAGACCGGGGTCGGGGCCGCCATCGCGCCGGGGAGCCAGAAGTGGGTCGGCACGAGCGCGGACTTGCTGGTCGCGCCCGCGAGCATGAGCACCATGGCGGTGATCAGGAAGGGGCCTGCCTCGGTCCACATCGGGTCCGCGACGATCTCGGACAGGCGCAGGGTGCCCGCCTCGGCGGCGACCATCAGCATGCCCACCAGCATCGCCAGGCCACCGGCGGTGGTGGAGATCAGGGCGTTCAGCGCCGCACGGCGAGAGGCCTGCTTGTCCTGGTAGTGGCCCACCAGCAGATAGGAGAAGACGGTGGTGAGCTCCCAGAAGGTGTAGATCACCATGACGTCGTCGGCCAGGACCAGGCCCACCATGGCGCCGGCGAAGGCGGTGAGCACGCCGGCGAAGCGGCCCAGTCCCGGCTCGGAGTCCTTGAAGTAGCGCGCGCAGTACAGCAGCACCATCGCCCCGATGCCGGTCGCGATCAGGCCGAGCACCCAGCTGAGGGTGTCCAGGCGGAAGGCGAGGTCGATCCCGAAGGCGGGGATCCAGGGGACGGACACCTCGACCGGCGCCTCCCCGAGGGAGCGCGGATCGAAGGTCGCCAGCCACACGGCGGAGGCGGCGGGCACCACCGCCAGGGGGTAGAACGCGCTGCGCCCGATCCAGCGGACGAGGAGGGGAGCCACGAGCGCCGCCACCATGTGGGCGAGCAGCATCGTGAACACGGAATCTCCGTCCGGCGCGGGGAAAGGACCAGGTGCCATCCTACGCGAGGGGGCCGCCTCTTTCCTGGGCCTCCGCTGATCTCACAGCGGGCGGGGCCCGCAGCGCGGGGCTCGTCGCTCCGTAGAGTGAGGCCATGATCTCGCCCCGACGGCTCCGTCCCCAGGTCGTCCCCTTCGCGCTGTGGGACGGCGGCATGTCCGCCTTCAGCTCCGTGATCCTCACCTTCGTCTTCGCCACCTACGTGGCCAGCGGCGTCGCCTCCGAGGGCGCGGTCGGCGAGGAGGCGATCACCGCCGCGCAGGCCCATGGCTCCCAGGTGCTGACCACCTGGCAGGCGATCGGTGCGGTCGCCGTCGCGCTGCTCGCCCCGCTGCTGGGCAACCTCGCCGACTCCGGCGGCGCCCGCAACGCCCTGCTGCGGATCACGACGCTCGCCACCGTCGCGACCGTCGCGCTGATGCCGCTGGTGAAGCTCGATCCCGACTACCTCACCCTCGGGGCGGTGCTGATCGCTCTCGCGGTCGTCTTCAGCGAGCTCGCCGGCGTGTTCGTGAACTCGGTGCTGCCCGAGATCTCCACCCCCGCGAACCGGGGACGGATCTCGGGGACCGCCTGGGCGGTCGGCTACTGGGGCTCGATCGTGTGCCTGGGCCTGGTGCTGGTGCTCTTCGTGATGCCCGGGACGGGAATGCTGGGGGTCACGGGCGAGGACGGCTGGAACTACCGGGCGATCCCCCTGTTCGTGGCGCTGTGGATCCTCCTCGGGACGCTCCCGCTGATGCTCCGCGCCCCGCGCCACCCGGCCACCGCGCCCGGCGAGCGCTGGAACCCTTGGCAGGGCTACGCCTCGATCATCCGCCGCGTGCTCCGGGCGGTGAAGGAGGAGCCGGTGATGCTCCAGTACCTGGTCGCCTCCGCGATCTACCGTGACGGGCTCGGCGCCGTGTTCTCGATCGCGGGCGTCCTCGCCGCGAATGCTTACGGCTTCGGGGCGGTGGAGATCATCGTCTTCGGCATCGCCGCGAACCTCGTCGCCGGCGTCGGGGTGTTCCTCGGCGGGAGGGTCGACGACCGCGTCGGCCCCCGCCCCGTGATCATCGCCGGCTGCGCCGGCATCATCGTGCTGGGCCTGGTGGTGCTCGCCTTCGAACCGACGATCGTGTTCTGGGTCGCGGGCCTGGCGATCTGCCTGTTCGTCGGCCCCGTGCAGTCCGCCTCGCGGAACCTGCTCACCCGGCTGTCGCTCCCGGGCCGGGAGACGGAGAACTTCGGACTCTACGCGACGACGGGCCGGGCGCTCGGGTTCCTCGGCACCGCGGCCTTCGCAGCGACGGTCGCGCTCTCCGGCGAGACCCGCACCGGGATCCTCGGGATCGTGATCGTGATGGCGCTGGGACTGGTCGCCTTCCTGCCGATCCGGCTGGGGGCCGCAGGACGCGCCGCCTCGACCGCCGGCTCACGCGCCGAGGCCCCCTCCGCCGGCGCCTGACCTCCCCTACGTCCGCGCGTCCTGGCCTCTGTCCCACCGCGACGCCTGCTCGCCCCGACGCCTCCCGGGGACCGGTGCGTGTCGCCCGCGCCGCTCACCCCGGAGACCGCGGCGGGCAATGGCGGCGGGCGATGGCGGCGGGCGACGGCGGCGGGGGGCGATGGTCAGGTCGTGGCGTGTGGCGGTCCTCTATGCCATATGTGGCGCAGAGGAACGCCACACGCCACGAACCGACATGACCCCGTGGCGACAGGGCGGTGCCGGACCGTCGGACAGCGCCGCGGCGACGCCGGAGGGTCGGACAGCGACAGGCCGGCGTCAGCAGATCGAGCGGGCCGGCGTCGGCAGGTCGAGCGGGCCGGCGTCGGCAGGTCGAGCGGCGGGAGGCGAGGAGCCGGGCGGCGGAAGGGGGTCAGGCGAGGTCGGCGGGATCCACCAGGAGGCCGTCGAGGTCCAGGACGTAGCCGCCGACGCTCTCGGCGATCAGCCCGGCGATCACCCCGATGCGCCGGTACGCCTCCTGCCACCGCTCCGCCGTCGGGGCGTCCGGCGTCTCGATCGCGTCCTCCTCCGGGTCCGCGGTGACGTGGACGAGCTGGTAGTCCACGGCATCGCCCAGCCATTCGAGGGCGCTGAGGGCGATGGGGCGGGAGCTGCGCCCCACCCGCACCTCGATCACGTCGCCGCCGGGCAGCGGCGCGCTGAGCCCGTAGCCGGTACGGGAGGTCTCCTCGGGAGCGCGGTCCAGCTCCGCCTCCGGCTCGAGCGGCGCGAGCAGCTGGGCGAGGGATTCCGGCGCGAGGGCGTGGGGGCTCGTGACCGTCAGGTCCCGCACGTGGTACGGATGCGGCTCGAGGCGGACGTGGTCGTCGGTGACGACAGCGCCGTACAGACGCCGTGCGAGCGCCCAGGCCAGGTCGAGGCTCTCCCGCTCCACGCCGAAGGGCAGCCCCTCGGGAAAGGCGCGGCCGTAGCCGTGGGAGTCGACCATGCCCTCGGGGACGGGGTCCTCGCGCACCCGTGGGGTCTCCAGGGTCCAGCGTCCCGCGCCGCGCGGCGTCCGGTCGGGGACCAGGCGGACGTCGTCGCCGATCTCGATCACCCCGCCCTCGACCTCCCGGGCGGTGGGGCGGACGTTGAGGATCATCGTGAGCACCTCGGCGGGGTCGGTGTCCCGCGGCAGCTGGAGACGATGGCTGGTGCGGACCGGCTCGGTCACTGCTGCTCCTCCTGGAGAGGGATCCGGGTGCGATGGAAGTTCTGCGCCGAGCGGGAGGGCGTGGGCCCGCGCTGGCCGAGATAGCGGTTGAGGTTCCCGGCGCTGCCGTAGGGGTTCTGCGACGGGCTGGAGAGGCGGAAGAAGCACAGCTGGCCGATCTTCATGCCGGGCCACAGCGCCACCGGGAGGGTCGCCATGTTCGACAGCTCCAGGGTGATGTGCCCGTCGAAGCCGGGGTCGATGAACCCGGCGGTCGAATGGGTCAGCAGCCCCAGCCGGCCCAGCGAGCTCTTGCCCTCCAACCGGGCGGCGACGTCGCCCGGCAGGGTGATCTGCTCGTAGGTCGAGGCGAGCACGAACTCCCCCGGGTGCAGCATGTACGCCTCGTCGGGATCGACGGCGACCTCGCGCGTGAGGTCCGCCTGCTCGATCGAGGGATCGATCAGGGCATGCTTGTGGTTGTCGAAGAGGCGGAAGAAGCGGTCGATCCGCACGTCCACGGAGGCGGGCTGGATCATCGCCTCGTCGAAGGGGGACAGCCGCACCCGTCCGGCCTCGATCTCGGCCCGGATGTCTCGATCGCTCAGCAGCACGGCGACCAGACTAGTCCCCCACCGGCGCCGTGCGTGAGCCCGTCCCGAATCGTCCCGGTTCGCGGACCACTCCGGAGAGGGGGTATGCTGTCTCCCGTTCGCTCGGACGGCAGGCCTCCTGCACCGGCCGGGCACCGTTTCGCGGGTGTAGTTCAATGGTAGAACTTCAGCTTCCCAAGCTGACAGCGCGGGTTCGATTCCCGTCACCCGCTCTCGCGACCAGAGCCGCGATCTCCGTCCCCGGAGGTCGCGGCTCCGTCATGTCGGGGTCATGTCAGGGGTCGAAGTCCAGGATCACGTCCGAGTGGGCCCGCGCCCTTCTCCCGCCTCGCTCCCCGCCGCGGCGTGACGCGTTCCGATCCCCGCCGCGCAGGGGTCTGCGGCACACGGGTTCTGTCGAACGTCCCGGTGAGTGTAAGAATGCGGCATGCCCAAGATCATCGGAGGGTCGCTCGAGGAGCACCGCGAACGCACGCGGGAGAAGATCTTCGCCGCCCTGGCCGAGCTGCTGGAGACCCAGGAGTTCGAGACCATCACCTTCTCCCGCATCGCGGCCGCGGCCGGCGTGGGCCGCACCGCGATGTACAACCACTTCCCCGACCGCGAGACCCTCCTGATCGAGTACGCGATCCACGAGACGACGGACTACATCACCCAGCTGCGGGCCGGGGTCAGCGACTCGGCGACCCCGCGCGAGGCGGTCATCGCCTACGTGCGCACCCAGCTGGAGCTCACCGTCTCCTTCCACGTACCGCAGGCCGCGGGCCGGGCCGCCCTCACCCCCGACGCGGCCTCGCGGATGCGCGAGCACGTGGTGCTGATCGAGGAGGTGCTCAGCACGATCGTGGAGGCCGGGATCGCGGCGGGCGACTTCTCCGCCGACCTCGACGTGACCGGCACCGTCCGGATCATCAACGGCCTGCTCGTCGGCTCCTCCGCGAAGCGCTACCCGCGCGAGGCGCTGGAGCGCTTCGTGCTGCAGGGGCTCGGCGCGACCGTCTGAGCGCGCCGGCGCCTCAGCCCCTTCCCTTGCGCTTCCTGCGGGTGGGCCGGGCGGTGACGGTGACCTCGTGGCGGTCCTCCTCGTCGACCTCCCAGTCCATCGCGTCCAGGGAGTCCTCCGGGGTCTCCTCCGCGGTGCGGGAGAAGAGCGGGCGGGACAGCTCCTCGTGCTCGTCCTCGAGGTCCACCTCGGGCGCGGTGGCGGTGATGACCCAGCAGGTCAGCGCGATGATGATCGCGACGACGGAGATGCCCCAGCGGAGATAGGCACTGGTGCCGTCGGTGCTCATCCCCACCACGGCGCTCACCGCGAGCGCGGAGAGCAGCGAGGCGGTCAGCGCCAGCGGCAGCGCCACCGAGCCGATCACGGAGCGCAGGATGCCGGTGAGCACCGCCCCGCCGAGCGCGCCGGAGTGCCCCCAGGAGCCGGGGCCGCCGTAGCGGCCGGAGCCGATCACGGCGGAGGCGCCGGCAAGGGTCGAGGCGGAGCCGAGGGTCCACAGCCCCAGGCCCGCCGCGGTCAGCACCACGCCGACGACGAGGCCCGGCAGCGCGGCCGGGCCGAGCCCGAAGCCGGCCACCACAGGGGCGAGCACCGCGACGACCACGGGGGTCAGCGCGGCCCGGCGCACCATCTCGGGCAGCTCGGGCAGTTCCGCGCCGTCACGGCCCTCGAGCATCACCGCGCGGGTCTCCACGACCGCGTTCGCGCCGAGCCGGCGGGCGCCGTCCAGGAGCGAGGAGGTCATCAGCAGGACGGTCACCACGCCGAGGGCGACGCCGCCGAGCAGGGTGAGCGAGGCGGGGGTCGCCAGGTGCAGGGCCCGGTCCTCCCACACGGTCGCGGCGCGCGGGGCGAGCTGCAGCGCGGAGACGACGGGGCCGAGGGTGCCGAGGCCGATCAGCACTGCGGCGAGCAGCAGCGCGCCGAGCGGACCGGTCGCGATGCCGCCCGCGGCGCGGCGCGAGCCGCTCTCCGCCCCGGCGCGGTCCAGCAGCGTGGAGGCCAGCAGCGGCCCCGCATGACCGGCGACCACGATCAGCGCGCCGAGGCCGGCGTGGACCGCGAGGGTCAGGGCGAGGGAGGGCACACCGGCTGCGAGCACGGAGAGCACGGCGGCGATGAGGACCACGAGGGCGAGCGCCCCGGCGGCGGTCAGCGCCGAGGAGCCCAGGCCGGCGGTGAGGCCGAGCGCCCCGCCGGTGCGGGAGGTGCGGGCGGCGCGCAGCACGGAGCCGCCCAGGCGGTGGCCGGTGCCGCCCAGCAGCAGCACCGTCGCGAGCGCGGCGAGGACGCCGAGGCCGAGCGCCGCGGCGACCACGACGTTCGGGGTGATGCCGTAGAGGGCGAGCATGTCGAGGAAGGCGGAGGCGTACTGCGAGTCGTCCGTCTGGGAGATGAACTGGCTCAGGTCGCCGCCGAGCTCCTCGATCTGCGGCTCGAGCTGCTCGCGCGGCGTATCGGTGCCGCCGGTGATCGCGGGGTCGGTGAAGTTCTCGAGCCCGACGTCCTCGAAGCGGAGGTCCTTGTACTGGGAGGGGATCCACAGCGCCGCAGCGGCGACCGCGCCGGCGGCGCCGAGCACGGAGGGGACCAGTCCGCCCAGCTGCAGCGCACCGCGCTCGTGGCCCTCGCGGCCCGCATGGGGGACGACGGCGGCGACGCCCGCGGCGAGCAGCGCGGTGCCCAGCGCCAGCAGCGTGATGACGAAGCCCTCGGCCGCGAGGACGGGCACGCCGAGCAGCACGCCGAGGGCGGCGCCGGCGGTCGCGACGGCGACGAGGTCGGCGCCGAGGGCCCCGCCGCGGCGCACCATGCGGGCGCTGCGCAGGTGGGGGCCGCCGAGGTTGTCCTCGTCGTCGACGTCGAGCTCGTGCTCGTCGGTGCCGACCAGCACCGCGGCCGCGGCCGCGCCCGCCTCGACCGGGGCTGCGCTGGCCCGCACCACGAGGGCGGAGATCGCGGCGCCCGCGGCGAGGGCGATGAGCGCAGGCCCGGCCGTGGTCTGCAGGAACCACACCGCGATCACCACGGGCAGCGTGGCGAGCGCGAGCGCGCCGGCGACCGTGAGCGCCCCCAGCCGCGGGACCATCGCCCCGCGCCGCTCGGGATCGACGCCGAGCGCGGCGAGCTGGATCGCCAGGCCCCGCCAGGCCGCGAGCGGTCCGAGCGCGAGCCCGACCAGCAGCATCGCCGAGCGCAGGATGCGGTCGTCGGTCCCGCCGGGGGCCAGGTACACCACCACGGCGAGCGGCAGCCCCACCCACAGCAGGATCGAGGCGGAGGACAGCAGCGGCGCGCCGAGCCGTCGTCCGAGGGCCGGGTCCACCTCGGCGCTGTCCTCGTCGCGCCGCAGCCGGGTGGGCACGACCGCCCCGGCGACGAGCGCGGCCACGGCCAGCAGGCCGAGGACGAGCAGGGTGACGGCGAGATCGTCGCCGAGGGGGAATTGCGTGATCAGATCCACGGGTCGGCTTCAGCTTCCGTCGGCGTCAGAGGTCAGGCGAGCAGGGAGAGGTCCAGATGATCCGGGCCGCCCTCGACGACCCGGATCGGGACCCCCCAGTCCTGCTGGTGCATGTGGCAGGCGGGGAACTCCACGGCCGGGTCCGCGTCGCAGGAGGCGGCGCGGGCGCTGACGTGGAGGACGCCCTCGGCGTACGCGGGGTCGAGCGTGACGGTGCGCTCGAGCGCGGTGTCCACCCCTCCCCCGCCCTGCAGCATCGAGGTGGGCGTGGTCGCGATCGTGACCTGCGTGGACGGCCCGAGGGAGTCGTCGAGCTTGTGCCCGGGCGGCGGCGTGAACAGCACGCGCACGGTGAGCGGGCCGGGACCCACCTCGGTCGCGGGCCGCTCGGAGCGCTGGGCGCCCTCGTCGATCACGCGCTCGGCGGCCTTCGCGACCGGCACCCAGGTGATGCGGTGCACGCCGGACTCGACGACGATCAGCTGGCCGATCCCGTCCACGGGCGGGCCGACGATCGCATCGGAGGGCTCCTTGAGGTCGGTCGCGACGGTGACGACCTCACCGGTCTCCTCGTCCAGGAGACGGATCGCGCCGTTGTAGGTGTCGGCGATAGCGATGCGCCCGTCGGGCAGGGCGGTCACGCCGAGCGGGTGCTGGAGGCGGGCCCGGTCGAGCGGTCCGTCCACATGGCCGAAGTCGAACAGGCCCTTGCCCACCAGGGTGCTGACCTGCATGGTCTGCGGGTCCAGGAGGCGCACCGCGGAGGACTCGGAGTCCGCGATCACGATCCGGCCGTCGGGCATCTCGTCCAGGCCCGAGGGCTGTGCCCACCAGGAGGTGACGGCGGGGCCGTCGACGAGGCCCTCCTGGGTGGTGCCCGCGAGGACCAGCAGGGCGCCGGTGGCGGGGTCGTAGGTCCACAGCTGGTGGATCCCGGCCATGGCGATCACGGCGCGGTTCAGGGAGTGGCTCCAGGTGAGGTCCCAGGGGGTGGAGAGGCTGTAGGAGCGGGCATCGCCCTCGCCGCGCGGCAGCGGCTCGCCCTGCATCCACTGCTCGCCGGTGCCGGCGAGGGTGGTGACCTCGGTGGCGGTGCGGGAGCGCAGCAGGCGGTCCTGGCCGATCTTCACGCCGCGCAGGCGGTGCCCGGCGGTGTCGGCGACCAGGAGGTCGTAGCCGACCTCCTGGGCGACCTCGGCGGGCAGGGCGAGGACGCCGTTGGGCTCGGCGAACCGGGCGGTGTCCTCGTCGCCGTCGGCGTGGCCGCGCTCCCCGGTGCCGATGATCGCGTCGACCGTCGCGCCGTCGGCCTGGAAGACGACCAGGCGGTGCTGGCCCGCGTCGGAGACCACCAGCCGGCCGTCGGGCAGGACGGCGAGCTTCGAGGGGAAGCGGAGGGTCTGCTCGGTCCGCTCGGCGAGGACGGTCGGCGCGGGGCCGCGACGCAGCGAGCCGTCGGCCTCGCCCTCGGCGACGAGCTCGGCGACCAGGCGGTCGAGGTTCGCGGCATGGCCCTCGCCGGAGAGGTTGCCGGCGATGCGGCCGTGGGTGTCCAGGACCATCAGGGTGGGCCAGGCGCGGGCGCCGTAGGCGCTCCAGGTCTCCAGCTCCGGATCGTCGATCACGGGGTGGGAGACCTCGTAGCGCTCGATGTTGGCCTGCAGCGCCTCGGGGTCCTTCTCGAACTCGAACTTCGGGGAGTGCACGCCGATGACGACGAGCTCATCGGCCCACTTCTCCTCGAGGGGGCGCAGCTCGTCCAGGACGTGCAGGCAGTTCACGCAGCAGAACGTCCAGAAGTCCAGCAGCACGATCTTCCCGCGCAGCGTCTCGAGGTCCAGCTCGGCGCCGCCGGTGTTCAGCCAGCCGCGGCCGCGCAGCGGCGAGCCGTGGGCGCGGGAGGTCAGGGGCGCGGAGGGGTCCGACGAAGTGGTCATGGGGTCCAGTGAACACCGGATCGGCGCCCGGGGGCCAACTCGGGTGACATGCGCGGACATCCGCGCCGGAACGCCTCCCGGGTCACCAGGTCGCGATCCAGGCCGCGAGCTCGGGATCGGTGAGGGAGGTGAGGGCGAGGTCCGCGGGCGGGACGGGGTGCCCGGGGGCGGGGACCGCGATGAGGCGCAGCCCCGCGTCGCGGGCGGCGCGGGCTCCGGTCCCTGAGTCCTCCAGGGCCAGGCAGTCCTCGGGCCGCTGTCCCAGGGCGCGGGCCGCCGCGGCGTACATGTCGGGGGCCGGCTTGGGGTTCTCGACGGTGTCCGAGGCCTCCAGGACGGTGAAGTGCTCCCGCAGGCCGCCGGCGACGAGCTTGTGGTCCAGCGCCTCGAGCCAGGAGTTCGAGGCGCAGCCCAGCGGCACCCGGGCCGCCGCCGCCCGCAGCACCTCGGCCGCGCCGGGCAGGGTGCGCACCCCGCCGGAGAGCTCGTGGTCGAACTCGCGGTGCAGGTCGGCGAGGACCTCGGCCTCGGTGTGGCCGGAGCGGCGGGCGATCAGCTCGGCGGCGACCTCGATCGTCGAGCCGTGCAGCACGGCGTCGTCCTCGGGGTCCAGGACCGCGCCGCGCGCGGCGACGACCGTGTCCTGGGCGCGCTGCCACACCGACTCGGTGTCCAGCAGCAGGCCGTCGCAGTCGAAGACGACGGCGCGCGGGGTCCAGTCGCCGAAGGCGCGGGCGAAGCGGTCGGGCGCGGTGCTCATCGGCGGGCCTCCCAGGTCGAGATCCAGTCGGCGAGGACGGGGTCCTCGAGGGAGTCGAGACGGCGCGGCGCGACGGGGTCCTGGCCGGGGATCGACGGCACCGCGATGAGCTGCATCCCGGCGGCGAGGGCGGCCCGGGCGCCGGTCTCCGAGTCCTCCAGCGCCAGGCAGTCGGCGGGATCGGCGCCGAGCGCCGCGGCGGCGGCGAGGTAGAGGTCGGGGGCCGGCTTCCCGGCGGCGACGTCGTCGAGGGAGACCCGGGCGTCGAAGGCGTCGGTGAGGCCGAGCGCGTCGAGGGTCCGCTCGAGCAGGTCCCGCGGGGAGTTCGAGGCGACGGCGACGGGGCGCACCGCGGCGACCGCCCGGACGGTCCTGACCGCTCCGGGCAGCGGCACCAGCGGCTCCTTCAGGCGCTCCTGGTGGGCGGCCATCAGCTCCGCCCCGGCGCGGTGCGGGTCCTTGCCGATGGCCTCGGCGATCGTGGTGACCACGACCTCGATCGGCCGGCCGGTCAGGGCGCGGCGCGCCTCCGGGTCGAGGGAGGCGCCGTGGTCGGCGAGATAGTCCTCCTGCAGCGCGAGCCAGCGCCCCTCGGTGTCCACCAGCAGTCCGTCGCAGTCCATCACCACGGCGGCCGGGGACCACGCGGGCGGCCACGTCTCCAGCGGGGAGGGTGCCAGGAGGGCACCGGGGTCGCTCGCATCGGTCATGGCCCCAGCCTAACGATCACCGCGGCCCCGGCGTCCAGCGGGCTCCCGCCCGCGGAGCGGCCGCTCAGGCCGACACCGCCGCGAGCCCCTGCTCCAGGTCGGCGAGGATGTCGTCGATGTGCTCGATGCCCACGGAGAGGCGGACGAAGCCGGGGGCGACGCCGGCGGCGCGCAGCTCCTCCTCGGTCAGCTGCGAGTGGGTGGTCGAGGCGGGGTGGATGACGAGGCTTCGCACGTCGCCGATGTTCGCCACGTGCGAGTGGAGGGTGAGGGCGTCCACGAAGCGGCGACCGGCCTCGAGGCCGCCGGGCAGCTCGAAGCCGAGCACGCTGCCGGAGCCCTGCGGGAGATAGCGCTGTGCCCGCTCGTGGTGCGGGGAGGAGGGCAGGGAGGCCCAGGTGACCGTGCCCACCCGCTCGTCGGCCTCGAGGAAGTCGGCGACGCGGCGGGTGTTCTCCAGGTGGCGCTCCATCCGCAGCGGCAGCGTCTCGAGGCCCTGCCCGATGAGGAAGGCGTTGAAGGGGGAGACGGCCGGTCCCAGGTCGCGCAGCAGGTTGGTGCGGGCGCGGGTCGCGAAGGGGCCGGGCACGCCGGCGAAGACGAGGCCGTTGTAGGACTCGTCGGGCTCGGTGAACTGGGGGTACTTCTCGGCGTGGGCGGTGAAGTCGAAGCTGCCGCCGTCCACGATCGCGCCGGCGATCGAGGTGCCGTGCCCGCCGAGGAACTTGGTGGCCGAGTGCACGACCACGTCCGCGCCGTGCTCGAGGGGGCGCAGCAGGTACGGGGTCGCGACGGTGTTGTCGACGATCAGCGGGACGCCGATCTCGTGGGCGACGTCGGCGAGGGCGCGCAGGTCGGGGATGTCCTGCTGCGGGTTCGGGATCGACTCCACGAAGAAGGCGCGGGTGGTCCCGTCCGCGGCGGCGCGCCAGGAGGCGGGATCGGTCGGGTCCTCGACCCACTGCGGGGTGATGCCGAGGCGGGTGAGGGTGTGCTTGAAGAGGTTGAAGGAGCCGCCGTACAGGCTCGGGGAGACGGCGACCGAGTCGCCGGCCCCGGCGAGGTTCAGGATCGACAGCGTGATGGCGCTCTGCCCGGAGGCGAGCAGGAGCCCGGCCGCGCCGCCCTCGAGCGCGGCGATGCGGTCCTCGACCGCGGCCTGGGTGGGGTTGGTGATGCGGGTGTAGATCGGGGCGGCCTCGGCGAGCGCGAAGCGGTCCGCGGCGGACTGCGCCGAGGGGAAGACGAAGCTGGTCGTCTGGTGGATGGGCAGGGCGCGCGAGCCCGCGTCCGTGTCGGGGGTCTGTCCGGCGTGGACGGCGAGGGTCTCGAACTTCTGGGGCTGGTGCGTCATGGCTGCGCTCCTCCTGGGCGTCGGGGGCTGCGCTCAGCCTGTCCGCCGCGCGCCGGCAGGGCGAGGACTGTGAACGTCTGTGTCGCCGAGCTCGAGCAGCTCCCCGTCCCAGCGGCGGCGCAGCCAGCGGTCGTGGGAGGCGATCAGCACGGTCCCGCCCCAGTCCGCGAGCGCGGCCTCGAGCCGGGTCGCGGTGACCAGGGCCAGGTGGTTGGTGGGCTCGTCGAGGATCAGCAGCTCGGGCGGGTCCAGCAGCACCGCGGCGAGCATGACGCGGCGCAGCTGCCCGCGGGAGAGGGTCTCCAGGGGGCGGGCGAGGTCGCGGGGGTGGACGAGACCGAACAGCTCCGGCTGCTCGTCCTCCTCGAGGCCGGCGGCGCGGCGCAGATGGGCGCCGACGGTCCGGCCGGGCACGGGATCGTCGTCCTGGCGGAGGTGCCCGATCCGCAGCGAGCGGGGCCGGCTCACGGTGCCGGAGGTCGGCGCGAGCCGGCCCGCCACCACGTCGAGCAGGGTCGACTTCCCGCTGCCGTTCGCGCCGGTGACCAGCAGGTGCTCCCCTGCCGAGAGGGCGAGGGAGACCGGTGCGAGTCGGCCTTCGACGGCGACGTCCGCCAGGGCGAGCTGGACCTGGCCGGCGCCGCGGGGCGCGTCGGGCAGGTGGGTGAGCTCGAGCTCGGCCGGCGGCTTCCTGACCTGGTCCTGCTCGAGCTGGGCGAGGCGCTGCTCGGCGTCGCGCACGTGTCGGGAGACGCGCACGGCGTTGCGGTCGGCGAAGAACTTCCGGGCCATCTTCACCTCGGCCCGGCTGCGGGACTCGCGGCCGAGCGTGTGGGCGTCCCGGGCGACCTCCCGCAGCCGGGTCAGCTCCTCCTGCTCGGTGCGATAGCGGTGCTCCCACCGGTCGCGGGCCTCGTAGCGGGCCAGCAGGTAGTCGCTGAAGGTGCCGGTGAAGGCGCGCAGCCCGCCTGGCTCCTCGCCGAGCGGCGACTCGGCGGGGTCGAGGTCGAGCTGGGCGGAGGTCGCGTCGTCGAGGAAGGCGCGGTCGTGGCTGGCGATGAGGACGGGGCCGGGATGGGCGGCGATCGCCCCCGCGACGAAGGCGGCGGCCTCGTCGTCGAGATGGTTCGTCGGCTCGTCGAGCAGCCAGCTGGTGGGGCGGGCGATCAGCAGGTGCGCGAGCGCGAGCCGTTCGCGCTGACCGCCGCTGATCTCCCCGAGCGGGGTGGCGCCGGGCAGGTCCGCGAGCCCGAGCCCGGCGAGGGTCTCCTCGGCGCGGCGCTCCGCGTTCCAGACGTCGGCGAGGGTGGCCTCGGCGAGGACGTGGTCGTAGCGGGCGGCGGCCGCGGCGGTGCCGCCGGCGAGCTCCTCCCCCGCCGTGATCAGCTCCCGCTCGAGGCGCCGGGAGCGCTCGAGCGCGTCGGCGAGGACGCCGGCGAGCGGGGTGCGGGGGCCGAAGGGCAGCTCCTGGCGCAGCATCCCGACGGGGCCGGGCACCTCGCAGGTGCCGGCGTCGGGGTGGAGGTCCCCGGCGAGGACCCGCAGCAGGGTGGACTTTCCGCTGCCGTTCTCGCCGAGCAGCCCGGTGGGGCGCCCGGCGGGCACGACGAGGCTCACGTCGGTCAGGACGCGGCGGTCGGCGGCGAGGCCGGGATAGGTGAAGGAGATCCCGTCGGCTCGCAGGTGCAGGGAGGGGTCGGCGACCGCGGGGGCGGCAGAAGAGGTGTGGGAGGGCATGGATCAGCTCCTCGGCGCGGAGGGACGGCGGGCGCGGGGCTGATCACAGACGCATGGCGACCACGGTAGGGGCCGCGCCCCGGCGCCGTCGAGGGAATTACCCGCCCAGCGCCGCGACCGCGGAGCGGATCCCGGCGGGGTCGCCGATCCGGCGGGGGTCCCGGGGGAAGTCCTCGAGCGCGGCGGCCGACGCACGGGCGTCCGTCCCGGACAGCAGCGCGACCAGCGCGACGCGCACGCTGCCGCCCGCGTCCTCGAGCACCCGCGCCGCCTCCTCGGGCTCGGCGCCGCTGGCCTGGACGAGCATTCGCACGGTGCGGGCGACGAGCTTCTCGTTCGTGGGCCGCACCTGGATCATCAGGTTCCCGAAGGTGGTCCCGAGCCGGACCATCGTCGCGGTGGAGAGGGCGTTGAGGGTGAGCTTCTGCGCAGTCCCGGCCTTCATGCGGGTGGAGCCGGTGACCACCTCGGGGCCGACGTCGAGGAGGATCGGGTGGTCCGCGAGCGGGGCGAGCGGAGCGGCGGGGTTCGCGGAGATCAGCGCGGTGGGCATCCCCGCGGCGCGGGCGGCCTCGAGCGCGCCGGCCACGAAGGGGGTGCGGCCGCTCGCGGCGAGGCCGATCACGACATCGCCCTCACGGCACTGCTCGCGCACCAGCTGTGCGCCCTGCGCGGCGGAGTCCTCGGCGCCCTCGACCGCGGTGAGGAAGGCGCCGGGCCCGCCCGCGAGATGGGCGGTGACCATCGACTCGTCGGCGTCGAAGGTCGGGGCGAGCTCGACCGCGTCGAGCACCGCGAGCCGGCCCGAGGTCCCGGCCCCGAGGTAGTGGACGGTGCCGCCGTCCGCGATCGCCGCCACGCACGTCTCCACCAGCGCGGCGATCTCGGCGGACCGCGCCTGGACCGCCGCGGCGACGGTCGCGTCCTCGCCGAGGATCACGTCGACCATCCCGCGGGCGTCTAGGGTGTCCAGCTCGGCGCTGGCGGGATTGCGCTCCTCGGTGGGCGAGGCGAGCCCCACCAGGTCGACGTCGAGGCGGCTCGGGTCCCTGCGGGGGTTGCTCACGTGGTCTCCAATGATCGGTGGGCGTCGCACGGGACAGCGTAGGACAGGCGGGCGCGGCCCCTACGATGTGGGGGACGCTCGACGGGGAACGCTGGAGGAGGGAGCCCTATGCGCCAGCACCTGGTGCTCGCCGGGGATGTCGGGGGGACGCGCTCGCGGCTGGTCGCCGCGTCGGTGGGCGGCGGGCTCCTCGCGCAGGTCGAGGGGCCGGGAGCGAACCTCCGCTCCTCGGGTCCGGCGGCCTTCGACGCGCTCGCGGCCACGATCGCCGAGGTGCTCGAGCAGGCGCGGCTCGCACTGCGCGCCGCCGACGCGGACGTCGACGACGACACCTCCGACGGGCCCGCCGGCCCGCTCGCCGACGGCCCCGCCGCCGAGGTCGCGGCGGTCGCGCTCGGCATCTCCGGGGCGGGGCCGGCGCGTGCGGCGGAGGTCCGCGCCGCGGTCGGCGAGCGCCTCGACCCGCTCGGGATCCCCGCCGAGCGCCTCCTGGTCACCGACGACCTGCACACCGCCTTCCTCTCGGGTGGGGTGGGCGACGACGGCCTGCTGGTGCTCGCCGGGACCGGCGCGGTCGCGGTCCGCTTCCGCGACCGGGAGGCGATCGCCCGCCGCGACGGGATGGGCTGGCTGCTGGGCGATGTCGGCTCCGCGGTGTGGCTGGGGCGGCGCACCCTCGAGGCGGTCGCCGCGGACCTCGACGCACGCGGCCCCCGCACCCTGCTGACCGAGGAGGTCGGCGCCGCGCTGGGCCTGGACCTGCGCGAGGGGCTCCGCCCGCCCTCCCCCACCGGCGACCCGCGCCAGGACCTGATCCGCGCGCTCGACGAGCACTTGCCCGCCGGGGCGCCGGCGGCGCTGGGACGCTTCGCCCCGCTGCCCGCCCGGGTGCGGGAGGACCCGGTCGCCCGCGGCATCCTCGCCGCCGTGATCGAGCACGTGCTGGACACGGTCGAGGCGCTGGATCCGGAGGCGGTGCTGCCCGTCGTGCTCGCCGGCTCCGTGCTCACCGGCCCGGGCCCGATCCATGACGAGGTGACGGCCTCGCTGCAGGACCGTCGCCGCTCCGTGAGCCCCGCGCCCGACGGACTGCCGGGCGCGCTGCTGCTCGCCCGCGAGCTCGCGGACCGCGTCGCCGGATGACCCGCGCACGTCGCCTGGTGCGCCACCAGGTGGCCCTCGCCCGTGTCATGACGACGCCCATCACCACGCTCGGCGTCTTCGCGGTGATCACCGCGGTCGCCTGAACCGCCCCCGCGCGGAGACTAGGATGGCGGGCGTCAGCGCGCCGTCCACCCGGAAGAAGGCTCCTTTCGATGCCCGAGCTCCACGACCAGATCCCCACCCGTGAGAAGGTGCTGATCATCGGCGCCGGCCCCGCCGGCCTCGCCGCCGCGGCGTCGCTGAAGGCGCTCGAGGTGCCCTTCGACATCGTGGACCGCGCCGACCACGTCGGCGGCATCTGGGACCCCGAGCGGGAGGACTCCCCGATCTGGCCGGCGATGGAGATGATCTCCTCGCGGGAGCAGACCCAGTACGAGGACCTCCTGCAGCCGGTCTCCTTCCCCGAGTTCCTCACCCCCGCGCACATGGCCAAGTACCTGCGCGCCTACGCCTCCCGCCACGGGATCACCGACCACTTCCGCCCGCGCACCGCCGTGCGCGCCGCACGCCCCTTCGAGGAGGGCGTGTGGGAGGTGGAGCTCTCCACCGGCGAGATCGGGATCTACCGCGCGGTGATCTCCGCGCACGGCATCTCGCAGCGCCCCCACCGCCCCGACTGGGCCGCCGACGTCCCCGGCACCGTGCAGGTCATGCACTCCTCGGAGTGGACCGGCGCCGACGGTCTCGAGGGCAGGCGGGTGCTGGTCGTCGGCTCCGGCCAGTCCGCCGCGGACATCGCAGTCGACGCCGCCCGTCGCGCGCTCGAGGTGCGCTGGTCGATGCGCACCGGCCACTGGGTCGTGCCACGCCGCATCGCCGGGATCCCCGGCGACGTCGCCTCCGCGCGCGAGCCCGCGATGCTCGGCGGGCTGAACGCGAGGATCGCCGAGACTGTGATCCGCCGCACCGTCGGCGACCCGGTCGAAGCCGGCCTGCCCCGCCCGGCGCAGCCCCTGCTCGAGGACCGTGTGATCGTCTCCGACGACCTGCTGCAGCGGGTCCGCGAGGGGCGCATCACCCCCGCCCGCTGGGTCCAGGGCGTGGACGCCGAGGGCGTGGGC
>Ga0079224_100002424_pt1 | contig 22620 bp, 17 predicted proteins | sample Stecom2015_FD_80414 | JGI IMG/M metagenome (GOLD analysis project Ga0079224, IMG submission 80414) | Agricultural soil microbial communities from Utah to study Nitrogen management - Steer compost 2015 | ecosystem: Environmental > Terrestrial > Soil > Agricultural land | place: USA: Utah...
ATTAAATACTAACACATAAATTCCTTTATTAAAATTCATATCTATTTCAAATTGAGCTTTCCCTTTAACAGAAACACTGTTTAATATAGAACCATCTAAACTCAATATTTGTAAATTATCGAATTGTTCATTATTAAGGTTCACATATAACATACCTGAAGTTGGATTCGGATAAATTACCACTTTTGCATTATCTGCTTCATCTATACCAACAGAAGTAGAGAAATAAACACAATTTGTAGTATCTACACATCCATTTTCATCAATTGAAATTGCATAATTTCCAGCTACACTTGGTGTAAATGTTTGATTAGTTTCTCCTGCAATGGCTGTATTATCATCACAATTAAACCATTGATATGATGCACCACTTAATGCTGCGGTTAACGTACTTCCGTCGCTATCGATAGTTAAATCACTTACTGTGTAAATATTTAAATCAAGTGTAATTACTGAATCACACCCTACAGCGTTAGGAATAATATGTGTTGCAGTATTATTACTTGAAGTATAGGTTACTCCATTTAACCAAGTAAATTCTTTACATGCACTATGCACATCTGTATATTGGGTAGGTGTTTTAGCCGTAAAGTTTAACGTAATAACTGAGTCACAACCAGCAGCGTTAGGAATCGTATGTGTTGCCGAGTTATTACTTGCGTTATAAGTCTGACCATTTATCCATGTAAATGGTACACATTCGTTAATTACATCAATTGAAGTTGTAGGATTATTTACCGTTAAATTTAAAGTTATCGTAGAATCACAACCATTTTTTGCTCCACCAACAAATGTTTTTGTAACAACTGTATCTTTTGGTAAACTTAAGCCATTCCATACATAGGTTCCGCAATTTGTATGATTAATAGTTCCCCCGTCAGCATTAGGAAGTACATTTACGTTTAGGTAATAAAGCGAATCGCAACCATTTGTTCCTGCACCGGAAACAGTTCTTACTGTTTTATAATTTCCAGGAGTGGTATAATTTAAACCATAGTTAGTGTACGATCCACAAGCATTATCATTAATACTGGCAGTTTGAGCATTAGATCTTACAGCAAAAACTTCGTATGTTTTACCAGCTGGAAAGAAAAGGTTTGTAGTAGGAACATCGTCATTATAATTTGCTTGACCAAAATATCCAAATCCAGTAGCATTAGTTAAACTAATAAAATTTGCATTCGCATTTGATACAAGACCAATGAAATATACACCTGGATTTAAGGTAATACTCTCCGTTAAATAATAACTATTATCGCCCATTAATACGGCACCAGGAACCGTATTCCCTATAATAGTAGTTGGTAATCCTGAATTGGTATTATAGATAACCATTTTAACTTGGCCTGTCAAAAGATTGACAGCCCTAAATCCTAATTTATGTATAGTTGTGGTTGTAGCAACTGTAATGTTTGAACCATATACATAATTAGCTAAATTATTTTCATTCCACCCAAAATTTTGGTTGTAATATCCAACATATTCAGCATTACATTGGGCAAAGGACTTTGATATAGGTGACAGAGTTGAACCGATTGCAAGCAAACTTGCAAACAAATACAAAGAGAAGTTCTTCATTTAGTTGAAATTAATAGTTATAAATTTATTTGGTTGCCAAATATATAACTATTCTCTATCAATACGGCTCAAAAGCACGAAAAATCAATGTTATATAAAAAAAGTAAAGAGTTAAATTAACGTCTTTTCTTATTATCAAATAATTGAGCTAATAATGTGGCAGTCAACGCTCCTAATCCGCCCATAAATGCCCCCAAGAGAGTTATAACAATTATTAGTCCACTTGTTCCACCTGGAATTTTTATCAATTCACTAATTGCACTTACATAATTTTCATTCACATTAGTGGTTCTCCAAATACTCACTATTAAATTAAGAATAGCTATAGATATAAATCCACTTAAAAAAGCGTGAAATGCATTTTTAAATGCAAACAAACTTATTACAAACGGAACCACAATAATTACCCACCAATAAGGTAATAAATAGATAGTTACACCCGTTAATAATATAATTATTAAAGTTAATATTAAAAAGCGTTTCATGAATTCTTAGTTAATGAGTTTTTGAAAATGTGTACCAACAGCAGCTTCTTCGCTATTTTTAAAGTAATTCAGTTTATAATAATGTCCCGAAGCCCAATCATTAATCATGTTATCGTAATAACTGCTTCCGGGATTACCACTTTGCCCACCAGGATATATACCTAAAGCATTTACCCCATCTTCTTCAAAAGATACTATCATTTTCCATGACGGGCCCCAGCGGTCGCTACATGCATTTACTATGCTATAATTTCCACCAATTTTTATTTGATATCTACTAAATGGCTTTATTCCTAATATATGCTGAACCGAAGTTCCTTTGTATTTATACCATTCTAAACCACCTTCCGATTTTTGCTTTTCTTCTAAGATTTTGATGGCATTCGAAGCCGACATTGCTATCAATTGAAATGCATCTTCCTTTTCTGGCGTAGCTTTAATATCGAAGATATCAGCTCTGAATCGGCTCATTAAGAGATTGTATAAACTTAGGTTACCAGGATCCGCTTTCTCGCCTTTAAATCCTTCCCATTCATCATATACTAATTCTTTAAAACTTACAAACCATGCTTCAAAAATACTTGGAGCTATTTGCTCTGCATCGTTAAAGTAATTCCAATCTTTCAATAACTTTAACCACTCTGGATGATTTGCAAATTCCTGCTCTCCATATTTCAAAAATACAGGTAAAAATTTCATTGCAATTTGATTTAAATTATCTCCTTGTAGAGATTTCATGAAATCAATTGTAATTCCATTATTCTTACTTAATAAATCATTGATACGAACATTTCTAAATTCTTCAAATATTCCGTTATAATAATATGGATACAAAGTATCAGTTGGATGTTGATTCGCAGAACTTACAAAGCCTCTATCCGGATTTAAAATATGAGGGTTTTCATCGCTTGGAATTACTTCAGAAATAAAATCCTTACGCACCCCATATCCATAATTCTTTGGATATTTTAGATGATAACCTTGTTGTTTTATAGCTATATCTCCATTTGAAGCGGCAAAAACAAAGTTTTGTGCTGGGCACCCGAAATATTGTAATGCATTAATATAATCATCATGATTTTCGGCTCTATTTAATTGCACAAAAGTCTTTAATTCGTTTGCTGGTAAATATGCAGTCCAGAATAAAGCTAAATCAGATCCAATTCCTTGAGGCATTAATGAATCTTCATATACCACACGTCCCATTTTGGTTACCAAATATCTATCTATAAAATCTGGTTTACCTTTAATCTTTATAGTATCGTATTCAATTTCCGTTTTCAGCCATTCACCTTGAAAATTATATTCAGTTTTAGAATCATCTTTCCATTCAATAGCATACCAATCTCTCACATTTCTAGTTCCATTAGTAACACCCCAAGCAATATTCGAGTTAAATCCAGATATAACACATGGTGCACCAGGTAATGAAGCACCATACACATTAAATTGAGGAGTAACAATTTGAATTTCGAACCAAATACTTGGTAAATTCAACTTAAGGTGAGGGTCGTTACATAAAATAGGTTTACCAGTGGCCGATTTCGAACCACTTATTGCCCAGTTATTACTACCAACTCCTCTAAAATAATTTACATTTTCTATTTCAGGAATTAAACCCTTAATGGCTACCAAATTCGTATCAGATCCTGAAGAATCGGCAACTGTATTTTTAGCAAAATTGAATTTAGTACCAGAAGGAATTATCGGATTTGAAGTTCCATCTGGAAATTCTTTAAATAAGAAGTCTATATCTTCTTTATCGAATAATTTATATGCATTTATAATACCTAAATCAAGATCGTCGTCGGTTAGCATTTGTGCCATATACTTAAGTAGTAAAGCACTTTTAAGTGGCGACCATTTTTCAGGTTTATAATTTAAAATTTTATATTCAATTGGATAACTTCTATAATTTAATCGATCTATATATGCATTAATACCATCGGTATAAGCTTGAACCACTAGAGCGGTTTCAGGGTCTTCCATCATTATGGCGGCACTTTTGCGAGCCGAAGCAAGCATACCATTACGGCGTTGAAGACGGTCGAATTTTAACACGCCCTCACCTAGGGTTGTATAAAGCACTTCGCTTAATCGGCCAGCTGCGGCGCGAGTTTGAAAATCCATTTGCCATAAACGCATAGAAGCAGTAACGTAACCTTGCGCATAAAAAGCATCACGCGTGTTTTTTGCAAAGATGTGTGGGACCATTCTATCGTCCCAATAAATCTCTACTTCCTCTTTTAAACCATTGAGCTTTAAAACTTTCTTAATTTCAACTTCATTGGGTTCTGCATTCGCCAGCAAACCATTCATAGGGTCTAAAATTTTCCCTAATGGTGGAACTGCTAAATCGTTAATTTTAAAACCTTTATTTAATAATACAAATAATCCTACTAATAAGAAACTGGACAGTAAGAGTTTAAAAAACTTCATAGATATTTAATGCGTTAAGAGATTTTCGAAGTTAAAGAAAGTTTTGATACTTCATCAATAAATGTTGCAACATTATTCAAAGAATAATCGGCCTGAGGTAAAAATCCGGCAAACATTTGGAATACATGTATCATTTCTTCGTATTGTTCAACTCGGTATGAGACACCGGCTGCATTGAATTTTTCTAATACTGATACGGTATCATAATAAAGCACTTCATCTTCTCCAACTTGAATGAGAACTGGACAAATATTATCGAAATTAGCATATTTAGGAGCAGCTAAAGGGTGTTGAAGCATCCCATCAGCATATTTTTTACCCCAAATTCGTATGGCTTTTATATCAATCATGGGATCTTTTGACAACTTTTTAGGTGCATCAGGGTGCGAAGCTTCCAAATCAGCCCAAGGCGAAAAACACACAGCTGCCATTGGCAATGGAATATTATTATCGCGCAGTCGAACTAAGGTTGCTAGGGTTAATCCTCCCCCAGCGCTATCTCCACAAAAAATAATTTTTTCGGCTGGGACCCCCGACAAACGCAAATAACTATACACTTTTACGGCATCTTCTAATGCAGCTGGAAACGGAAATTCTGGAGCCAACCTATACTCAAATGCTAGAACTTTACATTTACATTCTAATGCTAAACGGGTGGTAATATTACGATGCGATTTAATAGAACCGTGATTATAAGCTCCACCATGTATATACATAATTACTTTATCATTCTCTAAATTATCAGGAGTTACCCATTCAGCCTTCATTCCGGCTATCTCTAAACTCTCTAATTCTACTCTTCGGCGAGGAAAACCTAAAAAAGAAGTAAGGTAATCCATCCCTAATCTATAGGTATGATCTTCATAATCGTATCTAAATACAGCACGTTTAGTTACCCTAAAAAAACATTTAATCGCCCGGATTTTAACCAAAGCCTTTAGGCCAAAATCTTTTGAGGAATAACGGTTTACAGTAAATAAACTTGCTTGAGACATATTTAAATTAGGATTGTATTATTGTGCTGTTAACAAATGTAGTTAAAAATAGTATGCACGCACAACATTTTTAGACTAAATAATTAGAATTTAAAATGGTGCTAATAAAGCGTGGATAAGATGTAAATAAAAAAATAAAAAGGCATATTGCTTTTAACTTATATTTGCTGCATTAAGCCGACAAAATTGTGAAGAATATAATTCTTAACATTAGCTTAACATGGAAAGATGTAAAATTGCACCATTAAATAAATAGCATGTTTGGACTCACAGCTGATCTAACGTTATTACTCTTACTATGTCTGTTATGTGCAGCCGTATTCGAGTTTATTAACGGTTTTCACGACACGGCCAATGCCGTAGCTACCGTTATTTACACCAACTCCTTAAAACCTAATATCGCCGTTATTTATAGCGGTATACTAAATTTCATTGGTGTATTAGCTGGAGGAACAGCCGTAGCCATGGGTATCATTAAACTACTCCCACCTGGCGTGCTTATCGATCAAGATCTTATGCACAATATTGCCATGATCTTATCTCTACTTCTATCAGCAATTATTTGGAATTTAGGAACATGGTACCTTGGTATCCCAGCTTCATCGTCTCATACTCTAATTGGCTCAATTTTAGGTGTGGGTATAGCCTATACTTTCATAGAAGGAACTTCTATGGCTGAAGGAGTAAACTGGCATAAGGCTGGGCATGTAGGATTAAGTTTATTACTTTCTCCTTTTATAGGATTTGTAGGTACACTCGGGCTCGTTAAACTTGCCAAAACATTTATTAAAAACAAAAAAATATTCTCCGAACCCGATAAAACAGCCGCACCACCTTGGTATATACGTTGGATTTTAATTAGTACATGTGGTGCCGTTTCGTATGTACACGGTAGTAACGATGGCCAAAAAGGAATTGGCCTTGTAATGCTTATTTTAGTAGCAATAGTTCCTGCTAAATTCGCTTTAGACCATTCAACTTCAATTAAAGAAATTAGAACCGAAGTAACTACTGCTATCGCTAATTTTGAAAATCTTAGCGTAGATCTTTCTAACGATAAGAATTATAATAAAGCTATGAATAGCTTAGCTATTCTTAATAGCCATTTAGCCGAAGTTGAATCCTTCGATCATTTAAGTTCAGAAGAAATTCAAACATTACGCGTTGCCATGTACGATGCCTCTAGCGCTATGAAAAAGTTAGATGAAGATGAAAATCTAAAAGGTGTCTTTGGCGATTATAACTTATCTAAAGCTAGTAAAAACATTGCAGCTCCTATAGAATATGCGCCACTTTGGGTTGTTATTATGATTGCACTTTGTTTAGGTATTGGTACCATGATTGGTTGGAAACGTATAGTAAAAACCATTGGTGAAAAAATTGGTAAAGAACACTTATCATACGCGCAAGGTGCAGGTGCCGAAATGGTAGCTGCTGCTACTATTGGTCTAGCTACTGCAACGGGGTTACCGGTTTCTACAACTCAAGTATTATCTTCGGGTATTGCTGGTAGTATGGTTGCTAGTAATGGTCTAGCTAATTTGCAAAAAGGAACCATGCGTAATATTGCATTAGCTTGGTTGCTTACTTTACCAGTAACTATGATACTTTCAGGCGGTTTGTTCACTATACTAAGATTCACTTTATAATAAGCTCATTAATTTTTTTTAAGATTTTTAGAAACCCTTTTCCTGTGCATTGCGTATAATATATAAAATCACAGGATATGCGTCAGTTAAAAATCTCAAAACAAGTTACCAATCGGGATACCGCCTCCTTCGATAAATATCTACAAGAAATTGGTAGGGTTGATCTTATTACAGCCGATCAAGAAGTAGAATTAGCATCGAGGATTAAAAAAGGCGATAATGCAGCGTTAGAAAGATTAGTTAAGGCTAATTTGCGTTTCGTGGTGTCTGTTGCTAAACAATACCAAAACCAAGGATTAAGCCTGCCCGATCTTGTTAATGAAGGTAATTTAGGCCTAATTAAAGCGGCACAACGCTTCGACGAAACTCGTGGTTTTAAATTTATTTCTTATGCCGTTTGGTGGATTCGTCAATCTATACTTCAAGCACTTGCTGAGCAAGCTCGTATTGTACGTTTACCACTCAATAAAATTGGCTCTCTCAATAAAATTAATAGAACTTTCTCTAACCTAGAACAGGAATTTGAACGCGAACCTTCTACCGAAGAAATCGCTGAAGCTCTTGAACTCTCTCCCGATGAAGTTAAAGAAAGCCTTATGAATGCCGGTAAACATGTTAGTATGGATGCCCCTCTTGTAGATGGAGAAGAAGCTAATATGTACGACGTTCTGCGTGGTGATGATAGCCCCAACCCTGAAGATGGTTTACTTCACGATTCTCTTAAAAAGGAAATTGAACGTGCGCTTAGTACGCTTACTCCGCGCGAATCAGATGTTATTCGACTATTCTTCGGCTTGGAAGGTAAACCCGCTATGACGCTTGAAGAAATTGGTGAACGCTTCGACCTTACTCGTGAAAGAGTACGTCAAATTAAAGAAAAAGCTATACGCCGTTTGAAACAACAAAGTCGTAGCAAACAACTTAAGACTTATCTAGGGTAACAAATATAGTTTTAGGAATTATGTAAAGCGTCTCATTCTCGAGGCGCTTTTTTTTATCTGATTTTTAGTCTATTTATTGCCGCCCTATATAAAGCCGCATTGCGGTTATGAGCAGCTAAGCTCACTTCAAACCTATGGGTTCCATCAAGTTTTTCTGAAGCACACATAAATAAATATTTATGTGAAGCTGGATTTAAAACCGCATCTATAACACCTGGTTGAACCATACATATTGGCCCTGGAGGTAACCCTAAGTTTTTGTATGTATTATATGGCGAATCAATTAATTTATGATAATTATAAACTCTTTTAGCTGTAAAATCACGAATAGGAAAAAGTAAAGTAGGGTCACTTTCTAATGGCATCCCTATACGTAAACGATTTAAATATAAACCCGCAATTATAGGCCATTCTTCCTTAATTTTACTTTGTTCGCTCTGAACAATTGAGCCAAGGGTATAAACTTGCTCTGGAGTCAATTTAAGTGAATCGCATTTACGTAAGCGTTCCTCATTCCAGAATTTATTATGCTCCTTTTTCATTCGCTGCATAAATTCATCCTCATCTGTATCCCAATAAAATTCATAGGTATTAGGGATAAATAATGTCATTACATTCTGAAGATTAGTACCAAGACTTGCTACATATTCTTCGTCATTTAGCATAGTCATCAACTTAGCACTATCTGCTTCTATTTTCTTGCAAACACGACCAATAAAATTCTCAGGAATTCGACCATAAGTCAAGGTTATTTTGACCGTTTCTTTACGTCCAGATTCCAATAAATTAAGTACGTCCTTATCGGTCATACCTTTTACTAACTTATATTTCCCAGCTTTCCATTTATTGGTATCACTAAGTAATTCAAGCGATTTATAAAATTGAGCTTTATCTAGAAATAAAGAATCTGCAAATGTCTCTAAGCTTTGAGCTTTAGATTTAGTAGAGTAAACATACACAAATCCATCTTGAGCCACATTTTCTTTCTTGTATGCATCATAATAAGCACAAGAACTTATTACACTCGTGCAAACAAATAAAATTAAATAGCTTAATGCTGAACTTTTCATAGTTCTGCAAATATAGTTATTGCATAATACCCCCCAACTAAGTTGGGAGGCATTTAAACAAAGAATTATATTACCAACTGAATTTCAAACCAAATGAAGGCAATACAGGTAATTGATTCACACGTTTTGAAGTGATGCGATCAATATAAAATACATTTTTACGATTGTAAACATTGGTAACACCAGCATTTACTTCTAAATTTAAATTATCGTTGATTTTCCAAATGTATTTACCACTAATATCTAAACGGTGATACCAAGGTAAACGACCTGCATTTAAATCGTCGTATATAGTATGAATTACACCATTTTCAGCAGTATAATCAGTTTGTAATCCATTTTGGAAATCAAGTAATTCTATAGTTCCACTTGTTTGTGTGAAAGGGAAACCTGAACCTAAGTTATAACGTGCACTAAGTTCCCAATTTTTCTTTTTACCTAAACGGTATGAAGCTACGAAGTTCATGTTATGACGACGGTCGAATACTGGGAAATAGGTATCAATTTCATCATAACGTTTGGTATAGGTTAACGAGTATACTGTCCAAACATATAAACGCTCTGTTTTATAGGTCAACAATACATCTAAACCAGTTGCATAACCGCGCTCAAGAATAAAGTCTTTTTTCAAACGATCTTCTTTATCGGCATTTATCGCATTATCTTCAAAAATCTTATCTCTATTTAAGTTCGATAATTGTTGGAAATTCTTGTAATAACCTTCAATATTCAAACTTAAATTTTTAACGATATCAAATTCGAAACCTAAGATAGCATGTTGAGCTTTTTGAAGTTTGGTTTTAACATCTTTACCATCGAATGTTTTAGGTAAGTTATCTGAACCACTCAAGAATCCGTAGAAGAAGTTAACCACATCGCGGTCGCTATTAGCTGCGATTAAGTTTTGGCTATACATACCTCCACTTAATTTAATTCGAACACGGTCGTGCGCATTAAACTTAACAGCTAAACGCGGTTCTGGAGAGAATTCTCCTAAAGCTGCATAGTAATGTAAACGTACTCCTGGATCTACTACCCAACGACCACGATTCATTTTATAACGCACATATGCCGCAAATTCTGTTGTATTTTCTTCTTGATTGATAAATCTATTTGCTGCATTATAGAAGTTGAATTTAGTATTAAAACCAACTACTTCTAAACCATAAATTAATTTATCGCGATCGAAGAAACTATTGAAATCTAAATTAAAATTGAAGCCATTGATACTACTTGATCTTGGAGGTAAATTACCTTCTAATAAACTAACTTTATAAGATGAATATCCGAAATTACCATCAACTTTAATGTTACTATTACCAGGTACTAATGTAAAATTAATTCCACCACCAAACTGATTCCATTTCAAATCTGAAACACCTTGAAAGTTAGCACGGTCGGTATATCCAAAACCAAATAAACTTACTTTATTTCCTTTACCAGCATTCAGGCTAATCTTACCAAATACGTCGCCATAACCAAAAGGAAGTCCTGCTTTACCATTATCTCCGTAGCTATAAAGAGCTTTTGAAGATTGAGGCAAATAAGAATATTTACCGGTTAATAGGTAACTAGCACTTAGGTTAGAATTTTCTGACAATTTTTTAAATGGTCCTTCAATAATTGCTTTGGCACTAAAGGTATTAGCTGCAACTTGACCTGAATGTCTTTTTAAGTTACCATCTTTAGTTGTGATGTCCATGATAGAAGACACACGTCCACCATAATTTGCATTGAAACCACCTGTATAAACGTCGGCATTACGAATAGCTTCTGTTTCTAATACAGAGAACAAACCAATTGTATGGAAAGGGTTATAAATAGTAAGTCCATCTATAGTTAATTTATTTTGAACTGGGGTACCTCCACGTATATATATTTGTCCACCTTGGTCTCCAGTAAAGTTAACACCTGGTAAAACTTGTAAGAACTGTGCAAAATCGGCCTCACCACCAATTTGTGGCAAACGACGTATATCTTCGGGTGCTACGGTTATAGTAGAAACACGGGTATCACTTTTAGGATCTATGCGAGCACCTTCAATAACAGCACCTTTTAATACTGTTGATGAAGACTTCATAATAAAGCTCAGAGTTACAGTCTTTCCCTCAACCACTTCAACCGATTTAGTAATCGTTTCGAAGTTCATGGCAGATAGAGTCAATGTATATTTACCTACAGGGATATTATTTAATGAGAAGAAACCTGATTCATCTGTAGATACACCATATTTTGTTCCAGTTAAAACAACATTTGCAAATACTATTGGTTCTCCATTGACATCATTTTTCACCGAACCTTTTATGGCACCTCCCTTCTGAGCAAATGCTCCAACTGAAAGTATCATAAGGGTTATGAAAAATGAGATACGTTTAACTCTATTCATTGAATTACTATTTATATCACAAAGATATTCTTAGCAATCAAAAAAAGAATAGACAATTTAACGCTTTTATCGATTTTATGTTGAAAATCGTTAAATTCCTTTATGAATGCTGGCTTTCAACTTACTCAGATTTAGGTGGTCGTACAAAATCTAGGGGATTATTCATAAAATGACGCCAAACCATACCTATAAGATATCTAGTGTCCTGAAAATTAACGTTTCTTGAGCGAATAGCTACAAATAATGCTAAGCCAAAACTTACTGCAAAGTTAAAAATTCCTATACCCACAATCCCAAGTATACTCATTGCTATATCGTATATCGTAACTTTAAAATCTAATCCCACCAAAGCTACTGCAAAATTACCCGTTGAAAAGGTAATGTGTCGGATATCGATATTCCAACCAATGAAACTTCCTATTGTGCCAATGCTTCCTAAAAACACCCCTAAAAAGAAATTCCCGGCTAGACTTCCCATATTGGTACTTAAATAATTTGAAACTTTAGCTCTCCATGCTTTTTTCATCAATTTACGAAGTAAAGGATGGTTCTCTACCCTTTCTGGAATCTTTCTAAATCGAACTATATTATCGTAATAGCCACTTATTAAACCTGCCACAAACAAGCATACACCAGCTATGGCCGCGTGAAAAATTGCCGGACTATGAATTGGATTTATTTCGTGAATTAAATGAAGCGCCTTTTCAGGTCCTGCCAAGTGTCCACCAAATACATAAAAATATAAAATGGCTAATATAAGCGATACTGGGAATACCACCGCCAAGTTCCCTACAAAGGCAATAAACTGACTACGAAAAACGCGCACAATTAAATCGCTTAATCCTTTTAAATCGCGTACACTACCGCTGGTTGAATCGAGCGAAGTAGCAATGTGATTGGCCGTCATAGCAGGCTGTTTAGTGGCAATTGTACCATGAATTAAATGTACGGCAATGAAGCCAAAGGAATAATTCATACTGTATAAAAAAGCCCTCCCAAAAGGTGCAAGACTCATGTAGTAAATCAATGTTTTAATAACTACTAAAAAGCCTACTATAAAGCCCCCTTTTGAAGCTGAAGCTAACATTTTTTTGTATTCTTTCGGACTACTAGTAATGTAATGCTCACCTGTTTTACTTGCATGGTCGGTAATTTGATAGGCCATAACCCCAATATTTTGGGATAAATGCTCTCTTAATTTAAATCGAACATTCTCGTGTCTTACCGAACTAATAAAAAAGCTTAATACAGCTTTTCGATATTGTTCTACATCATCTTGAGCTGCTAATAAGTAGGTTAGTACCTTCATACGCTCAATGTTCTGATGCAATCGCATAGACACATAGGTTAAGGAAAGAGAAGTGCCGTCGGCTTCCCTAACTTCACGAATATAATCGAGCGTTTTTTCGCATTCTTCAATTAATTTATGGACCTTTTCTAAATGCTCATTTACATTAAGTCGGCGATCTTTAAAATCTTGAACAAAAGACGATATCTCAGTGCTCAACTTCACTAATGGAGATTCGGAAGTTTCTAAACTTGGAATTTGATTAGTAAGCAAAGGTTCCACTCCCATTGCTGCAATTCTATGCGAAATAAACAACATTGAATCGAGTAAAGAAACTTCTACATTTGGTTTAATTCTTCGAATTAATGTATCTGGATATAATTCCTTCAAAAACTCTTCCCAAGTTAAAATAGAAATATTCTGAAGCCATTGGTAATCGCTATTTCTATGAAATACAACACTTAAACACTCGTTTAGTTCATTTACATTCGGAACAGGAGGAAATATTTTGTAAGAAATCTTTAAGAAAGCAGTGGTAAAAAAACCGGCATTGGATAATATTCCACTTTCGGCAAATAAATCTATATGCTTAGTTGAATCAATTAGTTCTGAAATACAGACGCGTAACTGAGTTCCTAAGTGTGGATTTTCTTTGATGATATGGGTTAATTCCAATAATTTATATTCTGAATCCTCTTGAGTTTGCCATCTACCAGGACGCAAAAAATACACTATATGAATAATTGTTTCTAAAGCTGAAACTTCTCCTTTAAGCGATTTCTCAAGTATTTCTTTCATATATAAATCTACGGCTATAAAAGCTTTTATCTAAGCAAAGAAAATAAAAAATTGGAGATAATTTTCAAATTTTAACGTTAAGATCCGTGAAATTTGCGTATATTTATTAAAAGTAATTTTATGAAAATTTTATTAAAACTATTAATCACAGCTTTAGCTGTTGTAATATCTGCCTGGATATTACCAGGCGTACATTTCCCAAAACTTGAAGAATCGTGGTCGTTGGGAGCTATGCTTGGCCCAATTACATTTGCAATTGTGCTTACCTTATTAAACACCTTTGTAAAGCCAATTTTGAAGATACTAAGCTTCCCGATTACTTTAGTAACCTTTGGGCTATTCCTACTTATTATTAACGCTTTAATTGTTTTACTTGCAGATTGGATGCTGGGCTCTGTTCAAATCGATGGATTCGGATGGGCATTCCTTTTTGCTATAGTATTAGCAATTGTTGAATGGATTCTTGAAAAAATTTTCGGGTCTAAGGACGACGAGGAATAATTAGTCCCCCGATTTACAAAATATTAAAGGCTTCTCTTTTTTGGGAGAAGCCTTTATTTTTTTAGTCGTTCGCTAAGAACGGATATCTATAATCTGTTGGTGGTACAAAGGTTTCCTTAATAGTTCTCGGACTTAACCATTTGTATAAGTTAATTTTAGACCCAGCTTTATCGTTAGTTCCACTACCTCTAGCTCCACCAAATGGCTGTTGCCCTACAACTGCACCTGTTGGCTTATCGTTAATGTAGAAGTTACCAGCTGCATTTTTTAATTTTTGAGTTGCTAATGCAATGGCATAACGATCTGTAGCTATAATTGAACCAGTTAATGCATATATCGAAGTTGAATCAACTAATTCTAAAGTTTTTTCGAATTCATCTTCGTTATATACATAAATCGATAATACTGGTCCAAATAACTCTTCACTCATAGTGATGTATTTTGGATCGTTTACACGGATAGTTGTAGGTTCTATAAAGTATCCTTTAGATTTATCATAACCTCCACCCGTTATAATTTCTTGGCCATCTGCTTTCGCTCTATCTATATATGATGCTAATTTATCGAAAGATTTTTCATCAATAACTGCATTGATAAAGTTTGAAAAGTCTTCAGTTGGCCCCATTTTGAAAGATGCTACATCTCTTTGCAATCCTGCTTTTACTTCTTCCCATAAATTACTTGGAATATAAGCGCGAGATGCTGCAGAACATTTTTGCCCTTGGAACTCGAAGGCCCCACGAGATAAGGCCGTAATTACTTCTTGAGCATTGGCCGATTTATGTACCATTACGAAGTCTTTACCACCTGTTTCTCCTACTATTCGAGGATATGATTTATAGGTATGAATATTATTTCCGATAGTTTTCCATACGTTTTGGAATACCTCGGTAGAACCTGTAAAGTGTATGCCCGCAAAATCAGGATGAGAGAATATAACTTCTGCTGCTTCAGGACCAGATGGGTAAATTAAGTTGATTACTCCATCAGGTAAGCCTGCTGCTTTAAAGATTTTCATTAAAACATGAGCAGAATAAACTTGTGTATTACTTGGTTTCCATACTACCACATTTCCGCACATAGCTGCCGAAGTAGGTAAATTACCCGCGATAGCTGTAAAATTGAACGGAGTTAATGCATATACAAAACCTTCAAGAGGACGCCATTCTAAACGATTCCAAATTCCAGCACTACTTTCTGGTTGTTCAGCATAAATTTCGCTTAAATACTGAACATTGAAACGTAAGAAATCTATGATTTCGCATGCTGAATCAATCTCGGCTTGGAAAGCATTTTTAGATTGACCTAACATAGTGGCTGCATTAAGCTCTGCACGGTATGGACCAGCAATTAATTCAGCCATTTTCAAGAATATACTAACACGTTGTTCCCATGGCATATTCTCCCATTGCGCTTTCGCACTTAAGGCCGCATTAATCGCATCTTGTATGTCTGATTTTGAGCTTTTATAGTAATATCCTAATACATGCGCATGATCATGCGGAGGATGTATGGACATTTTTGCGTCGTTACGAACTTCTTTTGATCCAATATACATTGGTATATCGCGAACCTCAGAACGCATTTCTGCAAGTTTAGCTTGCAATTCTTTTCTTTCGGCACTACCCGGTGCATAACCTTTTACAGGCTCATTCTTTGCTGTTGGAATCTTGAAATGTGCACTCATTTTTTTAAAAATTTGGACAAAGATAGCCAAATGTACTTAAATGCCTAAGAGCATTTCTTAATTCCACTTCCAGGGCACATTCATCCTAAATTTAGGAATATGAACTATATAATTATTAAAAGTTTCAATATCTTGGAAATAATAATATCCTTCCATATACCCTAAATCGGTTGCAAAATTACAACCACTTTCGTAGGTAAAAGACTCACCTGGCTCTAAAACTGGATGCAAACCAACCACACCGGGCCCTTCTACTTCTCTATATTCACCATTTCCGTCTAAAATCTCCCACTTTCTATATAATAACTTCAGAATTTTATCGCTATTATTTTTTATGGTTATTTGATATCTAAAGAAATAGTAATTTCGATCCAACAAGCTATTATGAGGATCAAATTGGGTTTCGACATGAATCCCGACATCAAATAATTCACCTACTACTTTCATCGATCGGTAATCGTACTAAATGCTGTAGCAGCCACTATACGGTCTGTACGCTGATATCTATCTCTATAATAAACCAGGACAATATACATATTTTCGGTCCGTGCAAAATCACCTTCCAACAATCTAGTTGGCGATATTTGAGCAAAAGGACTATCATTCACGAACATAAAATTATAATATCCAGTTTTCAATTTTTTTGTCAAGAAATACTCCTTCATTTCAGGGTCGTACTCCATTTTAAATTCTGGCAATTTATCATAATTCGACAATTGTCCAAGTACATAAACATCCCCAATCTGGTTGGGGCCTTTATCATAGGCTAGTGAGAATCTCACATAGCTATAATCACCTTCTGTATTACTATCGAAACCATCTCGAGTTTCAATAAAATAGGTACCATTTAAATCAGGAAGAGGAGTATATTCTCTTTCTCCACGAGCAGGAAGAGGAAATAAGTAGGAAACCATAAGTCCATCTCTACCTTCAACCAAATCTCGAGTAATATTGGTTTTCTGACGTAAAGTTCTCAAATCTAAAAAGCGCCATTCATTAGCACCTTCAAAGGTTAAAGAGTTATCAAGGTTATCGAATGTAAAAATATTTCCAACGTGCAAAGCAGGTTTCACGTTACGGCGTGCATTATCGAGGCGGCCATTTTGATACACATCCACAAATAAGTCCATACGCGGATTTACATTCTGAATTCCAGAAAAATCGAGTGTAAAAGTTATATCTTGGCCAGTCATACGCATTTCTGGGTTCAAGGCATCACGAATACGGCCTTTTAGCGAGAGAATAGGTTCAAATACTCTAAAGCATTTAACAAAGGCGGTATCGTTATTATCGTAGTTTTTGTAAACCACCAAGGCATAATTTCCGCTGAACTTAGGTTTCATATCGGAATTGGGGAAGTCGAGCGTATAATGGGTATAATTTTGTTTAGTACCCATAGAAAAGTCCATTTGCGTAATATTACCTTGGAAGAAACCATTTAGGTACATAATTTGTTGAAGAGGAGAAGGATTCCAATCATAATCGCATAGAACCATAGTATAGTTATACACATCGCTTTGACTGTTAAGGTCGTCGAAGTGTAGATTAAACATTTCCGAGGAGCCTAATTGAATCATAGGCATAAGCGTTGGTTTATTATCTCTAAGAAGCTGTACAGACTGAATATTAGAGTGATAAACCGAATCTCTCATAGCTGCAAAAGAAATATTTGCGAGCAAAAATAGAGGCAAAGAGGATATGTATAAAAGAAGATTTTTCATAATAAACACAAACTACAAACCTAGTATAAACAATCGTAAAAAAGTTAAATTTAAAAAACAATTAACAAGATAAAATTTAAGCTTGTTGAAGAAAAATAATGAAATAAAGTGAAGAAAGGGTTAAATTTTGTTTTTTTCCTTTAAAAAAATGTTTAGGTTTGCCCCAAAATTATCTGCCAGTAGAACGTATTGCAATGCATATGGGTAAGTCAATAAAAATTAACAAAGGGCTTGATATCCGCATGGTAGGAGAAGCTGAAAAAGTAACAGTATCTCCAGACGGTGTGGATACCATCGTCATTAAGCCTACCGATTTTCATTTTTTAGCTCCGAAGTGCTTGGTAAATCCAGGTGATGAAGTAAAAGCCGGAACTCCATTATTCTACAGCAAGAAACATCCGGAAGTAAAGTTTTGCTCACCGGTAAGTGGAGAAGTAGTGGAAGTAGTACGCGGAGAGAAGCGTAGACTAATGTCGATCAAAATTTTGGCCGACAAAGAGACTCGTTATCTAGACGTACAAGTACCATCATTAGAGACAGCTTCTAAGGAAGAGATCATTAGCACATTATGTGAGAATGGTTTATGGGCTTATATCAAACAAAGACCGTTTGATGTAATAGCCAATCCAAGAGTTGCCCCTAAAGGTATTTTCATTTCGGCGTTTGATAGTAATCCATTAGCACCAGATTTAGACTTTGCTTTGCAAGGTTATGGTCCGGAATTCCAAAAAGGTATTGATGTATTAGCGAAATTAGCGCCAGTACACATTACAGCACACACAGAGAAAACTAAAAGTGATGTATTTTTGAAGGCTGCGAATGCGCAGATTCACACAATCAATGGGCCACATCCAAGCGGCAACGTAGGAGTACAGATCCATCATATCGATCCTATAAATAAAGGAGAGGTAGCATGGACTGTAAATGCTCAAGATGTTGCTATTATTGGACGTCTATTTACTGAGAAAAAATACAATGCAATTCGTGTAGTAGCCATTACTGGTAGTGAAGTTAACCGTCGCAGATATGCTAAGGTTATTACAGGTACTCCATTAAAAGCATTATTACAAGATAACATTAATACTACCCATCCAGTTCGAATCATTAGCGGTAACGTATTAACTGGTACTCAAGAGAGCATGGATGGTTACTTAGGTTTTTACGATAACCAAGTTACTGTAATTCCTGAAGGTTATGAACCACAATTCTTTGGTTGGATACTTCCAGGTTTTGGCAAATTCTCAATGAGTAAAACATTCTTCTCATGGTTAACCCCATCTAAAAAGTATACTTTAAATACTTCATTAAATGGAGAAGAACGTGCATTTGTTGTAACAGGTGAGTACGAAAAAGTGTTCCCAATGAACATTTATCCGGTATATTTACTAAAAGCAATTTTAGCGAATGATATCGAAAAAATGGAAGAATTAGGAATTTACGAAGTAGCTCCTGAAGACTTTGCTTTATGTGAATTTGTTTGTACTTCTAAAATCCAGACACAAGCAATTGTTCGTCAAGGTTTAGATACACTAATGATTGAAACAGAATAATTAATTAACGTAAAAACAAGGTAAATTAGTGAAAGCTTTACGTAATTTTATGGAAAAGAAGTTGGAACCCAACTTTAAAGAGGGGGGAAAACTTCATAAATTTTGGCCTTTGTACGATGGTTTTGCTACCTTCTTATTCGTACCAGGCCATGTAACACACAAAGGTGTGCACGTACGCGATTCTATCGATCTTAAGCGTACTATGTCTATGGTAATTATTGCCATGATTCCTGCTTTAATTTTCGGAATATACAATACAGGATATCAACACTTTTTAGCTTTAGGTGAACAAGCTGGCTTTGGTCAAGCTTTCTGCTATGGCTTACTAAAAGTATTACCTATCATCGTTGTTTCTTATGGCGTTGGTTTAGGTATTGAATTCTTATTCTGTATCATTAAAAAACATTCCATTAGCGAAGGTTATTTAGTTTCTGGTATGCTTATTCCTCTTATATTACCTGCCGATATTCCATTATGGATGGTTGCTTTAGCTGCTGCTTTTGCAGTTGTTATTGGTAAAGAAATCTTCGGAGGTACTGGTATGAATATCTTAAACGTAGCTTTAGTGGCTCGTGCTTTCTTATTCTTTGCGTACCCTACTTATATGTCTGGTGACGTTTGGGTTTCAATGAAAGGCGAACACAGAAAAGGTTACGAAATTACAGAGGCTGCTAAAGCAGATGTTTTAGTAGATGGATATACTGGTTCAACTTTATTAGGACAAACCGCTAATGCTGAATTCAACGGAACTTTTAAAAACGTAGCAGGTGAAGATATTACTAATTCAGTATTTTCTGATGCTTTCTTCGGATTTATCCCAGGTTCTATTGGTGAAACTTCAACTTTAGCAATTTTAATTGGTGCGTTTATCCTTATTGTTACTGGAGTAGGAAGTTGGAGAATTATTATCTCTACTTTCACAGGAGCTTATTTAATGGGCTTATTATTTAATTTAGTAGCTGGCGACAATTTATATATGGCAGTTCCTGCTCATTATCACTTAGTATTAGGTGGTTTAGCATTTGGTGCCGTATTTATGGCTACTGATCCAGTATCTGCCGCACAAACAAATATTGGAAAAGTAATTTATGGCTTAGGTATTGGTGTACTTGCAGTACTTATTCGTGTAATTAACCCAGCCTATCCAGAAGGTGTAATGTTAGCGATTTTATTCTTTAACGTTATGGCACCAGTAATAGATTACTTCGTGGTTCAATCGAACATTAACAAGAGAGTTAAACGTTTTAAATTAGCTACCAATGGCACTAAATAAAGAAAGTAACGGTTATGTAATTACCTTCTCGGTAGTTTTAGTATTAGTAGTGTCAGTTCTATTGGTAACTGTGTTCAGCATTACTAAAGACAGAGTTAGTCAAAATCAAAAATTAGAAAAAATGCAGAATATTCTTGCTGCTACCAATATCCAAGTGGATAGAGATGCTGCAGAAGCTGCATATAATGAAACCATCGTTGATGCATTTGCTTTAACTGAAACAGGTGAAGTGCAACTTAAAGGTGATAAAGAAGCTATCTTCAATATTGATTTAGCAAAAGAATTATCTAAACCTGAAGGTGAAAAATTATTCCCTGTATTTGTAGCTAGCAAAAACGATAGCACCTTCTATATTTTAGGTATGCGTGGTAAAGGTCTTTGGGACGCAATCTGGGGTTATGTCTCTTTACAAAGCGACATGAAAACTGTATATAACGCTTCTTTCGATCATAAAAGCGAAACCGCAGGTTTAGGTGCTGAAATTAAAGAAACTTGGTTCACCGATAAATTCAAAAATAAGAAAATTGTTAATGAGAATGGTGAATTCGTTTCAGTATCTGTAATTAAAAAAGGTACCGCTCCTGCATCTGAATACAATGTTGACGGAATTAGTGGTGGAACCTTAACCAGTGATGGTTTAAGTGCTATGCTTAAAATGTTTTTCAGCGCTTTTTATGAGTACTCTAAAAAAGTTGCAAATAACAATCCTGTAATTGAAAATGTAGATATGCCAGTTGATAGTTTAACAACTGATAGCCTATCTGCTGATATAATTCAGGACGGAATTGATACCTTATCAGCTTCAACAAATAATAACTCAAACAATTAAGGTTATGGCAGAAGTAGCAGAAAAAGAAAAAAAAGAGGCCTTATTCAGTAAAAAAAGAGTAAAACTTATTTCTGATCCTCTTACAGATAATAACCCAGTAACCGTTCAGGTATTGGGTATTTGTTCAGCTTTAGCGATTACAGTACAAATTAAACCTGCTGTATTCATGTTCTTAGGAGTTTTATTTGTAATTACCTTAGGTAACTTAGTGGTATCACTTCTTAGAAACCTTATACCAAATCGTGTACGTATCATTGCTCAGTTAGTAATCGTTGCTGGATTAGTATCTATCGTAGATATGATCCTTAAAGCCTACCAATACGATATCAGCAAACAATTATCTGTATTCGTTGGTCTTATCATTACAAACTGTATCGTAATGGGACGCCTTGAAGCTTTTGCTATGGGTAACAAACCTTGGCCATCTATGTTAGATGGTATTGGAAACTCATTAGGTTATGGTGCTATCTTGGTTTTAGTTGCTTTTGTACGTGAATTATTGGGTTCAGGTAAAATTTACGGATTCCAAGTTGTTCCACAAGCATTCTACGACTTAGGTTATGTTAATAACGGTTTAATGATGATGCCTCCTGTAGCTCTTATCTTAGTAGGTATTATCATATGGATACAAAGAAGTAAAACACCTTCCCTAATAGAAGCGGAAGATTAATAAAATATTAGCAAGTATATGGAGAACTTATTAAGCATATTTGTTAAGTCGATCTTTATCGACAATATGATTTTCGCTTACTTCTTAGGTATGTGTTCATACTTAGCAGTATCGAAAAAAGTTAGTACAGCAATTGGTTTAGGTGCTGCCGTAATTTTCGTATTAGGTATCACTATTCCTATTAACTATTTACTAGATGTGTATGTACTTCAACCTGGAGCTTTAAAATGGATTAGCCCAGAATTCGCTAACATCGATTTATCTTTTATCGGATTTATCATGTTTATCGCGGTTGTGGCGGCTATGGTTCAATTAGTAGAAATGACTGTTGAGAAATTCTCACCTTCATTATATGCATCTTTAGGTATTTTCTTACCACTTATCGCGGTAAACTGTTCTATCTTAGGTGGAGCTTTATTCATGCAATCTCGTGGTTATGCTAATATCAGTGAAGCTACTATATTTGGAATTGGTAGTGGTATAGGTTGGTTTATCGCAATCGTGGCCCTTGCTGCTATTCGCGAAAAAATCCGCTATTCTAAAGTACCTGCTCCTTTACGTGGCTTAGGTATTACTTTTATTTTAACAGGTTTAATGGGACTGGCATTCCTAAGCTTTGCCGGAATTAAATTATAAGAAAACTCATAAAGGAAAAATTATGGATGTACAACTTTTAATAGTAGCTTCAGCAGCATTCTTGATTATCATCATGCTATTGGTGGGTATGTTATTATTCGCCAAATCGAAGCTTACCAATTCC